>Ga0209628_10000071_pt1 | contig 50967 bp, 44 predicted proteins | sample TergutCu122P4_FD_187285 | JGI IMG/M metagenome (GOLD analysis project Ga0209628, IMG submission 187285) | Cubitermes ugandensis P4 segment gut microbial communities from Kakamega Forest, Kenya - Cu122 P4 (SPAdes) (version 2) | ecosystem: Host-associated > Arthropoda: Insects > Digestive system... | reverse complement strand
CGAATTCGACAAAATCTTTCCCGGCTGCCGCCTGCTGGACATCCACGAATACCTGCTGGAAAAAGGCATCCGGCTCGAAGGCGGGCCAGAGGCGGGACTTCAGTACCTCTTCCACGACCCCTGCCACACCCCGATGAAACAATATGCGGGCATCGAAGTCGCCAACAAGCTGATGGGCGCGCCGGTCACCCTCTCCGACCGATGCTGCGGCGAAGCCGGAACGTTTGCCGTTTCCCGCCCGGACATTTCCACGCAAGTACGCTTCCGCAAACAGGAAGAACTGGAAAAGAACATCGCCGCGCGAGACGCCGCCGCCACCCGCACGCGCGTCTTCACTGCCTGCCCAAGCTGTCTGCAAGGGCTGATGCGCTATCCCGGTTCTTCCAACGGGCTGGAAGTCGATTACCTCGTGATCGAACTGGCTCGCAACATCCTGGGCGAGAACTGGATGAAGGACTACGCGGAAAAGGCCAACAACGGGGGGATCGAGCGGGTGTTGCTGTAACAATATTGATCCGTCCCCTGAATTTCTGGGCAGGCACAGGGATTTACCCCTACGGAACCGCCTGCCGTAGGGGCATCCCCTGTGGTGGTCACCCCCCTGTGGTTGCCCTTGCTTAGATGGTATAGCCGCCGATGATGCGATTCAGATCGACCGCAAGCGTATTCAACTCAGTGCTCGACTCCGCCGCACGCTGAGCCGTAACACTGGTTTCTTCGGCCATCTGCGCAACTCTCTCGATTTCCTGAGCCATGCTGCCGCTTGCAGCGCTTTGCTCGCGCATCGCGGTGGAAATATCGCCCACCTGGGCTTTGACCTTCTCGGTGCTTTCGCGGATTTGTGCAATCGCTCCAAGCGCCTCCTGAGCATATGTCACGCCTTGCTCGACTTCCGTGACCGTATTCTTCATCGCGACAACCGTCTGCGCGGCTTCCGTCTGAATCGCGCCGACCATGGTCGAAATCTCCTGGGTCGATCCCGCAGTGCGTTCGGCAAGCTTGCGTACTTCATCGGCAACGACAGCGAAACCACGACCCGTTTCCCCTGCGCGCGCGGCTTCGATCGCCGCATTGAGTGCAAGCAGGTTCGTCTGATCGGCGATTTCCTTGATCGTATTCACGACGATACCGATGCTTTCGGTCCGTTTGACGAGGCTCTCGATCTGTCCGGACGAGTTATTCACATAACCGGCAATCCGGTTGATTCGGGTAATCGTGTTTTCGATCACCGTGCCACCGCTTTGGGCATGATCACCCGCTTCACGCGCACACTTGTCTGCTTCATGTGACCGATCAGCGACATGCGTGACGCTGACAGTAACCTGCTCGGTGCCTGCCGCCATCTTTTCGGACGACTCGCTGACTCTGCTCGAGGCCGACGACAGTTCGGTCGACGCGGTTGCAACGTCTCCCGCGCGCCGTCCGACGGACTGACCGATGTTGCGCACCTTCTGCAAACTACCGCAAATCGTTTCAAGCAGATGATTGAAGGATTTCTGTGTCTGGCTGACTTCGTCATCACCCGTGGCGGATGAGCGAAGAGTGAAGTCATAGCTCTCGGCGGCTTTCGTCACGATATCGCGTAGCGAATTGAGTGGTCGCGTAATGCTACGCGTGACGAATTCGCTCATCGAAAGTAACAGAATAACCAAAACAATCGTTGTACCGATCATGATTTTGTTCAAATCCGTAAAGCCACTGGAGATTTCCTGTTGCGACTCATGGGTAATTTCGTTGTAATGTGAAGATATCTCCAAGATATCATTCAAAACCTTTGTAGCCAAAGGACTACACTTTTCTTTTACCAAACGAGCAGCCTCGACTTTATTTCCGGAGTTGGAAGCCGCAACAACATCTTCCAGATTGGCTTTCCAGGCTGCAAGATCTTTTCGGATGCTATCAAGAATCTCTCTGTCTTTTTTGTCGAATAACGTCGCCTCGTATCCAGCTAATCCCTCGTTCAATTTGTCCAAATATTGACTGACGTTTGCGCGGATGGCCGGGTATTCTGTCGGGTTTTGTTCTATGACATGCATGAGCGCATTTACCCGTGCAGACAAAAAACTTTGCTGCATGACCAGCAGCGACTGGTAAGTCGGAACCACTTTTTCCGTCACAACATCAACCTTGCCTTTCGCCAAGCCAACAAAGTATCCGACGATGGCGACCAGAATAAACGTTGTAGTAGCCCCAAGTGCGCCCAATATACGGATGCGGTTCCCAATCTTCATTTCTGCCCCCTAGGGTATCACGAGAGTCCCAAGACAACTCTCATGGTAGCAACAATAGCAATTCACCTGATGCCTGCATGTATACATCTTAAATAATCAATCAGTAAACCACTAGAAGTGACAATTTTCACATTATTCAAAATATTTTGTTACTTATAAAACTCCATATAAGATATATACGATATAAGCAGCCGCGCCTTGCTCTACATGGAAGAGGCCAGCAACGGGGGGATCGAGCGGGTGTTGCTGTAACGGAACCGTTCTGACTTCATTGTCTTTGCCGTAAGAACCGTTTACTATATTGAGTAAATTTACTCAATGTTTGAAATGGCTTTTAAGCGCAAACAAATCAACATCTTACGGCAACGCCTTAAGGAATCCCCCAGATTCATGGTGGTTGTGACCGGACCTCGCCAAGTGGGCAAAACCTTCCTGGTTCGACAGGCATTGGCCGAGTATCGAGGGGAATCCCGCTTTGCCGCAGCGGATCAGCCGATACCGGAAGCAGTCGATCCTTTTGGATCCCAAGGCGCTCATGCTTCGACCCGGATGTTGGCAGGCTCCCCCATAAATGCCGAATGGCTGATTCAGCACTGGACGCAAGCGCGTGCCAAGGCAAGGGAATTCCCGGAAGGACAGAGCTATGTTCTTGCCATCGACGAAATCCAGAAAATTCCTCGCTGGTCTGAAATCGTCAAAGGATTGTGGGATGCCGACCGCGCCGAGAATTTACCTCTTCACATCATTTTGCTCGGCTCATCCCCCTGGTTGATGCAAAAGGGGCTGACCGAAAGCCTTGCGGGGCGTTACGAACCCATCCGCATGACGCATTGGTCGTATGAGGAAATGCAGGCCGCTTTCGATTTTTCGCTCGACGAATACATTTATTTCGGCGGCTACCCAGGCAGTGCGAGCATGATCCAGGATGAAACGCGCTGGCGGCACTATGTTCGGACAGCCCTGATCCAGCCGAATATCCAGAAAGACATCCTGCAGATGACGCGGGTAGATAAGCCTGCGCTCCTGAAAGCCCTGTTCGAGTTGGGTTGCGGCGCCTACTCGGGGCAGATCGTTGCCTATGACAAACTTCGCGGGCAACTGGCCGATGCCGGAAACACCACGACGTTGACGCATTATCTGGAATTACTGTCGCAGGCCGGGTTACTGAGCGGCCTGTCCAAGTTTGCCATGCAGCCATACAAGCGCGCATCCATTCCCAAGTTGAATGTCCACAATACCGCCCTGATTTCCGCTCAGGTCGGATATTCGTTCGCTGAGGCAACAGGGGATCGCAGTTATTGGGGGCGGCTAGTGGAAAGCGCGGTGGGCGCCCACCTGATCAACACCGCAACCGATGACTCGTCAATTCAATATTGGCGGGAAAGTCCGCATGAAGTCGACTTTGTGCTGACGAACGGCAGAAAGGTACTGGCCATCGAGGTAAAGAGCGGCGCCAAGTACGCCACGCCAAAGGGGCTGGAGAGCTTCACCGGAAAATTCAAGAACGCCAAAACCATGATCGTTGGCGAAGGGGGCGTTTCACTGGTCGAATTTCTGCTGCAACCTGCCGAGTATTGGCTGGAGTAAGAATCATGCTGCTCGTGCCTCGCCGTGTCATCAAAGTACATTCGGACGATCAGGCAGGCTCCCGGAAAGAGGAACCTGTTTACCTGGGGGAACTTCGTGAGCAAGCAGCCTGGGTGTTGCTGGGTGAGCCTGGAGCCGGAAAATCGACAGCCTTTGAAATAGAGAAAAATGCAACTGAGGGGGAACTCATTTCCATCGCCAAGTTTGTGAGCGATGACCCTGACCCGGCCTGGCAAGGAAAAACCCTCTACCTCGATGGCCTGGATGAAACACGCGCCAGCGGGAGTGATAATTCGATCTTGCTCGAAGTACGAGCACGACTGAGAAAGCTCGGCAAACTTCGATTTCGTATCGCCTGCCGCGCTGCGGATTGGTTCGGCTCGACGGACTGTCAGGAAATTGCCGACATTTCGCAAGATGGACAACTCGACGTTTATGCGCTCGTCCCGCTGAATGGCAGCGAGATTCAGGAAATACTGCGGCAAAACCACGAAGAAATTCCTGACCCGGAAACGTTCGTCGAGAGAGCGCACGAGCTTGGCCTTGAAAGCTTGCTGGACAACCCCCAGACACTGGGCCTTCTTGCCGAGGCGGTTCGCGGCGACCTGTGGCCGAAGAATCGACAGGAAACGTTTGAACTGGCCTGTCGCAAGCTGGCGGATGAAGACTCAAAAAAGCATCGCGATCTTGCCCGCGAAAAAGCAATCTCCGTCGACAAGATACTGATGGCGGCGGGACAACTTTGTGCCGTGTTGTTGCTCTCTGACAAATTGGGAATCGCGCTGGATCGGGAAAGTGTCGATGAGCAATTTCCGCTCATGGATGACTTTGCTTCTGATGATTCTGGCATCGCACGTTTGGCGACACGCCGCAAGCTGTTTCGCCCGGCGTCCGACATGCAAGAGCGCGTTGTTCCCGTCCACCGTAGTGTTGCGGAGTTTCTCGCCGCCAAATGGTTAGCAAAGCGCATCGACTGCGAAGGTTTGCCCTTGGGACGGGTCTTGAACCTCCTCCTGGGTTTGGATGAACGAACAGTGGCCGGTCTGCGCGGCCTCTACGGATGGCTGGCCTTGCTTTGCCAGTCGGCACGACAGCGTTTGATCGAAGCCGATCCGCTGACCGTCATCGTCTATGGCGATGCCAAACCGATGTCCCCGGACGACAAGCGGCAATTGCTTGACGGCTTGCAGCGGGAAACCGAAACGCAACCCTACTACCGTTGGGAGGTTCCGTCGGTCAGCCAATTTGGTGCGCTGGCGGACAAAAAGTTGGCTAACGATTTCGCCGCCATCTTGGGAAAAACCGATCGAAACGATGCCAACCAATCCGAAGTAGATTGTGTTCTGGACATCCTGAGTGAAGGTGAGCCGATTCCCGAACTGGATCCGATGATCAAGGCAATTGTCCTTGACGATACCTACCTGCTAGACGTTCGCAGGTATGCACTCAAAATCTGGCTGAAGTATTCCCCACCCGCCAGTGAAGCGATTGCCTTACTGGATGAGCTCTACCTTGGACAAGGCAGTCAGGTCTACGACGACTTAATTGGTGTTCTGCTTTCAGAACTCTACCCGAAAGAAATCCAAGCAGAGAAACTGCTTCACTACCTGCACACGCCCAAAGGAGTAAATGCCAATTACGTTTATTATCAAATGTTCTGGGGAGACTCCCTTTTGGAGAGAGTTCCTGAACATCACTTGCCAATACTGCTCGACCAGTTGGTTGAACGTACTGACTTGGGTATGGGCAGTGAAGAGGAACTCGACTTTTATTTGCGCCGGATGTTCGGTGCACTCATCAGCAGAGGTCTCCAGGCTCATGGAGATACGATCAGCGACGAACGGCTCCATGCCTGGCTAGGCATCGGCACAAACAAATACGGGGAGATCCGGCGGGAGAACGAACACCAAACAGAAATTGCCAACTGGCTTGCCGCTCGCCCGAATCGCTACAAGGCGGTTCTCGCCCTTTGCTACAAGCACTGTGAAGCTTCAGAGCATATTGATGCTTGTATTTTCAAGCAAAAAAACCGGCTGCACGGTGCGTCACCACCTTCCGACATTGGTTTGTGGCATCTTGAACAGATAACACACGACGAGTTAGGCAAGCGTCATTTTTATGCGGCCAAAAACATACTGCCCGATCAACAAGTTGAAGCCTGGGTTGAGGCCAATCCAAAATACAGCCATTGGCTGGATTCGGCACGGGTGTTTGAAAATTCCCTGTGGCATCAGGGAGAACAATGGCGCCAGGAAGAAACAAAGCGCGAACTCAAAAGAGCCGAGCAAAAGCGCGACAGAACCAAGAAAATATTCGAGCACTTGGAAGCGATACGAAACGGCACGGCACGGCCAAGAATCATGGACGAACTCACAGGTGTATGGTCAAACAAATTTGAAAATCATTACGATAAGGCCCACGAACTTAAGGAAGCAGCCGAGTCGGGGTTCTTCCTCTGCCCCGAGCGCGACGATCTTCCCGGAGTGGAGGAAATTATCAATATCAGAATCGAGCAGCGGCACTTCTTCATCTGCCGACCGTGTTTGGTTGGTATGGAGTTGCGTTGGCGACAACATGGTGAATCCTTCGTCGATCGTCTGAACGAAGAGCAACTGCGCCGCATGGTGGCTTTTCGTCTGGCCTATGGCGTAAGCCATGAACCGGCGTGGTTCCTACATCTCGTGCAAACCCGCCCTACCTTGGTAGCGGAGGTATTTATTGCCTATGCCAGCGCGACTTTCAAGGCAAAACAGGGAGATATTCCTCATTTTTTATACGCCCTCGTCCACGATAACGCTCCCCGAGCGCTGGCAGACTTAGTACTTATTCCTGTACTAACAAACTTTCCGGTTCGCATTGGCTCAACACTGCTGCCCTGCCTCAAGGGCTTGCTGAAAGCCGCCCTGCGCTATCTCCCGGAACAGTTGAAAGAATTAGTGAAACAAAAATTGAGCAAAAGGATAGACGTTCCCCAAAAGGTTTATTGGTTGACAGCGGGTATGCTACTCGACCCTGAGCAATATGAATCAGTGCTTTGGCAATACATTGACAAAAAATGGGTTCGCGCCAATCACTTACGCGCTTTTGTTAGTAATCGGGGTATTGGCTTGAGTGACGACTACGAACTATCCGCCGTTACCCTCGGCAGACTGATCGAATTGCTTACTCCGCATGTGGAACTGGAACATCGTGTTGTGATTCCTGCGACCGAACCAATAGAAATAGGTAAAAGCGTCCGCACCATGATAACCCGCCTCGGTGCGCTCGCCAGTCCTGAAGCCGCTGAGGAAATCGACCGCCTTCTGGATAACCCGGCTTTGAGCAAACTGAAAGACGCACTGAAAAACGCCCGCCATCAACTCAGGCTGAAACAACGTGAAAATGCCTTCTGTTTTCTTTCCCTGAAAGAAGTAGCCGATGTGCTGTCCAACCGGGATCCGGTCGACGTAGCCGACCTCACCGAATTGACGCTCGATTTTCTCGATCAGATTGCCCGAGAACTTCGCGACAAATACGATGGATACCGTGCTTTCTGGAATGTCGAAAAAAAGAAACCGACTGGCAGGCGTGACGAGGATTTGTGTCGTGACGAACTACTGAGACTACTCGTCAAGCGCTTGGATCGTTTCAACGTCGATTGCCAACGAGAAGGTTATTACGCCAACAGCAAGCGCGCCGATATCCGGCTTTCCTATCACAACGAGTTTGCATTACCCATCGAGATCAAGTGTGACGACCATCCCAAACTATGGACGGCAATGCGAACACAATTGATAGAACAGTATGCAAGCGCCGCCGAAGCCTCGGGTCATGGGATATATCTGGTTCTCTGGTTTGGCAAAGGCGGTTTGCCAGCGGCCATAGACGGCAAGAAAAAACCCGTTTCGCCGGAGGAATTGCGCGACCGTCTGGAAGCGCTGCTCGATCGGGAGGAGCGACAGCGCATCTTCGTCCGGGTTCTGGATGTCAGTTGGCCGGATAGCAGGTAACAAGGGCGGCATCCTCTGCCGCCCCTGCCTCACCTGCGGTTCAATCTCAGCGCAGTTCCTGCTGAAGCAACGTCAGTATCTTGCGCGCCGTCGGCGACTGGTCGACTCCGCCTTCGGCGGTCAGCACGGTAACGGCCGAGCGGCTGCCCTGCCCTTCGACCCGCAGACGGTATTCGTTGCCCTCGCGCTTCTTTTCGCTACTGAAGAGCCTGGAGAAGAAACCTTTCGAGTTACCGTCGGCATCAGGATCAATGTAGCGCACGTAATAAAGCCCCTTGGCGCGATCCCGGTCCTCAACCGTGAAATTCACGCGATCCAGCGCCAAACCGACCCGCCGCCAGGCGCGATCGAACGACTCGTCCACTTGCAGATGGGCTTCATCGCCGGTGATCTGCACCTGGGCGCGATCCGTTCGCTGCGCCTCGGCCAGCGCGCTTTGCGCGCGCGCTTCCTCCGCGCCCAGACGCACCATGAACCGGCGCAACATCTCGGCTTCCAGTTCGGGATCCGCCGGGCGCGGCTGCCAGATCGTAGTGTCCTTGGCTTGGCTGGTATAAACCTCTTCCATCCCGCGATGGCTGATGTAAATCTCCGCCGTGCCGTCCTCGCCGCGCTCGATGCGGGAGCGGAACTTGTCGCGCTCGGAGGTGGAATACAACCCATCGAGCACTTTGCCAATCAGCTTGCGCACACCGCCGTCGGGGAGATTGGCGCGATTCTCGCGCCAGTCGGTTTCCAGCACGCCAATCTCCGGCGTGTCGATCTTGAGTTCAAACCCGAGTTCGCGCCAGAAATCCCGCAACTTCGGCCAGATTTCTTCCGGCGTGCTGCGAACGACCAGCCAGCGTTGGGTGCCCGCGCGCTCGATCCGCATATTGCTGGATTGGGTCAGAACGCCGGTTGAACCCGGCGCAGGCGCGCCGCGTTCCGCGCTGTAATCCGAGTAGGTGGCCGCTCCGCGCCCGCCCGAACCTGCATCCGGTACGACATAACGATCCTCGGATCTGGGGGCGGTCAGATCAGGAGGCACTTCCAGCGTCGGCGAAGGCTTGGCGCCCTTGTAGTCGATGCGCTTGGATTCGAGCAGGTTGGAATCGGAGGAACAGGCCGCCAGCGCGAGCGTTGCCGCAAGGGCAAAAACGGGGGGGATCGAAAAACGGTTCATGGCTTCCAGTCAAAAAACCCGCATGGACGGGATATCTAATAAGGTTCAGGGGCAATTTCGATGTTTCAGGATAGAACACCGGCCTGACGCATGGCCGCAAGCACACGCTCATGACACGATGCCGACAGCGGTGTGAGCGGCAAACGGATGCCTTCCTCGATACGCCCCAGTTGCGCAACGGCCCATTTCACGGGGATAGGATTGGCTTCGCAGAATAAATCCCTGTGCAGACCGAGCAGACGCGCATTGATTTCGCGGGCGCGGTGCGCGTCTCCAGCCAGCGCGCTGGCGCACATTTCGTGCATGGCGCGCGGCGCAACGTTGGCTGTCACCGAAATGACGCCATGCCCGCCCAGTAACATGAAGGCGAGAGCAGTCATGTCATCGCCGCTGTAGAGCGCAAAATCCTTCGGCGCGCGTTCAACCAGATCACAGATACGGTCGATCTTTCCGGTTGCGTCCTTGATGCCGACGATATTGGGTATCTCGGCCAGCCGCAGGGCGGTATCGTTGTCGAGGTCGGCCACCGTGCGTCCCGGCACGTTGTACAGGATGAGCGGCAACTCCACCGCCTCGGCGATCGCGCGAAAGTGCCGGTAAAGCCCTTCCTGGGTTGGCTTGTTGTAATAGGGAACCACCGACAGATGCGCCACCGCGCCCGCCTCGCGCGCATAGCGCGCAAGTTCGATCCCTTCCGTCGTACTGTTGCAGCCGGTTCCCGCGATGATCGGAATGCGCCCGGCAGCATGCGCCGCCGAGACCCGAATCAGTTCGCTGTGTTCCTCGACATTGACGGTGGGTGATTCGCCGGTCGTACCGACGATGACGATAGCGTCCGACCCTTAATTGACATGCCAGTCGATCAGCGCGCGCAGACTGGAAAAATCCAGGCTGCCATCGGCATGCATCGGCGTAACGAGGGGGACGATCGAACCCGTGATCATAACAACGGCTCCAAATGGGAAGTTTTCGATTTTATCCCAACTGCGCACAAAATCTGCACCGGACGGTGCAGGAATGTCAATTTCCCCGACAAAATGGCTAAAAACCCCTTCAATACGGCTCAGGGAGCCTCAAACGCCATAAAACGCCCGTTTCTCTCACCCTCGACACCCATAGCGAACACTGTGGTTAACACGTAAATTCCTCTGTCTTGACGTCGAAATATTTGACAGATGCTAAATGAGAAATTTTTTTTTGCAGTAAAATCAATGGACTATTTTTTGGCATGATTCGTGCTTAATTGAAAACGACTGCGTTTTCCTGCGCCTCACTAGTCGAGGCATTTTTGAATCCCTGCTCCCTACCAGGAGCGGGGATTTTTTTAAGTCATCTCGCCATGGATGGCGAAAGCCTCAGAAGCACAGCGCGCTCAACTTTTAATGTATATACCTTGATTTAAGTTTACGCCCGTGTAGAATAAAAATATTGACAAAAGGCGCGTAAAGATTCCTGCCTGTTACGATGATGGTGATCATCACCTCCCCCGAATGTCAGACAACACGAAAGGAACAGATCATGCTTAACAAGTCATTGATTTTACGTCTTTTCATCGCAACCCTCGCTGTCGCCGCGCACAAACCTGTCTTCGCCGAGCCGGGCGCGCTCCGGGATACCAGCGACGTCAGCCAATGGCGGGTCAAATCTCTGGGCGGACCGAATGAGCCAGATTTCGCTACCGGGGGGTACACAATCAACGAAACCTTCGAGTGGCAAAAAGAACGGAGCTATACGGATGGCGCGCTCGATCTCACAGGGTATGTTCAGCCGGTAGCGGCCGATGGAACACTCTACTGGGGATCGAATCTTCCCTGGATCAGCGTGTCAGACTGGGAGCATGCCGAAAACGGCTATTACTCCTTCGTGACGATCATCAACGACTCCAACATCCCCGCCGCCGACCCGACAGCGTCATTCAGCGGACTCTCGGTCAGGATCAGCGCCGACGACCACCTGCATGCGATCATCATCAACGGCGTGGAATACGAAGGTTTTATGGCGCAGGACGATACTTTCGGCGCCTGGGTAGCGGGTTACGCCGATCTTTTCATCCTTCCCGGCGCGGGCGTTCCCTGGAACATCGCTGGAGACAACACGATCGAGTTCATCGTCCACAACAGCGGCTGGAATCTGGATACTCCAAATCCGCTCGGACTCTCGGCCACGCTCCAGGCTTCTTACACCAGTGTCGTTCCGGAACCGCCAATAGCACTGATGTTCGCCACAGGGTTGCTGGTTCTGCCGCTCGCTCGCCGTCTGCGAAAAACGGCGTGACGCCCGATCAGTTTCCCGCCATCGAACGCAGAACCCCGAGTATCCGCTGACCGGCCCGTCCATCCGGCTCAAAACCAAGGGCTTGTTGCTCCTGAGCAATGGCCCGGCGTGTTTTCGTGCCGATCATGCCGTCGGCTGCGCCGATGTCGTGTCCGCGCCCAATCAGCAGGCGCTGGAGTTCGCGCCGTTCTTCCCTGGAGAGACCCGGATCGTCGGTCGGCCAGGGCGTGCGAAAACCTTCGCCGCCGCGCAGGCGGTCGGAGAGATGCGCAATGGCAAGCGCGTAGCTTTCGGCGGCGTTGTAGCCGTAGATGACATCAAAGTTCTTGCCGACAAGAAAGGCCGGACCGTTTGCACCGGCAGGAAGCAACAGCGCGCGATCCGCGCCGCCGGCGGGCAACGGGTCGCCATTTGCGCGCTTCACGCCACGCCCGATCCATGTAGACATGGGCTGCTTGTTGCGGCGGCCCGCGATAGACGTGTCAAACCCGGAGGGCAGTTTGACCTCGAAACCCCAGGTCTCCCCGCTCCGCCAGCCGCCGCGATGCAGGAAATTGGCGGTGGAAGCGAGCGAATCGGGAACGCTGTCGACGAGATCGCGCCGCCCGTCGCCGTCGAAATCGACCGCAAGTTGCAGGAAAGTAGACGGCATGAACTGCGTCTGCCCGAATGCGCCCGCCCAGGAACCGGTCAGGCGTTCGGCCGGGATGTGTCCTTCGTCGATGATTTTTAGGGTGCTGAGGAACTCGCCGCGAAAATACTCCTGCCGACGCCCCATGCAGGCCAGCGTACCCAGAGAGGTGAGGAGCGGCCGCTGGCCGAGGCTGCGTCCAAAGTTGCTCTCCACGCCCCAGACCGACACCACGGTCGCCGGATCGACGCCGAAACGTTCCTCGACCCGCTGCAATACTTCGCGCCATTGTTCGAGCATGGCGCGGCCGTCTTCCACCCTTTCATTGTCGACGAGCGCGGCGAGGTAATCCCAGATCGGGGTTTTGAACTCGGGTTGGGCATCGAGCGATTCGAGCACCGACAGGTCGGGTTCGATTCGCGCCGCGTGAGTATCGAACGTGGCTTTCGAGATGCCGCGCTGAACGGCCTGGACACGCAGACGGTCGAGACAAGCGGAAAATTCACTGCTCGCCGCCAGCGCGGAGGGCGCGGCGAGCGCCAGCAGGAGGGGAATGGAAGCAATTTTTTTCATCTGCATATCGTATGCCCTCCCATTCCCCCGTCCGCCCTCAACCAAACTTCGGCAGCTTCGCCAGCGATTTCTCCACTTCACCCGCCGGGTATTCGTAATCCTCCAGTTCCCCGGCGAAATAACGCTCATACGAACTCATGTCGAAATGTCCGTGCCCGGTGAGATTGAAGAGAATGACCTTTTCCTCGCCGCTTTGCTTGCACTTCAACGCCTCGTCGATCGCCACGCGAATGGCGTGACAGGATTCCGGCGCGGGGATGATGCCTTCGAGACGCGCAAACTGCACGCCCGCATCAAACGTAGCCAGTTGCGGCACGGAAGTGGCTTCGATCAGCCCCTGCTGGTAGAGCAATGACACGAGTTGCGAAGCGCCGTGGTAACGCAACCCGCCCGCGTGGATGCCGGCAGGCACGAAATCGTGACCGAGGGTGTACATCTTCATCAGCGGCGTAAAGCCGGAAGCATCGCCAAAATCGTAGGTATAGCGGCCCTTGGTGAGGCTGGGGCAGGAAGTCGGTTCCACCGCGATGGCGCGAAGATTCGCTGCACGCTTGTCGCCCGCCGCCTTGTCGCCGAGGAACGGAAAAGCAATGCCGCCAAAGCTGGAACCGCCGCCACAGGGCGCAATCACCATATCCGGATAGAGACCGATCTTGTCGAATTGCTTCTTCGCCTCCAGCCCGATGATGCTCTGGTGCACCACCACATGATTCAGCACGGAACCGAGCGAATAGTTGGTATCGGCGCGGCTCGCCGCTTCCTCCACCGCCTCGGAAATGGCAATGCCGAGGGAGCCGGGCGTATCCGGCGTTTCAGCCAGTATCTTGCGCCCGCATTCGGTCAGCGAAGACGGGCTGGAGAAGACTTCCGCTCCCCAGGTTTGCATCGTCATGCGCCGGGACGGTTTCTGCTCGTAACTGACCTTGACCATATAGATGCGTATTTCCAGCCCGAACATCTGCCCGGCCAGCGCCAATGACGAACCCCACTGCCCTGCCCCGGTCTCCGTGGTCAATCGCCTGATGCCCGCCTGACGGTTGTAATACGCCTGCGGTATGGCGGAGTTGGGCTTGTGCGAACCAGCGGGGGAAATACCTTCATACTTGAAGAAAATTTTGGCGGGCGTACCCAGCGCCTGTTCCAGCCGCACCGCGCGCACCAGCGGAGAAGGCCGCCACAGGCGGAAAATCTCGCGCACTTCATCCGGAATCTTGAGCCAACGCTCCGTGCTCATCTCCTGCTCGACAATCGCCGACGGAAAGATCATCTCCAGTTGTTCGGGCCGCGCAACCGTTCCATCCGGCAAGAGCGGCGGCGCGAGCGGCGCCGGCAGATCGGCGGCGATGTTGTACCAATGCGTGGGGATTTCGTGGGCTTCGAGCAGGATGCGAGTAGATTCCATGGTGAGGTTCCGAAAAAGAAATATTAGAAGGATTCAGTGCGCATTTTGCGTCATTCCGGGAGCCGCAGGAAGGTTTCCCGGTAATGGCGCAACTCCTCGATCGACTCCATGATGTCGGCCAGCGCCGTGTGTGCGCCCGTTTTTTTCACGCCCTTGTAGACATCGGGATTCCAGCGTTTGGCGAGTTCCTTGAGCGTAGAAACATCGAGATTCCGGTAATGGAACCATGCCTCGAACCGGGGCATGTAGCGCAGGAGAAAACGGCGGTCCTGGCTCACGGTGTTGCCGCACATCGGTGAAATACCCTTGGGAACCCATTGCTCCATGAAAGCCAGCATCGTTGCCTCGGCTTCGGCCTCGGAGATTGTTGACGCGCGCACACGCTCGATGAGGCCGCTACGGCCATGCGTGCTCTTGTTCCATTCATCCATCGCGTCGAGCGCCGTATCCGGTTGATGCACGGCAATCACCGGCGCTTCAGCAACGATGTCGAGCGTACTGCTCGTGATGACAAGACCGATTTCGATGATGCGATTCTCTTCCGGATCGAGCCCGGTCATCTCCATGTCCAGCCAGATCAGGTGATTCGCATCCTGTGTCATGAGTTTTGCCTTTAAACCAAAAAACCAACGGCGCAGAAGGGTTGCTTCTGCGCCGTCAGATGATTTCCGCTTTTTTACTGCCCTTGCGAGTCGCTCCGCACGACGTCGATTCCGGCGTCGGCGGCAATGATGCCTACGACATCTCCCGCAGGAACCTGAGCTTCTTCAACGACAACAACGACGGGCGTCACTATAGCCGCCTGTTCCAGCGTTTGCCCGCTATTCGGCAGCAACGGCACGATCAGCAGCGCAACGATGTTGATGATCTTGATCAGAGGATTGACCGCCGGGCCTGCCGTGTCCTTGTACGGGTCACCGACGGTATCCCCCGTCACGGCCGCCTTGTGCGCGTCCGAACCCTTGCCGCCGAAATGACCATCCTCGATGTATTTCTTGGCATTGTCCCAGGCGCCGCCGCCGGTCGTCATCGAAATGGCCACGAAAATCCCGGTGATGATGGTGCCCATCAGCAGACCGCCGAGCGCCTTCGGGCCGAGCAGCAGACCGACGGCCACCGGCACCAGAACCGGCAGCAGCGACGGCACGATCATTTCCTTGATCGCCGATTTGGTCAGCATATCGACCGCCTTGCCGTATTCGGGCTTGGCCTTGCCTTCCATGATGCCGACGATTTCCTTGAACTGGCGGCGCACTTCGACCACCACCGCACCAGCGGCGCGGCCCACCGCTTCCATCGCCATCGCGCCGAAGAGGTAGGGAATCAGGCCGCCGATGAACAGACCGACGATGACCATCGGTTCGGAGAGGTCGAATTTGATGTGTATGCCGTAGTTTTCGAGCGCGTGCGTGTAATCGGCGAAGAGCACCAGCGCGGCCAGACCGGCAGAGCCGATCGCGTAGCCTTTGGTCACCGCCTTCGTCGTGTTGCCGACGGCGTCGAGCGGATCGGTAATGGCGCGCACCGAATCCGGCAACTCGCTCATTTCGGCGATGCCGCCTGCGTTGTCGGTAATCGGGCCGTAGGCATCGAGCGCGACGATGATGCCGGTCATCGACAGCATGGCGGTCGCCGCGATAGCGATACCCAGCAATCCGGCCAGATGAAAGGCGCCAAGAATCGACGCACACACCGCCAGTACCGGCCATGCGGTCGATTTCATCGAAACGCCAAGCCCGGCGATGATGTTGGTGCCGTGCCCGGTGGTCGATGCCTGCGCAACGTGCCTGACCGGTTTGAACCCGGTGCCGGTGTAGTACTCGGTGATATAGACCAGAACCCCGGTCAACGCCAGACCGATGACGGCAGAGCCAAAAATCGCGTTGGAACTGATGAGACTCCCATCGGCCAGCGTGATGCCCTCGCCGAGCATCCAGGTCGTCACCGGGTAGAAGGCGATCAGCGCCAGCGCGCCGGCAACCGCAAGCCCGCGGTAGAGCGCGGACATGATCTTGCCGCCCTCGGTGGTTTTGACGAAAAAGGTGCCGATGATCGAAGCCACGATCGAAATCGCGCCCAATACCAGCGGATAGACGATCAGACTGTCGGAGGCGCCCGGGATGCCCTTCAACATCAGCGCGCTGAGCACCATCGTGGCAACGACCGTGACCGCGTAGGTCTCGAACAGGTCAGCGGCCATGCCCGCGCAGTCGCCGACGTTGTCGCCGACGTTGTCGGCGATCACCGCCGGGTTACGCGGATCGTCTTCGGGAATTCCGGCTTCGACCTTGCCCACGAGGTCAGCGCCGACGTCAGCCCCCTTGGTGAAGATGCCGCCGCCCAGACGCGCGAAGATCGAAATCAGCGAACCGCCGAAGGCCAGCCCGACCAGCGGCTGCACGACATGGTGCAGATCGCCGTCGGCCCCCACGCCCATCGCCTTCAGCGCGGCGTAGTAACCGGCAACGCCGAGCAGCCCGAGGCCGACGACCAGCATCCCGGTAATCGCGCCGCCCTTGAAGGCAATATCGAGCGCCGGAGCGATGCCGTTGCGGGCCGCCTCGGCGGTACGCACATTGGCGCGCACCGACACGTTCATCCCGACGAAACCGGCCAAGCCCGAGAGCACAGCGCCGATCAGAAAGCCAATCGCCGTCGGCCAGTCGAGGAAAAGACCGACGATGAAAAACAGCACAACCCCGACGATGCCGATCGTCGTGTATTGGCGATTGAGATACGCCTGAGCGCCAGCCTGAATGGCGGCTGCGATTTCACGCATCCGCTCGTTCCCGGCGGGTTTGGCAAGAATCGCCCGGGTGGTAAAGACGCCGTAGAGAATGGCGATGACGGCACACCCAAGCGCCAGAAGAAGATCAAATGACATAGCGATTTCCGGAAAAATCCATGAAAAAAACCGGGCTATTCTCCAGCGTTTTCACACAAATGTCGAGAACTCAAACAACCAGATCATTGCGGCGCATCAAATCCTGCCTCTTCCACCGCACAGCGCATCGTTTGCTCGTCGATGGCGGCGGGATCGTATTGCACGACGGCGCATGCCCGTTCCAGCGAAACTTCCGCCCCGGTCACGCCCACCAGGGCTTCGAGCGCCTTGGTCACGTTGCGGACGCAACCGCCGCAACTCATGCCTTCGATCTTGATGGTGACTTCACTCATGATTTTTCCTTTCGGTAGGGTTGCCAGCGTTTCAGCAACAGGGAATTGCTGAGAACGGAAACGGAACTCAGCGCCATTGCCGCACCTGCAACGACGGGATTGAGCAGACCGAAGGCGGCCAGCGGAATTCCGAGCACGTTGTAGATGAAGGCAAAAAAGAGGTTTTGACGGATTTTCGACAACGTGGCCCGCGACAGCAGGACAGCATCGGCCACACCGTGCAGGCTGCCGCGCACGAGCGTGATGTCGGCCGCTTCGACGGCCACGCCCGCGCCCACGCCGATAGCGAAAGACACGTCCGCGCGCGCCAACGCCGGAGCATCGTTGATGCCGTCCCCGGCCATGCCGACGCAGCCGTTGCGCCCGGCTACTTCCTTCTTCAATTCGGCAACCACATCGGCCTTGCCTGCGGGCAATACGCCCGCATGCCAGTCGGTGATGCCCGCTTTTGATGCAATGGCGGCGGCAGTGGAAGCGTTGTCGCCCGTCAGCATGACGACCCGCACCCCCGTCTGCCGGAGCCTTTCCAGCGCAGCCGGAGAGTCCTCCCGCAAACGGTCGGCCACGGCAATCAAACCCGCGTAGACGCCATCGACGGCCAGCGCGGCCAGCGTCTTGCCCTGTGTGCCCAGGGCGGAGACTTCATCGCGAGGAACCGCAACGCCGTTCGAAGCAAGAAAATCCAATGTACCGACCAGCACCGCCTTACCCTCGACGCGGCCCTCGATGCCCTGCCCTTCCACGACGCGCGCTTCGCTCGCGCATCCGAACGGCTCCCCGCCTTGTTCCTGCGCCGCGCGAACGATGGCCTGCGCAATAGGGTGCGAACTGGCGCGCTCGATCGCCGCCGCCCATTGCAGCACGTCGATGGACGTCCACGGCGGCGCGGTCACAACATCTGTCACCGCAGGCTCGCCCCGCGTCAGCGTCCCGGTCTTGTCCAGAGCCAGCGCCTTCATGCGCCCCGCGCATTCCAGGGCTTCGGCATCCTTGACGAGCAAACCGGCGCGCGCCCCCTGCCCGACGGCCACCATGATTGCCGTCGGCGTCGCCAGACCAAGCGCGCACGGACAGGCAATGACCAGCACTGCCACGGCGTTGATGAGCGCCGCCTGAAAATCGCCGGACAACCACCAGGCCACGAAGGTTGCCAAGGCGATCCCCACGACCACGGGCACGAATACGGCGGCAACCCGATCCGCCAATCGCTGCACCGGCGCCTTGGAACCCTGCGCCTGAGCAACCAGACGAACGATCCCGGCAAAGAGCGTGTCGGCCCCGACTCCCGTGGCGCGGCAGCGCAACATGGCCTGCCCGTTGATCGTGGCGGCAAAAACCTTGTCGCCCGGCTGTTTGTCGACGGGCAGACTCTCGCCGGTCAACAGGGCTTCATCGAGCGCGGAACGGCCTTCGAGAACGACGCCGTCGACCGGCACGGCATCTCCCGGGCGAAGCACGAAAACGCTCCCCGGTTGCAGCGCCTCCACGTCGACCTCGACGAGTTGCCCATCCTGCTCGACCCACGCCCGTCGGGGTTGCAGGCGCAACAGGGCATCGAGCGCTTCGGACGTTCGGGCTTTTGCGCGCGCCTCGAGCAGTTTGCCCAGCATCACGAGGGTGATGACCATCGCCGAGGCTTCAAAATAGACATGCAGATCGTGCCAGCCCGCCAGCGTGACCACCGTGCTGTACAGCCAGGCCATCGAAGTGCCCAGCGCCACCAGCACATCCATGTTGGCTCCGCCACCGCGCAACGCATTCGTTGCTCCGCGATAAAACCGCGCGCCGACCCAGAACTGCACGGGCGTGGCCAGCAGGCATTGCAGCCAGCGGGGCAAAAACTCGTGCGCGCCATCTTCCAACGCCCCCGGCCACAACATCGGCAGCATCTGAGCCGCAAGCGGCAACGTCAATGCGGCGGCAAACCAGAAGAGTCTGAGACTCGCCTGCCATTCGTCGCGCTTGCGCGAGCGTTCCTGCTCACGATCGAGTGATTGCGCAACGCTCGCGCCAAAACCGGCTTTCTTCACCGCCGCGCAGGCGGCTTCCTGTGTCAGCGCACCGGGCGCAAAACGCAGAATGGCCCGCTCGGAAGCGAGATTGACTGCGGCCTCGACACCCGGCAGGCGACTGAGCACTTTTTCGAGGCGCGTCGAGCAGGCAGCACAGGTCATGCCGGTAATGGCGAGTTCGAGCGTTTCCTGGACGGCGTTTTCCTGCGCCATGCGGCCCCTCATGGAATCAGGTGCATAACAACCCGCTCCACAGCTTGCCGCCCAGCGAAGGCGCGCGGATCAATCCGTACACGCCGAAACCCAGCACCAGCAATCCGGCAGCCAGCCGTACCTTGCCGTTGCGGATGAAATCGCGGTAGCGCCCGAGCACCAACCCCGCCAACAGCAGATTGGGAAGAGTGCCAAGTCCGAATGCCAGCATCAACCCCGCGCCGCGCGAGGCAGATCCGGTCGCCAGCGCAAGGGTCAGCACGCCATACACCATCCCGCAGGGCAAAAACCCCCACAACATGCCGAGCGGCAAGGCGCGAGTGACCGAGCGCACCGGCAGGAAACGTCTCGTTGCAGGCTGGATGAAGCGCCACAGCGCCTGCCCCCCACGTTCCAGCGGCGCAAGGAAACGGGTGAAACCGGCCATATACAGCCCCATTGCAACGAGCATCAGGTTGGCGAACACATAAAGCGTGATCTGTACCGGCAGCACGCCTTCGTAGATCATGCTCAGGGAACCCAACGCGCCCAGCAGGCTGCCCGCAACACAATAGGAAAAAATGCGCCCAAGGCTGTAGGCCAGATGCAGATGCCACTGCCCGACCCGCAAGGAGGAGGCGCGGACGAGCGGTTGCTCCACCTGCATGGAAAGCGCGCCGACGATGCCGCCGCACATCGAAATGCAGTGCACGCCGCCGGCCAGACCGAACAGAAAAACAGCAAGATGACCAGCTTCAGGCATGGGAATGATCGAATGTTGCAAAAAAATCGGGAGAAGCCGCAAAGTTCAATGCGACAAGGACTGGATTTTCTCCCTGGAAAGTCCAGTCAGCGCCATGATCTCCTCGATGGGCAAGTTCCTTTTCAGGGCAGCCCGGGCAACAGAGAGGAGACCTTCTTCAAGGCCTCTTTCAAGGCCTCTTTCAAGACCTTTTTCAAGGCCTTCTTTAAGCCCTTTCTCACGCGCCGCCTGCATCCGTGCGGCGTTATCCCATTCCATTTTCTCGCGGGACTCGGCCAGCAGCCGTGTGCGTTCATCTTCCGAGAGTTCTTGCAGCCGGGCTACGGCCTTGCCGATCTGGGGGTTTTTCTCTGCGAGCATTTTCAACTCCTTTTCTTCTCGTACCGCCAGAAATTTTAGCCAGTCCCATAACGCGGTTCCGTCTGTATTGTGCGGCAATTTCGGTAATTCAAGGGTGTTGACTTCCACGAGGTCGGAGAATTCCGATCCGGTCCTGGGGTCAAACAGCCGGTAACGATTGTGGTAGCAGTCGTTCTCTGGAATCTGGATGTAATCGGCGATCAGTATACAGATAGAACGCTCGATTTTCCGATAGTCTTCCCCCCGACCGATCTGTTCGGTAACCATGCGGGAGAGGTAAAAGATAATGCGCTCGCGCATCTGGGGACGTTCGGCAATCTGAATTTCGATGTCGATGATCTTGCCGGTGCCGGTTTTGATCTTGACGTCGAGAATGCCTTGTTTGTCGTCGATGTCCTCGCCGTTCAGGTGCGGGTCGATGAGTACGATGTCCAGAAGGTCTTCGGGGGGCAGATCGAGCGCAGCTTTGAGGAAATCGGCCAGGGGGCCGGTGTTTCGGGCATCTCCGAAGAGCAGCTTGAAGACCAGATCGTTGCGAGGCGAGAGGAAGGTACGGGGCATTTCGAGTTCTCCGTCAGATGACATGTTGCACAGACAAGAATAACTCGAAATGAATACCCAGAAACAATTATTACGCTTTCCCTCGCATGAAAGTGGAGAACCAAGCCCCCCCGTCGCGTCAGATCACCCGCGAGTACCGTTTGCGTTCACGATCCGCGCGAAGGTAGCGGTCGAACACCATCGCAACCACGCGCACCAGCAGCCGCCCCGCGGGCAACACATCAATCCGCTCATCTTCCACCCTGACCAGCCCGGCGGCCTCCATCTTCCTGAGATCGGCCACTTCTTCCGCAAAATATGCCCTGAAGTCAATGAGATGCGCGCTCTGTACCGAGTCGATGGAAAGCGAGAAATGGCACATCAGCGCCTGGATGATCGAGCGGCGCAACTCATCATCGGTGGTCAGTTCGTAGCCGCGCAGCACGGGCAACTCATTGCGGTCGAGCGCCTCGTAATACGTTTCGAGCGTCTTGTGGTTTTGCGCATACAGGTTGCCGACCTTGGCAATCGAAGACACCCCGAAAGCCAGCATGTCGCACTCGGCATGAGTCGAGTAGCCCTGAAAATTGCGGTGCAACCGCCCCTCGCGCTGCGCCACGGCCAGTTCATCGTCCGGCTTGGCAAAATGGTCCATGCCGATGTAGACGTAACCGACTTCCGTCAGGCGACGGATCGCCAGTTGCAGAATTTGCAGCTTGACTTCCGCCGTCGGCAGTTCGCTTTCCACGATGCGCCTCTGCGGCATGAAGAGTCCGGGCAAATGCGCGTAACTGTAGAGCGAAATCCGATCGGGCGAGAGTTCCAGCACTCGTTCGAGGGTGCGATCGAAGCTCACAGCGTTCTGTTTGGGCAGGCCGTAGATCAAGTCCATGCTGATCGAACTGAACCCTGTCGCCCGCGCGGCCTCCATCACGACCCTGGTTTCATCGAAGCTTTGCACGCGGTTGGTAGCAATCTGCACGTCCTCGGCAAAGTCCTGCACCCCGACGCTCATGCGATTGAAACCCAGTTTGGCAAGCAGTTCGACGGTATCGAAATCGACCTTGCGCGGATCGACCTCGATCGAATATTCGCCATCGGGCGCGAGTTCAAAATACGCGCGCACCGAGGACATCAACTGATGCAATTCCTCGTGGGAAAGAAAAGTCGGCGTCCCGCCTCCCAGGTGAAGCTGCGTCACCTCGCGCGATCCGCCGAGCGAGGCGGTCTGAAGCGCCATCTCGCGATCCATGTACTCCAGGTACTTCGCGGACAGGCTGTGATCCTTGGTGATGATCTTGTTGCAGGCGCAGTAGTAACAGATCGTGTTACAGAACGGAATGTGGAAGTATAATGAGAGGGATCTGCCCGCCTCGTTGGCCGTCTCTGTTGCCCGTTTGGCAAGCCAAGTGGATAGCGCACGCGCATCAAACGTATCGACGAAACGGTCTGCCGTAGGATACGACGTGTAACGAGGTCCGTTGATGTCGAACCGGCGAATCAATTCAGGGTCGAAAACAAGGTCGTGGGTCATGGATGTGCCGCTCAGAAGTTTTTGGTGATGACAGAAAGTTATCATCACAAGGTTGATGTAAATCGACCATCCTTATAACGAAACAATCTCCAGCAGGTAAGTTTACTGTCAAATGAAGGCACCAGCGCCCGTTACACTCACAGGATTGAAAAAAGCCTGTTCCCAATGCAATCTTTTCGAGTTGTGCCTTCCCTTTGGTATAAACGATTCAGACATTCTCCGGCTCGATGAACTGGTCGGCGCGCAGCGCAAAATCAAGCGCCAGCAGCCGCTCTACCGCACCGGCGACCCGTTTGAAGCCATTTTCGCTATCCGTACCGGCTCGTTCAAGTCGGACGTCCTGCTCGAAGACGGCCGCGAACAGGTCACAGGGTTTCAGATGACCGGCGAAATCCTCGGTCTCGACGGCATCGGCGCCGGCGTGCATTCATGTAACGCCATCGCCCTCGAAGACAGCGAAGTCTGTGTGATCTCCTATCCGAAACTCGAAGAACTCACCCACGTCATCGAGGGACTCCAGCTCCAGTTCCACAAGATCATGGGTCGCGAGATCGTGCACGATCACAACATGATGATGTTGCTGGGTTCAATGCGCGCCGAGGAACGGCTGGCAGCTTTCCTGCTCAACCTGTCGCAACGCTTCACCGAACGCGGCTTCTCGCCGACAGAGTTTCACCTGCGCATGACCCGCGAGGAAATCGGTTCCTACCTGGGACTCAAGCTGGAGACCGTCTCACGCGCCTTTTCCCACTTTCAGGAAGCGGGGCTGATTGCCGTGCAACAGAAACACATCCGCATTCTCGACAGCGACGGTCTCAAAAAGCTGATCCAGCACCAGCCCAGTACGCGCTGACTCACGTCTCAAGCACGTACGTCCCCGGCGCAGGCGCAAGCGCCGGAAATTGCGCGTTATCTACGGGTCTCGCATCCACCAGTTCTCCGGCGCGCGGCTTGAGCCACGCCATCCAGTCCGGCCACCAGCTTCCCTCCTGGGCGCTTGCATGCGTTCTCCAGTGCTCGGCCGTCTCGGAACGATGGTGCACATCGTTGACCCAGAAACGGCGCTTGGGCGGCGTCACCACCGGGTTGACGATGGCAAGGATATGCCCGGAGCTCGACAGCACGAAACGTTTCGGGCCAATGACGAAATTGTTGATCCGGTAGGTCTGCGCCCACGGTGCAATATGGTCGTCGACAGCGGAAACCGAATACAGCGGCTGAACGATACGCTCCAGATTGATACCCTCCCCGGCCACTTTCAGCGAATCACCATGAATCAGCCTGTTATGCAGATACAGTTCACGCAGATACCACGCATGCATGGCATACGGCATACGCGTGGCATCCATGTTCCAGTACAGCACATCGAACGGCGCGGGTTTTTCGCCATACAGCCAGCCATGCACGACATACGTCCAGATCAGGCTGTTGGAACGCAGCAGACGGAAGGCCGAAGCCATCTGGTTACCTTCGAGATAGCCCTTCTTGTCCATGCTGTCGATCATGTAACGGATGCTGGTCTCGTCGATGAAAACCTCGATGTCGCCCGGCTTGCGAAAATCGACCAGGGTCGTAAAGAGCGTCCAGTCAGCCACCGGCACTGCGTCCTTGCCATAATGCTTGTTGGCCCAGGCCATGTAGATTGCAAGCGCGGTTCCCCCGATGCAGTACCCTGCCGCATGAACCTTGTCCGCGCCGGTAAACCCGCGCGCCACATCAATGATGGTTTGCACCCCCTCGATCAGATAATCATCGAAAGAACAATCGTGCATCGACGCATCAGGATTTTTCCAGCTCGTGATGAACACATCCAACCCCTGGTCGAGCAGATAACGCACCATGCTCTTCTTCTCCACGAGATCGAGGATGTAGAACTTGTTGATCCACGGCGTAATGATCACGACCGGCTCTGCATGAATCCTGGCCTGGGTCGGCGTGTAATGAATGACTTCGAGCAGGCGATTACGAAAAATCACCGCACCCGGCGTCGTCGCAAGATTTTCTCCAACGTGAAAATCGTCGGGGTCCGTCATGCGCACCATGCCCGATTGCATATCGGCAATAAAATTCTGAAATCCCTTGTAGAGGCTCTCCCCGCGGGTGTCGATCATCTTGCGGATGGCAACCGGATTCGTGAACAGGAAGTTGGTAGGCGCCACCGCATTGAGCCATTTGCGCCACCAGAATGCAGCGCGACGGCGCTCCTTTCCGCTCAGTCCCGGCGTGTCGTACAGCATGTCCTGCATGTTGTGGGTAAAGGCCAGATACCATTCCTTGATCAAATCCCACGAGGCCGAATCTGTCCATATCGCATCGGAAAACCGAACATCATCCGGATGCGGGCTGATGGGATCATCGCTGGGCAGTCCGACCATCCGGTGCAACGTGTGCAGTTGCAACTTCCACAAATCGGTGGAAAGGCTCACGAGGTGCTGCGCAAGTTCCTGCGGGTGCGCCAGCCAGGCCATCTGCGCATGCACGATTGGCGCACTCATGCCCAGCGGGTCGATGGTTCCCTCGACCCCGTCATGCAGCCTGGTCATGCTCTCTTCGATCACCTTTTTGGGATCGAAATCAAAATTTTTCGGATGGCGCGCACCCTTGCCCTGCCGTTTCGTTCCGGCAACATTTCCTTCTGCCATGATAGGTCTCCCCTTTTACCCTTCCTGTGCCGGATCATGCCGGAGCGCACAGGATGCCCTCGGATGATGATAACGCCATTCATTCAAGGTGGATTTTACAGCCAACGACCTGCTCGTGACCTATTTCCTCAGGGCATGCAAATAATCGGACAGCAATCCGGATACGAAAACGGAGCAACTCTTACTATAATCAGGGATCACAAAAGGGAGGATGATTGCACGATGTTCAAACATATTCTCGTACCCACAGACGGATCACCGCTCTCCGATACCGCCGTGACCCATTCCATCGCCTTCGCCAGGGAAACCGGCGCGCGATTGACCTTTTTCTACTCGCAACCCGATTTTCCAATGCCCATCTATGGCGAAGGCGCCCTGATAGATCCAACGACCCCGGAACAATTTGCTCAATCCGCAGAACAGGAAGCCCGGCGTATCCTGGATCGCGCCAAGGCCGAAGCCGAAGCCGCCAATGTGGTCGCCGACACGGACACGCAGGTCAGCGAAACACCCTATGAGGCCATTATCGCCGCCGCAGACCGTCACGGGTGCGATCTGATTTTCATGGCCTCCCATGGCCGTCGCGGCATCGCCGGACTGATCCTGGGCAGCGAAACACAGCGCGTGCTGACTCACAGCAAAACGCCGGTGCTCGTCTATCGCTGATTTTTCACGCAAAAGCGGATGGCCCGGTTTCCCGGGCCATCGGTGAAGCCACTCAAATCAAGCCTTGGCGCTTCGCTCGCGTTGTTGTTTTGCTGCGTTGCGCTCGTCCTCGTCCATGCGTTTCGAAAAATACCGCATGAAGTAAACCCCCATGACAATGACGAAGGCAATGGTAAACACGCTGAGCAACCCGATTTGAGTCGCGAACAATTCCATAAAAGCTTCCATAGCAGAACACCTCCTTCAAGAATCTATGAATTGGACGGCCTAATCGATTCGGCCTGATTGATGTGACCCCGAGTAAAACGGTTTGATTGATACTTCCGTTTCTGTCGGAATGTTGGCATCCCCGGTCATGCTCCATACCCGAGGCTCATCCTCCAACCGAAACTGCCAGCGGCTGGCATGCAGAGGCTTGATCTCCCCTGAATACACACCGCCCTCCCCTTTTTGCAACAACACATGCTGATCGAACCTGTCCTGAGTAGGATGAATGATGGTCAAACGAAGCACTGTAGGCAAATCTGTTTCCTGTGCGGCAGACACTTTGACGCTGATCGAGTCCTCCCGCACCTTCGCATGCGCCGACAACCCCAGACTCTGCGCATGCCTGAACCTTTCATCGCGTATCTCGACTCCCTTGCCGTCCTTGGCATAGTCACCGTATACGATGCTGTCAACATGCCAGTTATTGGCAATCATATACAAGGCGACGCCAACTACCACGGAAACCGCGGGCAATCCAAACAGAAACCATGGCCAGCCCTGCCGATACCATGGTTGATTGTCGAGTGTTTGAGAATTCATTTCCATCCGTCTTTTCCACACTTCAGTTGGGATACAGGAAAACAGCTTTTTCACGCCGTTTCACATTTGGATCGTCCTTGGAGACGACATCAAAATAAATCCGGTTCGATCCCGGTTGACCGGAATTTCTGGGGGCCATCACTTCTATGAGCACTTCCAGGTTTTCCGCCGGTCCGGCCGTGACTTCGTTATTGCTCGTAATACGCTTGTTTTCGCCCAGATGTATTCCTTCCAGGCCGTCCACATTGACGACGAAAGTCCGGTTCGCCTCAGTCATGTTCATGATCTTCAGCGTGTAATCGTTTGCGATCATATCGCCCTCCAATCGCCCGAACGAAGAAGGATCACGAATGAGGTCAACCCGCAGCGGTATCCTTGTCGCCAGCCCCCATATGAAGGCCGTGATGATTGCGAGCAATATCGTCCCGTAAATCAGGGTACGCAGCCGCAATACATGACGGAAGATTTCCGACGACCCCCATCCCCGTTTGAGGGCATTTTCGGTCGTATAACGCACCAGACCGCGCGGCAAGTTGAGTTTGTCCATGATCGGATCACAGGCATCAATACAGGCTCCGCAACCGATACACTCATACTGCAAACCATCGCGGATGTCGACGCCAGTCGGACACACCTGGACGCAAATCCCGCAATCAATACAGTCGCCCCTGCCTGCCGGGTCTTCTCCCCTGCGCCGCAGGCTACGCGGCTCGCCACGCGCCTCGTCATACGTCACGATCAGCGTATCCGGATCGAACATGACCGACTGGAAGCGCGCATACGGGCACATGTACTTGCATACCTGCTCGCGCAGGAAACCCGCGAACACGAACGTAAACGCGCCGTAGAAGAAGATCCAGAACGTCTCCCAGGGCCCGAATCCAAAAGTCGGCGCCGATGCCAGCAATTCTTTTACAGGCGAAAACCAGGCAACGAGCGTGAACCCCGTCCAGAGCGAAAACGCAATCCAGGCTGCGTACTTGCCCGACTTGAGCGCGAGCTTGCGCCCGCTCATTGGCCCCTTGTCGAGTTTGGCCCGCACAGTATGGTCGCCCTCGATTTTCTCCTCGATCCACTGGAAGATTAAGGTATAAACAGTTTGAGGGCAGGCATAGCCACACCACAAACGTCCTGCAATAGCGGTAAAAAAGAATAACGAATACGCCGAAATAATCAGCAGGATGGACAGAAAAAGCACATCCTGCGGCCAGAATACAGCGCCGAAAATATAGAATTTGCGCTCAACCAGATGCAGCAGCACGGCCTGACGTCCATTCCACGTCAGCCAGGGCATTCCGAAAAAAACAATCTGGGTTACCCACGCCAATATCCAGCGCCACTTGGTAAATAGACCTTTTGTCGAGCGCACATAGAGTTTCTTGTGCGCTGCGTACAAACTATTGCCTGTTCCCTGTTCCTCTGTCACAGGGGACGGCGCTGGAGTGGAAGCATTCGGAGTCGGACTCTCCGAAACGGGAGTGTCTAGACCAGGGGTACTCATGGGAAAAACTCCTGCAAGGCTATTCGAAGAGCAGCCCGGGGAAACACGCAAAAAGCACCCTGGAAGCATGCTCCACAGGGTGCTTTCGCGATGAATTACTTCTTGCTCAGGCTATACACGTACGCCGCCAGGATGTGAATTTTGGCTTCACTATCCGAAAGGAACTCCTTCCAGGCCGGCATGCGGCTTTCCAGGCTGCCCGGACCGGCATTGCGACCCTTTCTGACGCCTTCCATGATGGCTTCTTCGGTATTGTCGTACAGCCAGATGTTATCGGTCAGATTGGGAGCGCCCAGCGCGCCGAACGCCTCGCCCATCGAGAGGGCGCCCTTTCCATCCGGGCCATGACACACCGCGCAGTTGGCAGCGAAGACGCCCTTGCCGCGATCCGCACGGGCAGCATCCGCGCTCAGACCAGAGAGAGAACGCACATAGTTGGCCACGTCCTTGATCTGGTCGCTGCTGAGCGTACCGCCAAAGGGAGTCATTACCCCGGCGCGGCCATCCGTGATGGAAGCCTTGATGGTTTCCGGATCGCCGCCAAACAGCCAGTCACCGTCGGTCAGATTCGGATACCCCTTGCCGCCCTTGCCCAACGAGCCATGACACTGGGAGCAATAGGTCAGGAACAGGCGCTGGCCCGTTGCCATTGCTTCCTTGTCATTGGCCAGAGTCGCCAGGGGCATGCTCTGGTATTTGCCGAGATTGTAGGCCTTTTGGGCTTTATTCATCTCTTCGGCATACTCCTTGCGCAGACCGGTATCACTCTCCGCAGTAGCGCTGTTCCTGTTGCCGAAACCCGGATAGATCACGAGATAAACGACCGAGAAAATGATCGTCCCCAGGAACAGAATCAGCCACCAGAGAGGCAACGGGTTGTTGTATTCCCTGAGGTTTTCATCCCACACATGCCCCTGCAATTTAGGGGCGCCCGCTTCCTGCACCGTCCTGTTCGCAATCAACAAGACGAGGCAGAGCAAAAGACTAAACGCAACGATACCCGCTACGTACAAGTCCCAGAAACCGCTGATAAAGTCAGCCATTTGTCATTCCTTCCTGTCAGCCGGACTCGCCGGTAGATCATCATCAGCCAGAGGTAATTGCGCCGCTTCGTCGAACCCTGCCTTGGCGTGCTTGCTATATGCCCAGTAACAGATCCACAGGAAACACAGCAGACTCGCTACCATGACAACGATTCTCAACACATCCATTGCAGATTCACCCATCGCGGCGCAACCTCCACGTTACTTCACGTTACTGAACGCTAGGCCCATGCCCTGAAGATAGGCAATCAAGGCATCGAGTTCAGACTTGCCAGCAATCTTCGACTGCGCTTCCGCAATGTCGCTTTCGGAGTACGGCGTAACGCCGGGCGGGTTGATGGTCCAGTTCATCGCCCGCATGTGATCACCGACATTGATGCTGAGCGGCCGGTCGAGCCACGGGAATGCTGGCATGTTCGACTCGGGCACGACATCGCGCGGATTGAGCAGGTGCTTGCGATGCCACTCGTCATCCCGGCGGCCGCCGATACGCGCCAGATCCGGCCCGGTACGCTTGGAACCCCACTGGAACGGATGGTCGTAGACGAACTCACCCGCGACAGAGAAGTGGCCATAGCGTTCGGTTTCGGCCCGGAACGGGCGAATCATCTGGGAGTGGCAGTTGTAGCAGCCTTCCCGGATGTAGACGTAGCGACCCGCCAGACGGAGCGCGTCATAGGGTTTCACGCTTTCGAGCGCCTTCCCCTGGTGATCGACCGGCGTTCTCGTTGAAGTCTGGAAGAACAGCGGCACGATTTCCACGAGTCCCCCCACACTGACAGTGAGCAGCGTGAGGACAATCATCAGGAATATGCTGCGCTCGATCGCATCGTGTTTTGATTGAGCCATGTTTTTTTCTCCGCTTAAGCGTGAGCAGTGGCAGGAGGCGCCACTACCGGTGCGTTATAGGCTTTCTCACCGGCAATGGTCTTAACCATGTTGTAGAACATGATCAGCATGCCAACGAGGAAGAGGATACCCCCTACGAGGCGGATGAACAGGAACGGATACTTCACCTTGACACTCTCGATGAAGCTATACATCAGCGTTCCGTCCGCATGGGTCGAACGCCACATCAAGCCTTCCATCACGCCGGAAATCCACATCGACGCGACGTAGAGCACGATGCCGATGGTCGCAATCCAGAAGTGGGTGTTGATGAGCTTGGTGCTGTGCATCTCGGTCTTGCCATAGAGGCGCGGCAGCATGTAGTAGAGCGCGCCGATCGAAACCATCGCCACCCAACCCAGCGCGCCGGAGTGCACGTGGCCGACCGTCCAGTCGGTGTAGTGCGAAAGGGCGTTCACGCTCTTCACCGACATCATCGGACCTTCGAAGGTCGACATGCCGTAGAACGACAGCGAGGTCACGAGGAACTTCAGGATCGGATCGGTGCGCAGCTTATGCCAGGCGCCCGACAGGGTCATGATACCGTTGATCATGCCGCCCCAGCTCGGCGCCAGCAGGATCAGCGAGAACACCATGCCAAGGCTCTGCGCCCAGTCAGGCAATGCGGTGTAATGCAGGTGGTGCGGACCCGCCCACATGTAGGTGAAGATCAGCGCCCAGAAGTGCACAACCGACAGACGGTACGAATACACGGGACGATCGGCCTGTTTCGGCACGAAGTAGTACATCATGCCCAGGAAGCCCGCCGTCAGGAAGAAGCCCACCGCGTTATGCCCATACCACCACTGCACCATCGCGTCCTGCACACCGGCGTAGATCGCGTAGGACTTCAGGGTCGTGAGGGAAACCGGGATCTCCATGCTGTTGGTGATGTGCAGAAGAGCCACGGCGATGATCATGGCGCCGTAGAACCAGTTCGACACATAGATGTGGGACACCTTGCGAATCGCGATCGTGCCGAAAAACACAATCGCGTAACCTACCCAGGCCACGGCAATCATGATGTCGATCGGCCATTCGAGTTCGGCGTATTCCTTACCGGTCGTGAAACCAAGAGGAAGAGAAAGCGCAGCACAGACAATGATCAGTTGCCACAGCCAGAAAACGAAAGCAGCCAGCCCTGGGGCAAACAGTTTCGTATGGCAGGTTCGCTGCACGGAATACAACGACGTTGCGAACAGAGCACAGCCGCCGAACGCGAAAATTACCGCGTTGGTGTGTAACGGGCGCAACCTGCCGTATTGCAAGAATTCGAACAGGTTCAGTTCAGGCCATATGAGCTGTGCCGCGATGATTACACCGACAAGCATGCCCACTATACCCCATACCACCGTCATGATGGTAAACTGGCGCACGACTTTGTAGTCATAAGTCGCTTGCGATTGCATGTGAGTCACCTCTTGGTTAAAAAAACTTCTAGTAATACAACGAATGCCTCTGAGAACAACGGGACGCTGTTCTCACCGGCCGAAGAATACCTGCGAGCCGAATCTACAATTTGATACAGATCAAGCTGCGCAAGTGTGCATGCTCATTGTTTCCAGCGCAAGCATGGAAAACCGTAATACACAACAGCGTTGCGCACACCAGACAAACAAATAAAAAGAAAAACCAAGACGAAAAAAAGGGTGCGCATACGCGCACCCCCAACCCCAACAGAGAGACGAAATTCTCGCGCCAGCCGTATCCACAAAGTTGAATCCGGCTCTCTCGCGTACCAACGTGCAGTATGCCCGGTTCCCTTTTCATTTTTTTGACACAGGTCAAAGCAAACGCTTGTTGGCCATGCTGTTCCTGCGACTCCGGCAATTCGTTTCATCACATTTTCCGAAGTCACTTTTCCGCCGTCGTTCCAGCGTCTTCTTTCCCACATTCCGGTTCATCCCGGTCGTCGAACAGAATGCGATAAGCAGGACCTTCGAGATCGTCGAACTGTCCGGAACGTAGCGCCCACCAGAACAGCACGCCGATAACAAAAACCACCAGCAGCGAAATCGGTATCAACAAATCAAGACTTTCTTCCATTTTTGCCTTACTCCTGGCGCCGTCGTTGCAGGCGTAGCGCGTTGAGAACCACCAGCAGCGAACTGCCAGCCATGCCGACGCCCGCGATCAAGGGCGTTACCCGCCCCATCATTGCCAATGGTACGATGACAATATTATATGTGAGCGCCCACCACAGGTTCTGCCGGATGATCTGCAAGGTTTTCCGGGCCAGCCCGGCGCCGTCGCCGAGTTTGCCGAAATCCTCGCCAAGCAGCACGATGTCGGCCTGATTGCGGGCGAGATCGGTTCCGCTGCCCATTGCCACCGAAACATGCGCCTGCGCCAATACCGGCGCATCGTTTACGCCATCGCCGACCATCGCCACCACCCTGGACGGGTCTTCCTGCAGGCGGGCGATGAATGTCTGTTTGTCCTGCGGCGTCATTGCGCCATACGCATCGGAGATTCCCAGCCGATGCCCGACCGCTGCCACGGCCGTCGGCGCATCGCCCGAGAGGATCGTCACCGGGATTTGCGAGGCCACGAGTTGCCGGACGAAACCCGCCGCAGTCGGACGCACAGCGTCGGCAAAGCGAAAAAGCCCCAGCCAGCCCTGCTCATCGGCAAGCGCGATGACCGTTCCCGTTTTCGCCTCCATCGCGCCAGCTTCCACCGGCACGGGCAAGCCCGCGCGCGCGGCAACGAAATCCGGCCGCCCGATCCATACCGCCCCGCCCTCGTAACGTCCGGCCATGCCATGCCCGGTCACCGCCGTGACATCGCTGACCGTAAACGACACTTCTCCCGTTTCCGCGTCGCGCAGGGCGTCCGCCACCGGATGCTCGGAACCTCGCTCCAGCGCGCTGGCCAGCGCATACAAGGCTTCGACGCCCATCGCGCCGAGAGGCAACGTCTCTTCCACGCGCATTTGCCCCAGGGTCAGCGTGCCGGTTTTGTCGAACACATAATGATTGACCCGCGCCAGCACCTCGATGGCGTGCCCGCGGGTGACCAGCACACCGATGCGCGCCAGCGCGTCGGTCGCCACCGTCAGCGCAGCAGGGGTCGCCAGCGACAGCGCACAGGGGCAGGCCACGACCAGCACGGACACGAACACCCACAAGGCTCGCGACGAGTCGATGAAATGCCAGCCGATTCCCGTCGCCGTCGCCAGCGTCAGCAGAACGACGACAAAAATCGTCGCCCATTGATCGGAGAGCGCCACCAGCCTCGGTTTCTCGCTTGCCGCCCGCTCCATCAGGCGGCGAATCGCTGCCAGCCGGGTGCTGTCTCCCACCTGCTCGACCCGCATCACGAGCGGGCTGGAAATATTGATGCTGCCGCCGGTGAGCATCGCCCCCACCTTCTTGGGCACGGGACGGCTCTCGCCGGTCAATAGCGCCTCGTTGGCCTCACTCACACCGTCGATCACGACCCCATCGGCAGGGATCACCCCGCCCGGACGCACCCGCACGCAATCCCCCGGCACGAGTTGCGAAACGGGCGCCTGCTCGCCGTCGGGGTCGGGCCAGTGCGGCAAACGTTCCGCCACTGCGGGCAGGATCTTGCCCAGTTCCTCGATTCCGCGCACCGCCCGCGCCCTGGCCAGCATTTCAAGGTATCGCCCGCCCAACAGGAAAAAGACGAACATCGTCACCGAATCGAAATAGACTTCCGGCCCGCGAACCAGCGTCGCCCAGAGACTCGCCAGAAAGGCGCAGCCAACGCCGAGCGCGACCGGCACATCCATCCCCAGACGGCGCAAACGGAAATCGCGTATGGCATGCCTGAAGAACGGCGCGGCGGAATACAGCACCACCGGCAGGGTCAGGAGCAGGCTGGCCCAGCGGAACCACAACTGCTCGCGGAACGACATGCCCCCGTCACCTGCTATGTAGCCCGGCACCGCGTACATCATCACCTGCATCATGCCGAACCCGGCGACGAACACCCGCCACAGCATCGTGCGCCGTTCGCGCTCGGCCACATCCTCGGCGCGTGCCGCATCATACGGATAGGCGCGATAGCCGATGGCCTGAATGGCTCCAAGAATGTCGGAGAGTTTGATCCGGCGCTCGTCCCAGCGCACGCGGACGCGCCGAGTGGCGTAATTGATCTGAACCGCCGAAACGCCCGGCTGAAGGGCAATGTGGCGCTCGTTGAGCCACACGCAGGCCGCGCAGGTGATGCCTTCGAGGATCAGCGATGTCTCGCGCTCATGCTCGCCGACCGGGCGCACAAAGTTTTGCTGGAACTCGGGATGATCGAAATGCCCCAGTTCGCGCAACTCTTCCGGTATCGCCTCGGGGCGTCTTTCAGGCATGGCGTCGCGCCGCCGGTAATAGTCGGTCAGCCCGTTATCGACGATCAGCCGCGCCGCCGCCTCGCATCCGGCACAGCACATGTTGCGCTGCCTGCCGTCCACGTCCACGGAAAAATGCGTCTGCGACGGCACCGGCAGGCCGCAGTGGTAACAGGATGGATCGGCGGAAGGTATGGCGTCTGAACTCATTGGATGGGGCATGTACGAGCGGCAGGAAAGTCCGCCACTCTACCCCAAACCTTTGGGAACTACATACTTGTCTCCTTCCCCCGCTCGCGGGGAAAGGATCAAAGGAACCTATCGCCGTTCCACCATGTACAACATTACCGCCGCCGCTGTAAGGAACAGCAGACTCGGCGTGATTGCAGCAATCGGGGGGGGCCACGAATTGATCATCCCAAGGCTGGAAAACATCCCGTTAAGCAGGTAGAACGCCACGCCGAGCATCACGCCAAGAAACACTTTCACGCTGACCCCGCCGCTGCGCTCGTGGGTCATCGCAAACGGCAGCGCCAGGATCATCATCACCAGCGAAACGAAAGGCGCGATCAGCTTCTTCCACAGGGCGATTTCATAACGGTTCGCGCTCTGCTGGTTCTCACGCAGATGCTCGATGTAGGCCAGCAGGGCCGACACCGACATCCGCTCGGGTTGCACCATCAGCACACTGAGCACTTCGGGCGTCAGCGCCGACTCCCAGATCACTTCATCCGGCGAACCCAGTGCGGTGTGATCATCGAAAAAATCGGTGCGCGTCACGCCGGTCAAATGCCAGTACCCCTTGCCCTTTTCGCCCGACCCGACATAGACGCCGTGCGCCGCTTCGGCAATGGACTGCAACGCGCCGCCTTCATCGAACGTATACACCCGGACGCGCTCCATGCTGCGATCCGGCAACATGGTGCGCACATTGACCACGCGCGGGCCGTCCTTGACCCACAGTCCCGAGCGCAGTTGCTGCGAAATGGCCGAATTGGTCGACGTCAGCTTCCATTGCTGGGCCGCGCTCTCGGCGGGCGGCGCGATGTATTCGCCAAAAACATAGGTGAGCGCCACCGGCGCGAGACCGACCAGGCAGAGCATCCCCAGCATCCTCCTCGTCGAGAGGCCGGAGGCGCGCATGACCGTAATTTCGGAATGACGGGCCAGCGTGGTCAGGGCATAGAGCGAACCGATCAGTACCCCCACCGGCAACAACTCATACGTCCGGCTTGGAATGAGTATCGCCACGTATGCCAGCGCATGCCAGGTCTGATAGCCGTTCTTGCCGATGTTGTCCAACTCATTGACGAAGTCAAAGAAGGCGAACAGCCCGAGGAAAGCCAGCAGCACCGTCAAGGCCGCGCCATAAATTTCCCGCGCCAGATAGGCGAGCAGAATGCGGTTCATTGCATCTGCTCCTGCTTGAGAGCATCGTCACCTTCCTGCACATCCATTTTCTCGGCGCTCGCCAGCGGCAGGGCAGCACGCCGCCGCCAGAACGGCGCCACCGCAAGGCGGCGATAGAAAAACCACGTCAACAACGTCAATGCCGCCAGATGCGGCAAGAGCAATCCGGACGCAAACGACAGTTTTCCCTGCGATACCCAACTCTGGCACACGAGGACGACATTGTTATAGATCAGGTAAATCAGAACCGCCAGCAACAGGTTGCTGCCGCGTCCGGCGCGGGGATTGACAAAGGAAAGCGGAATCGCCAGCAGCGCAAGAAACAATGCCGCCAGCGGCGTATTGATGCGGTAGCTCAACTCGCCCCAAGCGCCTGGGCTCGGCTGCTCGAGCAATTCGAACGTCGGTTTCGAACGCACCCGTGAGGATGGCGCCGCCTGCCGCCCCGATTCGATCCGCAACTGGTAACGATCAAAGACCATGACCCGGTATTCCGGCGTCCCCGGATTGCCGTCATAACGTCGGCCCTGTTCGAGAACCACGTAGCGATTGCCTTCTTCGTCGGTCTGAATCGAGCCTTTCGCAGCCACGACCACGGAGAGCCTCCCGCCCTTCTCCTCGCTCACGAAGACGTTACGCACCTTGCCGTCTTCGCCCGCCTCGACTTCGACGAAAAAAACCCGCTGCGCACCGGACGATTCCCGGAACACCCCCGGCGCAACACGTTGCGTATCGTCGCGACTCTCCAGTTTTACGCGATATTCATAGCTTTTCTGGCTTGCCCAGGGGCCAAGAAACAGCGTCATCCCGGCAATCAACAACGTCAGCGGCAAAGCGAACCGCAATACCGGCCTGATCCAGGCCATCAGCGACAGACCGGAAGCAAACCACACCACCATTTCGGAATCCCGGTAGCAGCGCGACAACGCCAGAAGCACGCCGAGAAACACGGTCAGGGTGAGCACGATGGCCAGATCCATCAGGGAACCGAAGCCGATCAGCGCCAGCACGGCCCCGACAGGAACACGCCCGCCTGCCGCCTGTCCAAGCAGGCGGATGAGCACCACGGTAATCAGCACCGCGAACAATGCAACGAACACCCCCGCCGCCACGTGGGTAAATTCCCGTTGAAGGGCGCGGCGGAAGATCATTATTCGATAACCAAATGAAAGTTCAGGAAAAGAGACGGCGGTCTTTGACGGGCTCCGCCGAAACGAGACATAATTATCTATTGTCGGCTGACGCGGGCGCATTGACACGAACAATCATGAAAAAGCGTTTTTTCGCGTTCCCATTGGAGCAAAGCTTGTGAAATTTACCATAAAGACGACCGCCCCCGAAAAATTGGAAGCGGGACTTTTGGCGCTTTTTGTTTTTGCAGAGACCTCCTTGTCTCCAATGGGCCAAACCATAAATGAAGCCGCCTGTGGCAGACTTTCCGAACTGATTTCTTCCGGCGAACTCGACGAAAAAGCCGGATCGACCCTGCTTCTGCATGGACTCGCAGGTGTGGCCGCCGAACGGGTGTTGCTCGTGAGTCTTGGCAAACCCGCCTCATTCGGCGACAAAGCCTGGCGCGACGCCCTCTCTGCCACAGGCAAGGCACTCTCCGCAACACCGGCCAGGGATGGCGCGATCGTGTTTGAAGAAGCCGCCCTTCCGCCGGGGCGCGACCTCGCCTGGGCGCTCCGGCAAGCCACGCGCATCGTCGCCGATCACGCCTACAGGTTCGACGCCCCGCGCGCCAAGGACGAAAAAGCAAAGCGCGGCGCGCGCAAGATTGCATTCATCCTTTCTTCCGAACCCGACCCCCTGCAAAAAGAAGCCATTCGCCACGGCGAAGCCATCGCCGAAGGCATGGCGCTGGCAAAGGATCTCGCCAATCTCGGGGCCAATGTCTGCACGCCTGACAAGCTGGCCGAAACCGCGCTCGCCCTGGGAAAACAGTTCAAATTTGATGTCGATGTTCTCAACCGCGCCAACATGGAAAAACTCGGCATGGGCGCGTTGCTTTCCGTGGCGCGCGGCTCGCGCCGGGAGGCGCGATTCATCGTCATGCAGTACTGCGGCCACATCAACAAAAAACGCGGAAAGACGCACCCCCCCCACCATCCCATCGTGCTGGTCGGCAAAGGCATCACGTTCGACTCCGGCGGCATCTCGCTCAAGCCCGGCGCGGAAATGGACGAGATGAAATACGACATGTGCGGCGCGGCCAGCGTCATTGGCGCCTTCAAGGCCCTTGCCCTCATGAAGCTGCCGATCGACGTGATCGGCCTCGTTCCGGCGGCCGAAAACATGCCCGGCGGCGATGCCTCCCGCCCTGGCGACGTCGTACGCTCGATGTCCGGCCAGACCATCGAGATTCTCAACACCGACGCAGAGGGCCGCATGATCCTCTGCGATGCCCTCACCTACGCCGAGCGCTTCAACCCCGATTGCGTCATCGACATCGCCACCCTGACCGGCGCCTGCGTCGTTGCGCTGGGCAGAATCCCCAGCGGCCTGCTCTCCACCGATGACGCGCTCGCCGAAGAATTGACCCGGAGCGGATTCGATTCAGGCGACCGCGTCTGGCGACTGCCGCTCTGGGAGGAATATCAAGAGTTGCTCAAAAGCAACTTCGCCGACATGGCCAACGTCGGCGGGCGTTTCGGCGGCGCGATCACCGGCGCGGCCTTCCTTTCGCGTTTCACCAAAGCCTACAAGTGGGCGCACCTGGACATCGCCGGCACGGCCTGGCTGTCCGGAGAGGCCAAGGGCGCTACGGGCCGCCCGTTGCCCCTGCTCGGCGAATTCCTGATTGGCCGCGCCAGGGCGCTCGAATCCGGTCAGTCCTCATGACAAGCGTTCATTTTTACCACAACGCCGAAGACCCGGTCAGCCTCGTCTGCGAGTTGCTCGGCAATGCTCATCGCAGCGGACGCAAGGCCGTCATCATCAGTCCGGACATGGCTCTGGCGCAACGGCTCGATCGTCAACTATGGACAGCCGATCCGGGAGACTTCATCCCGCATGTCATGAATGACTCGCCGCTTGCAGCAGAAACACCGATCGTCATCGGCCTGGCCGGTGAAACGCAGTGGCCGCACGCCGACCTGCTTTTCAACCTCGCCGCCGAGTTGCCCGCTGCATGTGAACGTTTCCGCACGTTGATTGAAATCGTTGGCCGCAGCGAGGCTGAACGCGCACCTGCGCGCGCGCGTTGGGTACACTACAAACAGCAGCAATTTCCGCTCAAGGCATTCGATGCCGAACGCAGGATGGCTCTCCTATGACTCCCTCCCGCCCGATTTCCCCGCTCGGCGCCGCCGAACTGGATGTCGCCAGCACCCTGATAAACGAAGCCAATGCCCTGTTGCGCCAGCACGGAGCCGATCCTCACAATGATGGTACGGGAGACGACCTGCCCGTCCTGACAGAGGTCATCTTCGATCTCGGCGAACCTGCCGCGCCGCCCGCGCCGCGATCCACTCCCGCCGCACCGCCACGTTCCAGACCCGCCACGCCCGCCGCCGCTACGCCTTCTCCGGCCGCGCAACCCGCCAAGCCACAGTTGCCCCCGTTGCGCCCGCCCGCGCCGCGCCCTCGACCCGCCGCACCCGCGACAACCGTGCCAGCATTCACGCCTGCGCCTGCGCCAGTCATGCAGCAGCCCAGGCCGCAAGCCAACTCAATTCCATCGCGCCTGCCCGCACCGGGCGCGCAGCCGCCCAGCCCCCCCATGGCTTCGCCACGCGCTCAAACTGCCGCATCCGCACCGGTCATGCAGCCGCCCAAGCCGCCCATGCCCTCCCCTTCGCTGAACGGTCAGAGCGCAGCGCCTGCCAAACCTTCTCCGGTCATCCAGTCGCCTCCCAAGGCCCCAACCGCCCCGACGGCGCAACCTCCAGCCACGCCTTCGCCCCCGCCGCCCCCCCCTGCGGCCAGCGCGCCCAAGCCTTCACCGCAACCTGCAACGGCAACACGCCTGCCCCCAACGCAATCCCGGTTTCAGGCCGCATGGCCTCAATCCAACCTCCCCGACACGTTCTCGATCGACGACCTTCCGTCTCCACCACCGGCCCGTCCACCGGCAGCGCCCATTCCGCCCCAGGCAGCCCCGGTTCCTCCTCCCCCGAGCGTCCCGGCCATGCAAGTGCGGGCCATCACTGAAGAACTGAAGCTGCTCGACACCCTCATCGTCAGAGAAGTCGAAGCCTGGTTGCGTGAAGAACTCCCCGCGCTGGTCGTGCGTGAAATTTCCAGACTCAACGAGCGCCTGCGCGCCGAGGCCATTACGCACTTGCGCGCCACGCTGCTGCCGCGCATCTCGGATCACATCTCCGGGCAGATCGAAAAAATCGGACATTCGGAACCGGAGTCTTGATCGCAAGGGGGGCGGTTACGGCGCAATGATGGCCGAAATCACAAAAAACAACGCCGCCCCACAGGGCGATTGAGGAAGACGCTGTCGTAACTTTGCCCTCGTCTGAAATGCTACGAACTGATAGTATCTGGGAGTGATTGATAGCCAGGGGTTGTGATGGGTACCATTCAACTTGCTACGAGAATTGATACAACCCAGGACAAGCTGTTTCGGGAGATTGCGCGCAAGCTCGGCATCACGCCCGCAGATGCTATGCGGGTGTTCGTGGCCGCATTCAACCAGCATCGCGGTTTCCCCTTTGATGTGCGACTGGTCAACGATGTGGAGCCATTCGTCACCGAAGACGAGGCCACCGAGTTTGCCAGCCGCATGTCCAAACGGGTGCTTGATGAAGCGTGGTGAAATCTGGACTTTGCGTGACGACCGCTATGCGAGCAAGGCTCGACCAGTGGTTGTGTTGCAGTCAGACAAGGCTGACGAATCTGACTCGGTGATCCTGACGTTGTTCACGACTTTCGACAATGAATCCATGTCGGGTCGGGTCGCTGTGGAACCGTCTGAGTTGAACGGACTTAAACGCAGGAGCTTTGTCATGGTGGAGAAGCTGCTGACTGTTCGCAGGCGCGAATTGGGAATAAGGGTAGGCATTCTCAGTGACGAGCAGATGCGTGCGATCTCTCGCAAACTTGCGGAAGTATTGGCGATTACCGCTGAAGATTTATCTGCCGCTGATTGAATTATGGGTCGTCACGCTGCCCGCTCGAATAGGGAATAACGGGACAACCTATCATTTTCCGGCGTGGCTGCTCCGCCAGAAACGGGAATCAGGACGGCGCGCCCTTAAACCCCCCGTCCATGAACCGCATCGACAGATCGAGCGCCTTCACATTCTTGGTCAGGCTGCCGATGGAAATGCGGTCGACGCCTGTGTCGGCGATGGCGCGAACGCTCCCCAAATCGACCCCGCCCGAAGCTTCGAGCACGGCGCGTCCGGCGGTGATCTTTACGGCCTCCCTCATCTCATCCGGACTCATGTTATCGAGCAGGATCATGTCAACCCCTGCCTTGAGCGCCGCCCGCAATTCGTCGATGTCCTCGACCTCGACCTCGATGAAAACTCCCGGCGGCGCAATGGCCTGTGCCGCCTTGACCGCTTCAAAGACTCCGCCTGCGGCAATGATGTGGTTTTCCTTTATCAGGATGCCATCGTAGAGACCTGTGCGGTGATTGAGCCCGCCTCCGACCGTGACCGCATACTTCTGCGCCAGCCGCAACCCCGGCAGGGTTTTGCGCGTATCGACGATGCGCGCTTTCGTGTCGGCAACCGCGTCCACATAACGGCGAGTGACCGTGGCAACGGCCGAGAGCAACTGCAGAAAATTGAGCGCGGTGCGCTCGGCGGTGAGCAAGGCGCGTGACAGGGCGAACACATTGCACAGCGCCTGACCGGGAGAGACGAAATCGCCATCCCGCACATGCCAGTGCACGGTCGCAGTCGGTGAGAGGGCGGCAAAAGTGGCATCAAACCAGGCCGTGCCACACACAACAGCCCCCTCGCGGGCAATGACCGTTGCGCGGGACTGTATGCGGGAAGCAATGAGAAGGGCTGTCAAATCGCCGCTGCCGACATCCTCGGCCAGCGCAGCGGCAACATTGCGCCCGATTTCAATCCGAAGCCGATCATCGAACATGGTCGTTACTCCCGCTCATGGATAGGAGCCTCAGGACAGGGAACATGGACGTCCCGGCGACGCGGCTCACGTTACCTGATAGACGCGCAGGTCGAAACTCTTGCCTCTCAGCGCATCGGCCAATGGGCGCAGTTTGTGGACAACCGAGTTCTTCTCCACGACAAAGATGGGATCGTCATCACTCAATGTCCCCACGGGCGCAACCAGACGAACCGCTCCACCACTCTTTACCGGATCACAAACGCACAGCTCGCGCGGATGATGCCCATCGTCTACGCGCGCAATTTCAGGATTGGCCGACAAGGTAGCGATTCCGATTTCGATATGCGATTTCGATGTGCGCAGACGACGCACAACCCCGATGTGCCAACGGGTTCCCTCTTCAGGGCAATAGGCGACCAGATCGCCCGCCGCAGGCACGTTGACCTTGATGTTGCGCGGCGTAATCGCCCCGACGCCGCCACGGCTCATATCGGTGATGTGCCAGGTTCCCATTCCGACAGCAACGGCTTCCGTCGCATCGTCGTTCAAAAGGTCCATGGCCTGCTCATAGCCGCGCACCACGCACAGGCGAGCGTTGAGGGGATAACGCCTGTGACGGCGCAGCGGCGGATTGAACGACCACTGTCGACGCAGATGCACGACGGCAGCGCGCAGTTCCTTTGCTTCCACGTGCTCAAAATCATCGGGAATCCGGCCATGGGCGAGGTCACCGTGAATATCGGACAAATTGTCCACCGCTTCCGCAGTCACGAACCACCAGCCCGAAAAGGATCTCGGCTTTGCCACGCGCATGGGGATTGCGCGTTGCGCCACATCTATCCCATAAAACGCGCCTTCCCGATGCTCGCGCACCATCAATAAATCCGGCAGCAACCGCGCAATCAACCGGGCAATGGCAAAACCCGCCTTCAGAGTCTGCTGATCCAGCGCCGCAGCGTGATAGGCGATTGCCCGCAGGTATTCGCGCCCCACTGATTCGCTCGTGCCCCGCACCCGCTGCACTTCTTCGCCATAGGTCGAGACAAACAAGCCTCCGAGCCAGTTCCACAGCTTGATATCCGGCGTGAGGCGGTTGACGAAATCCCACCTGATCGTCTCGGCGCCGGCCCGGGCCAGCACGGCAGCGGGGATGCTGCCTGGTTCAGCCTGATCGGCGGCGCGCAGGGCTTCGAGGAAGTCGCGCATGGATCGGCTCGCCGCCACCGTCCAGCGAAACCGATCCGGGCCGGTTTCCTGATCCGGGCAGAGCGTCTCAAGGGTATCAAGAAATTTTTCCAGGGCGCGCGGCGCGCGATCCGCCAGGGAAAGCATGGAATCCCCGCCATGCAGGGCCGCAATATACGTCTTCGCCGTAGAGATGATCCCGGCTACACGATCAATACCTTTGTCATTTTTTTCAATATTGGAATCCTGGCTGAGCCGGATATCCATGTTCTGTTCTGCCATTTTTTGCCTCACACGCTAGAATCTATCGTTTTCCACAGCCCCGAACCGCAGTGAAACAGTACCTGGAACTCATGCGCCACGTTCTTGAACACGGCGACAAAAAAACTGACCGCACCGGAACCGGTACGCTTTCTGTCTTTGGCTGGCAGATGCGCTTTTCGTTCTCAAACGGATTTCCGTTGCTGACCACCAAGAAACTACACATACGCTCGATCATCCATGAATTGCTGTGGTTTCTGCAAGGTGACACCAATATCCATTATCTCAAGGAAAACGGCGTGTCGATATGGGACGAATGGGCAGATGAAAACGGGGAACTGGGGCCTGTCTATGGCAAGCAGTGGCGGCGATGGGAATGCGCCGACGGCCGCACGATCGACCAGATCACCGCGCTCGTCGACAATTTGAAAAACCATCCGGACTCCCGGCGGCATCTCGTTGCAGCCTGGAATCCGGGCGAAATCGACCGCATGGCCCTGCCGCCGTGCCATGTGCTGTTCCAGTTCTACGTGGCAAACGGGAAGTTGTCGTGCCAGCTCTATCAGCGCAGCGCGGATATTTTTCTCGGCGTGCCGTTCAACATCGCCTCATATGCCCTGCTCACGCTGATGCTGGCACAGGTGTGCGGCTACCAGCCGGGCGAGTTCATCTGGACGGGCGGCGATTGCCACCTGTACCTCAACCACCTCGACCAGGCCCGCGAACAACTCTCGCGCAAACTGCGCACGCTTCCCGTCATGCGGCTCAACCCGGCGATCGACGACATTTTCGCCTTCCGTTTCGAGGACTTCACCTTGAGCGGCTACGACCCGCATCCTCACATCAAGGCGCCGGTTGCCGTATGAATGCCCGATCCCGTCCAGAGATCATTCTCATCGCCGCAGTAGCCCGCAACGGAATCATCGGCCGCGACAACGCCCTGCCGTGGCGGCTGAAGGCCGACCTTGCCCACTTCCGCGCGGTGACGATGGGGCATCCGGTGCTGATGGGCCGCAAGACCTGGGAATCGCTCGCAAAGCCCCTGCCGGGGCGGCGCAATCTCGTGCTCACGCGACAGCCCGGCTACCGGGCGCAGGGGGCTGAAGTTTTTGCTTCAGTCGATCAAGCATTGACCGCCATTGAGGATGCCACGCGCGCGTTCGTGATCGGCGGGGCCGAAATTTACCGCCTTCTGTTGCACAAAGCAGATGTTCTGCTCCTGTCCGAAGTCGCCGCCGATGTGGCGGGTGATGCCTGTTTTCCAGATTTCGATCGCGCGCAGTTCAGGGAAACCTCTCGCACGACGCACATTGCTGATGCGGATAACGAGTACGCGGTTGATTTTGTGGAATACCGGCGCGTATAGCCCCCACTACCAGACAGCAACCATCTCCGCAGCCGCACGGTAATGCTTCTGTTCCTCCTCGCTTCTGTCGAGGCGTTTGAACAGATTGGCCAGCGCCAGATGAGTCTCGACTTCCGGTTGCCATCTCAACGAAAGCTCAAAGTACTCCACGGCCTTGCCCCATAACTGCAATTCCGCGCACAGGCGGCCGAGCGAGAAGAGCAATCCGGGGTCTTCCCGGTGATCGACCAGCCAGTTTTCGCCCTTGCTCAGACACGCGCCAACATCGCCGCAAAAACCATAGAGGCGGGCAAGCGCAGTATCCCACTGGGCATCGAGCAGACGCTCAAGGGTACGACGCACGACATGCCCCTTGCCTGCGCGCGCGAAAAGCGGCACAGCCTCCTGCACCAGTTGGCGGTTTTCACGTTCATCGGACGGAATGGTTTTCCACATCTCGATCAGCGCGCCGTTGCCATTGCCGCCGTCATTGTTGGCGCACGCGCGCAGGCGTTCGATATGAACGCGGCACAGCAAAGGCCACGCCTGCTCTTCGGTCAGCGCCTTGTGCTTGCGCAACGAACGAATCAGGTTAAGGGACTCATCCCATTGCCCCAGCGCCATGGACACCCGCAGCGACAAACGCAGGGCGGCAATGTGACGACGCCCATCCGGCGGCAAGGCGTCGAGTTTCCTGGCGGCGGTCTCGTAATCACGCGAAACGACGGCCAGTTCGGCTTCCGTCATCAACCGCGCCGTTTGAACGCCTTCGCCATCCAGCCGTTCAATCCACTCGCGGTAGCGGGCATCGTCACACAGCGCATGCGCGGCTCGCGCCGCCAAAAGACTCGCCACCGCCGGATGATCGCTGGCTTCATAAGCCTTTCCCGCAAATTTCAACGCCTTGGCGTAGCGCCCTTCATGCAGGGTCAGTATGGCCTCGCGCAGGGAGCGATCCGCCCGTTGCCGCCGACGGCGTTCGCGCCACTGGCCGACGACCTCGGGCAACGCCAAAGTACCGCGCAGCAGACGGACAAGCAGATAAGCCGCACCGAAGGCTGCCAACAGCGCCACCACGAAGAGTTTGGTCGGCGCCTGCAAACGCCACCGCTCCGGCGCCACGAACTGTACAAAGCCCCAGTCATGACTGACGAGCATGGACAGCCCTACAGCCAGGGCAAAAATGGTAATGAGCCAGATCAGGACACGCATCGCCCGGCCCTCATGGTTGCGCCGACACAGGCGCGGCTTCCGCAGGGGCAGGCGGGAGCGCCGGGAGAGGTTCCCCTCCACGCGTCCGGAGGCGGCCCACGGCAGTGGCGCTTTCGATCAATTCATTGCGTATGACCCCAACCGGCATGGCCTCGAGCGCGCGCAGTTCTTCAACCACTTCCTTCACGTCCCCGTTGCTCATATCGAAAAAGCGTTCGATCGAATTGCGCGCCCGTTCGAGATCGGTGACATAGGAGCGTCCATCACGCGCAAGCATGGCAAGACGCGCGGTAAGCAGACGTATTTTCACGTTTTCGCGCAAGTAGGCGCTCTGCTCCGGCGCAAGCAGCATGGGACTGTTTTCTGTATTGAGTCGTTCAAATCTCACCAGTGAGCGCAACTCCATCCAGACATCCGCAGCCAGATTGCGAATGAAATTCGTCACCCCTTCCTCTTCCACCTTTTCCACGGGTTTGACGGACGATCTTTCAGCGGAGACTTCGCCGTAATAGGCCAGCGGAAGCTTGTCGATCTTTTCGAGCGCATCCTTGAGACGCTCCGCCGTGCGCGGCATATCGAACGTATCCTGGCGACTCAACTTTTCGATGTCCGTCTTGAGCGCCTGCCGCAGCGCCGTGAATTGGCCGTGGTCATTGCGTTCCAGACGCTGCTGCGCCTCCCGGAGCACGATCAGCGCCATTTCGATATTGCCCGCATACTGCAACTGCTGCCCGGCGAACTCCACCGCCTGCTGAACCTCGGCGACGATGCGATCTTCCTGTGAACGGGAGAATTGCTGGTAGAGCGCCTCCAGCGCCATGGCATGGCCTTCGCTCTTGCTGACTTGGCCTTCGAGCGCGCCGATTTTGGTCAGGAGGGTATTCAGACTCTCCTGTTCCTGCTGCGCGCGCGCGCGGGCCTCGCCAACAGCCTGATCGCTTTCCTGCAGGCGTTTTGCAACCTCTTCGCGCAAAATCACGCTCTGGCTACGCCACTCATACGCCTGCCACAAGGCAAACCCGGCAACGCCGAGCGCAGCCAGCGCAAGGAGCAGCGCCCAGCCCGTTGCGCCGCCTCCGCCCGCTCGTTTCGCCGAAACCGGCGACGCCTCGGGCAGCGGGGATACGGGCGTGAAAACTGTGGACTCACCCTCCGGGGGCACAGGCTCAAGGGGAGCCTGCTCAGTTGCGATCCCGGATTCGGGTAAGCTGTCGTCGTGTGAAGAAGTAGGCGAGTTCATAGCAGAAGAGTTTAACCAAAGAATGCAATGAGCGCGCACATCAATGCGTCATCTCCGGCTCCAGCGGCAATAGTCTGCTCCAGACCATGCTGACGGCAGCGTGCGGCAATACGCGGATGCGATACGAAAACCGGAATATGCGACAGTCTGGCAAGCCCTTCAACGCCGACGATCCGGACCAGATGATCAACCCCTTCGCCCGTAGTCATCAAGAGGGCATCGAGTCGGCCACGCGCAGCCAGTTCCAGCAGCGGCGCCGGATCGGCTGCCGGGCAGCGCCTGTGATAGCAGGACAGGTGTTCGATGCGCGCACCGCGCGCCACGAGGGTTTCACCGAGCAGTTCGCGACCGGCGTCGCCTCGCACGATCAGCACCGCGCGGCCACGAATGGCTTCTGCTGCAAACTCAGGCAGCGCCAGCACCGCTTCGCTGTCGAATCCTTCCTTTGGCGCAATCACCTCGGAAAAGCCGTGCGCGTTGAGCGCGCGGGCGCTGCCCTGCCCGACCGCCGCCACGCGCAGCCCGGGCGGCCATGACCGGCTCTGTCGCAATCCGCCCAAGCCATGTTCAACCGCGTTGGGGCTGACGAAAAAGGCGAAATCGAACGTATCGAGCCGCGCCGCGACAGGCGCGAACACGGCGGAGTCGGTGACGGGAACGATTTCCAGCAACGGAAAACGAAACGCTTTGCCGCCCGCTTCTTCAATAGCGCGGCACAGGGCTTCGGCCTGCGCCGCCGGGCGGGTGACGGCAATCGTCCGTCCTTTGAACCCGCCGCCCATCGCCCTGCGTCCTCAGCCCAGTTCGGCCAGAATCTCTCTGGCCCCCTGAGCGAGCAGATCATCGGCCAGCGCCCGGCCAAGCGACTCGGCTTCCTGCGCCGCGCCCTCACGTTCTCCGCGCACGACGCGGCTGCCATCGGGCAGGGCGACGAAGCCGCGCAGGACCACGCGACCCGCGCGCATCTCGCCATACACGCCAAGCGGCGTTTCGCAACTGCCTGCCAAGGCGCGGGAAAACGCGCGCTCGGCGGTGACGCAGGCGGTCGTGTCGGCATCGGCCAATGCTTGCAGACAGGCAACGAGATCGGCGCGCGTCGCCAGACACTCGATGCCCAGCGCCCCCTGCCCGGCTGATGGCAGGGACACTTCTGCGGGCAATACGGCGCGGATGCGCGACTCCAGCCCCAGGCGACGCAATCCGGCAGCGGCGAGGACGATGGCGTCGAACTGGCCCTCATCGAGTTTGCGCAGACGGGTATCGAGATTGCCGCGCAGGCTGGTGACGGCAAGAAATGGATATTGGGCGTGAATCTGCGATTCGCGCCGCAACGACGAAGTGCCGACCACCGCGCCCGGCGGCATGTCGTCGAGCGAGGCGTAGCGCGAGGACACGAACGCATCGAACGGCGTTTCACGCGCCGTGATGCAGGCCAGCGTGAACTCCTCTCCCATGACCATCGGCACATCCTTCATCGAGTGCACCGCAATGTCCGCGCGCCCTTCGAGCAGCGCCGCCTCCAGTTCCTTGACGAACAGCCCCTTGCCGCCCACCTTGGCCAATGGCCGATCCAGTATCTGATCGCCGCGCGTGGTCATGCCCAGCAACGCGACCCGGCAACCCGGATAGGCTGCTTCGAGCCGCGCCTTGACGTGTTCGGCCTGCCACATCGCCAACCGGCTCTCGCGGGTGGCAATCACGATACGTTCGGGCGCGCAACCGCCCTTGGGGGGAGAGGAAGAAACACTCACAGTGGAACTCTTGTGATGGTGATAGAGGAATGGCGGGGATTTTATGGCATGTCGCGACGTTTTCGGGAACTATCCGCTCAACGTCCAAGGCTGACGACAGGCGCCGCGTGGATCCTGCGACTTCGCGCAGGATGACAAACGGTGGCATGCAGGGTTTTGCAGAGGTTTCCTGGAAATTTCACTTCATTGTGAATTACGACACAGAAGCACAGGCAATTTGAGCACTTTGAGTACCTATTACTACGGATTGTTCTTATTTTTAAAATAGAGTCCAACTACTAGCATAAATGAGAGCAAGCCTATGAACGCAATTAACATGGGCTATTAGAGCGCATTAGTGTCAGGTCGTGCAAAAATCACAATTTCGGTGCATCTATGTCGATTACAAAAATTCTCACAACGTTTATATTACTTATCTCTATCACTACCTTTGGCTCAGTGCGCGCAGCCGAAATTTCCTTGCCGGAGACCGGAGGAGCGCGTCTTCCGCTCAAAGGCATCCTGATAGAAGGGCCAATCGTCAAAGGCGATTTCGAACGATTCGAATATCTGGCCCTGTCATTATCTGACCCGGATACAGTCTGGCTTGCATCCCCCGGAGGCGATCTCGCCGAAGCGATGAAGATCGGCCAGTTGATCAGAAAAATGAAGTTGGCGGTATGGGCCCCCGAGAGCAACAAGAAACTTTGGTCATTCATGATTCATGTGAATGATCCGCGTAATAATCTGTGTGCGGGCGCCTGCTTCCTCATCTACGCTTCAGGCGTGGATAGATATGGCGACGTTCTTGGCATACATCAACCGCATCTTGCGGAAGAAGATCTCAGGAGCATGTCGATGGAGCAAACCGCTTCTGGTCAGTTCTCCACGAACGAGGTTACATCAACCTATCTTCGTGAAATGGGAATCCCCGATTCGATCATTGAGAAAATGAATTCAACTGAACAAAATGATATTCAATGGTTGAAAGAGAATGAAGTAAAAACCCTTTCTGGCACTATTCCAGAATATCAAGACTGGCTTGATGCAGAATGCTCAGGTGGAATATCTATTTCCGATTCTTCTTCCGCGATGCAATAGATCGTATTATTTCCCAATACAAAACCGCCCAAAAATCTCCCCTAGCAGATCGTCCGGGGTAAATTCGCCGGTAATCTGCGAGAGGGCGTTTTGCGCGAGGCGCAGGTTTTCGGCGAAGAGTTCGAGCGCGGGCGCGGGGGTTTCGAGTTCGGTGCGGGCGAGGGCAAGATGTCTGGCGCCAGTCTCAATGGCCTGCAAGTGACGCTCACGGGCGACGAACGTGTCCTCCGCGTCCTGCCAGCCAGCAATCTCCAGCAAAGTCGCCTCCAGCAGTTCCAGCCCCTGCCCGGTTTTGGCGGACAGGGAAACGACCACGCCTTCCACGCCGCCGATACCCTGCAAGTGTTTTTCCGGCGCTTCATGGGTGAGGTCGATCTTGTTCCGCACGACGACGCGGGGCAGTTCTTCGGGAAGTTTTTCCAGAATAGCGCGGTCGTCCGGGGTCAGACCGGCGTGCGCGTCGACCAGAAACAGCGCGAGATCGGCCTCGGAGATGGCTTTCCAGGTGCGGGCGATACCGATTTTTTCGACTTCATCTCCGGCTTCGCGCAGGCCCGCGGTGTCGATGATGTGCAACGGGATGCCGTGAATCTGGATCGAGGATTTGAGCGCATCGCGCGTCGTGCCGGGAATGGGGGTGACGATGGCCAGATCGTCGCCGGAGATGAGATTCAGCAGCGAGGATTTGCCGACGTTGGGTTGGCCGACGAGGACGACAGAAAGACCGGCCTGTAGCAGCTTGCCCCGCTTCGCTTGTGCCTGCACTTCCCGCAGACGCTCGTCGAGACGAATGACTCGGTTGAAGGCGTCGGCCTGCCGGAGAAAGTCGATTTCTTCTTCGGGAAAATCGAGCGTGGCTTCAACGAGCATGCGCAGGTCGGTGAGTTCTTCCACCAGCGCATGCACGGCGCGGGAGAATTCGCCGGTCAGCGAACGCGCGGCGCTTTTGACGGCGGCGGCGGTGGAGGCGTCGATAAGATCGGCAACGGCTTCGGCCTGGGCGAGATCGAGCTTGCCGTTGAGGAAGGCGCGGCGGGTGAATTCGCCCGGCTCGGCCAGTCGCGCGCCAAGTTCAAGACAGCGGGCAAGCAGCAGGTTCATGACGACCGGGCCGCCGTGGCCGTGCAACTCCAGCACGTCTTCGCCGGTAAAGGA
>Ga0209628_10000070_pt1 | contig 51267 bp, 41 predicted proteins | sample TergutCu122P4_FD_187285 | JGI IMG/M metagenome (GOLD analysis project Ga0209628, IMG submission 187285) | Cubitermes ugandensis P4 segment gut microbial communities from Kakamega Forest, Kenya - Cu122 P4 (SPAdes) (version 2) | ecosystem: Host-associated > Arthropoda: Insects > Digestive system... | reverse complement strand
GGGTGGGCAAACATTGTTCTCCGGTTCCCAACTGTTGCCGGCAGGATAAGAACTATCCCAAATTGTTCCTCCGTTGCTGTTAATCATAGGGTCTGTATTACTCCAACCTACGTTCCTGTTCCATTGGTAAAACATGCCCGCCTCTGAAGGATGGGAAACAAAGGTACCGGGAGTATTCACATTACAGGTTGCCCATACCACACCATTTATTAATACGCCGGTAGAATTATTGGGAACATTGTATTTTGAAAAGGTAATGCTGTCTGTAACGTTTATGACAGTTTTGTATATAATTTTACCATTATTATATACCTTAATTTGTTGCATCTCTTGTGCTTTCAATGGAGAAAGGGGAATGCAGAAAGCAAAAAGCACGAATGCGGTGGCCGAAAATTTTAGACCCATACGGAAATTATTTTTTTTCATAATTAGTTGTTTTTAATAAATTTTTTATTTACTAATCCTTTATTCGTTGTTACTTGCAAGATATATACCCCGGTAGGGAGGGCGTTTACATTCAGTTTGTTTTGTGAACTTATTGCCGCCTGTCTGCCCATAATGTCAAATACGGTAAGTTGGTTAATTTGAAGAGGAGATTCTACCACGATTTCACCAAATCCATTGATATAAATATTAATATCCATAACTTCTTTCAAGTTCTGAATACCCAGTTCATTAATAAATGAGATAGACGTAATATCATCAAGCAGGTATCTGTTTTCAGTGCCAGTATTGGTTTTTAACAGCATTTCATCAGTGTTAAATGTTATTTTTTGAATATTACTGAATGGGGTTTTAACAGTAGAATGGTCAGCAAGGTTAATGAGCATTGTACTCTGCCCATTGGTTATGGCAAAACTAAACAGTATTGCCATAAAAGTGAGTGTTTTTTTTCTTTTCATAATTAATATTTTTTAGGGGGTTAATAATTTTTTGTGGTTAAAGTTTTTGTATTCCCTGTTTCACTATTTTAAATGTTTCTCCGTTCACTTCGGCAATGTAAAAACCGTTTGCTAATGAAGATACATCTATCCGGTTTCCTTTGGTATTGATAAGTAATACACCTTGAATGGAATAGATTTTTACTTCGGGGAGAATATCATTACTGCCTGTTTCAATGTTAAGGATGTTGGAAACGGGGTTGGGGAAAAGTTTAACAGTAGAGGGTTTATTCTCTTTGATACCTACATCAATACCTACTATATTGAACTCCATCCAAACAGCAGCAGCCTCGTAATCCGGCACTGATTCCACAGGTACATTCAAAGTACAAGCACTTTTATCAATCCCTAAAAATACCAAATCAGTTATTTCAATAGGAACAGGATTCAAATTTGTAATTGAAGTAAGTGAAAAGCACCAGCCAAAAGCCAGATCTCCAATATTTTTAACGCTACGCGAAAAGATAATTGAACCAAGGTCGCTATTACTAAAACACCATTCTCCAACATTTTCTACACCATCGGAAATTGTAATTGAAGTCAGACTACTGCTTGCAAAAGCGTAGTCTCCTATATTTGTAACACCGCTTGGAGTTGTATAAAAACCGGTTCTACCTGCAGGAAATAATAATAAAGTTGTTTTATTTTTATCACATAACACTCCCTCTATTGATGAATAGTTTCTGTTTTCACTTTCTACTTCAATTGAAGAGAGTGACTTACATTCGTGAAGAGCTTGATATCCAATAGATGAAACGTTATCCGAGATAATAAAGGAAGTGAGGCCGCTATCTTGAAATGCGTGTGCTCCAATATTTATGACACTACCCGGAATAGTAATTGAAGTAAGAGCGTGGCAACGGGAAAAAACACCCTCTTCGATGGTTGTAATACCATTTGGAAGAGTAACAGATTCAAGAGAATAACAACCCTGAAAGGCATTTAATCCAATACTTGTAACTCTATTCGGAATAATAATAGATTTAAGGGATTCGCAACACTGAAAGGCAATAGTAGCAATTGTTGTAACACTATCCGGAAGTATAATGGAAGCAAGCGCATTGCAATAAGCAAAAGATCCTTCTTCAATATTAGTAACACTGTTTGGAAGAGTAACTGAAGCAAGGTCGGTGCAGTTTATAAAAGTACACTCCCTAATATTTTTAATACCGTAGGGAATGGTTACAGAGGTAAGTCCACTGTACGCAAAAGCATATTTTCCTATGCTGTTTACGTTGCTTGGAATAGTAATAGAAGTAAGTGAAGAGCAGTTTTTAAAAGCATCATCAGCAATACTTGCGATACTATTTGGAAGAGTAACAGAAGCGAGTGACGAACAATCTATAAAAGTACCCCCGCTAATACCTGTAATTCCCTCAGGAATAGTAATTGAACTCAGTTCCTGGCAATTAGAAAAAGCTAAAATACCAATACTTGTAACACCATTTGGAATATTAATTGAATGAAGAGATAGACACTCTTCAAAAGCCAGATTTCCAATACCTGTAACCCCGCTTTCGATTACAACATGATTGATACTCTCTGAATAAACTTTCCAGGGCGCTTTATTATAACTGTCATAATCCGGCATTTTTCCGCTTCCGCTAATGGTAAGAGTGCCATTATTTAAGTTCCAGGAAAGGGGGCCTGTTGTGCCGCTTTGTGCATGAACGCTTGCCATACCCAACAGCATGACAAAACCAAGAAATAAATGTTTTTTTTTCATAATTTAATAATTTTTATTATTGTTTAACAATTTTTTTGTTTATTCCATTAATATTAACAATATATAAACCGCTACTTAGGGATGTTAAGTCTATCTGTTTTCCAGTAGTGTTTATAAGCAACACCCCCTGAATAGAATAAATTTTTACTTTGGGAATGTTGTTGTCTTCAGTGGTTTCAATGTACAAGATTTCAGAAACAGGATTTGGGAACAGGTAAATATCGTTTTTGAGAGGATATTCCTGAACAGGAAGCGGATGAGCTAATTTGTAAGAAGTTCTAAAAGAAGAGATACAACTATATCCATCTACTAAGAAACCCATACTGCTTTTCATGTTGTTGTAGAACATATTAAGATTTTCTGCTTCTTTATGACCTGCACACGACCCAATCCAAGTACCATAAAGCCATTTTTCATAAATACCTGAAGTAGCATTATCGTTTTCATCATAGGAGTAACTATATTTCTCACTATTTACCCAATCCCCTGATTCCGGTTTTTTATGTATCTCCGCAAGTAAGTTATCATGTGGATCATATTCGTATATTACTTGTAAATAATACCTTCCATTTTCCCATCCTAAAAATCCCTCCAAGATGTATCGCTCATTATAAGTGTATGTGTATCGAGATATATCAACCCATTGGCCTGATTCCCAATTCTGCCATACATCTTCACTCCACAGGGTCTGCGTAATATATGTTCTTGACCATTTACTGTCATTTACCCATTCGCCTGACTCCCAATTTTTAATAGTTTTTATTGACAGATTGTTAAAGTTATCGTATGTATAGCCAACTATTTGAGAATTTTCCCATTTTCCTGATTTCCAGTATTGCAGAGTATCTTCAAGTAAGTTGTTTTGCATATCGTATTCATAGGAGTTTCTTTGGTAATTTCTCCATTCTCCCGACCATAATTGTAAAATCTCTTCTGTAATATTTTGCCTTGTGTCGTAGGTTGACCATAATCTATAATTATTTACTAATTCACTGTTATTCCAAGGTATAACTTGTAGTGTTTCTTCTTTCATATTTTCTTCCTGGTGGTAGTAAATCGTGTACTTTAAATATGAATATTGGGGTTTTGAAAAACCATCACAATTATAATTGTATGAATCTGAGAATTGTATTGTAAAATTTTCCAAATTATTTTGCGAATTATAAGTATAGTCATCCTTTTCCCAAAAATTCACCCATTCTTCTAATTCTGCACACCACCTCCAATAATTTATTTCTTCAAAAAGAATCAAATTGGTTTGTGCATCATAGGTACGGTCAGTTTCCTCTATCTTCCTCCACTGGCTTGGTTCACATACTTCAAGTATATTTCTTATATAATTGCCTTGAGTATCATAAGTTATAGAACGTCTATACTGATTTTCCCATCGTTTTAATTCATCATTCCAAAGCTGTGAAAAATAATACGTTAATTGGTTGTCTGCATTATACTCAAAAGTTTCAGTATAATAATTATTCCATTGATTATTGTAAAACAATTGATTAAGAATAAAACGGTTATCACCATTTTCTGTGAATGAAAAAATGGTACGCAATTCCGAGTATTTAGGCCCATCGGGTACTTTCCAGGAAGTGTACATCGTGTCAATGACATACCAATCGGTGCCTTTAAAAGCCTTCTCTGTTGACAACAAACTATTATTCTGTGTTGGTAAGTTAAACGTTAGAGGCTTATCCAGAGTTTGAAGTCGTTTTTCGATTACAGATTTTTGTGAAAGGACGCTTTCAGTGTTAAATTCTTTAAAGAATACTGTTTTCTGCATATTGTCTCCTGCATTTTGCATTCGCTGTTGAGCCATTCCGGACGCCATGAATGCTATGCTGCACATAAGTAAGGTAAATGTTTTTTTCATAATTAATTTTTTTTAGGATTAATAATTTTATTGAATTAATTTTTGCTAAGGGGGCTTTGAAAAATAAGGGTTTAAGGTATCGAATTAATTTCTACCGCAAAAGTAAAGTCAAAAAAAATACCAAACATTCCAAAAAGGTTTACAAAATGTTTACCCTGAAAATTATTGTATAGATTTGAATTTTTTATAGTTACGATGATTTTTATTAAAAATTCAGTATATACAAAAAGAAATTTCACTTAAATTTTGAGCGATTTTCACTCCGCCCTCTTACATTTGTTGACAAAATGCAGATTTTTTAAGAAATCGGTGGTGGATTAATTTCTAAACAATAGAGGAGCAACAAATCACCTCTTCAAAAATTCAAAAAAGTGTAATTCAAAAATTGCACTTTTTTTGTTTTAAAATTTTCGTCCATATTTGGGTGTTATCAAACAATCCGGAAAAATTTTCCGCACCTACGCCCAGAGCAAAAACAGGAACTATATTTCCCGAATGTTGATCGGTGGTGAAGTGTATTCCTTCGGAAGAGATATAAACGCCTCCTGTTTCATGGTCGGCAACCGCCACGATTAAGGTCTCTTTAGGATATTTGTTATAAAAATTCCATGCTACTTTGATAGCCTCTGAAAACTCCTTGATCTCTCCGTACAGTTCTTTGGGCAGGTTGTCGTGGGCAGCCCAATCAATCAGCCCCCCTTCAATCATAAAGAAAAAGGGTTTCCCCGACAGGGATAATTTTGTTATTCCCAATTGTGTAATTTGAGGTAAAGTAAAATCGTTCCTGTCTTTATAAATTGCATAAGGAAATTGTTTGGCATCTTTTTGAGGAGGTTGTATGATAATATTTTTTAATGACTTTGACTTTAAACATTGTTCAATGGAAGTCGCCACAGCGTAATTATTTTTATTGAGCAGGGTAAAAATAGGGATAGAGTCTTTGGGTTCGGGATTTAAAAAACCTGCTCCTGCAAAAAACTCAAATCCGGATGTAAGAATTTGTTTAGCAACCTGGTAGTAGTTTGTTCTACTTACGGAGTGCGCATAGAATCCGGCGGGGGTGGCATGGTCGATGCTGACCGAAGTAGCCATACCCACTTGATATCCTTGATTATGAACTATTTTTGAAATTGGGAGTAGCATTTGTACGGAATCGGGAGCCATTCCCAGCATATAATTATTTGTTTTCATTCCGCACGCTAATGCGGTAGCCGCCGCTGCCGAGCAGGTAACCAAGTTATTGGCCGAATGCGTAGTAACCAGTCCTGTTACGGGAAATTGAGAGAAACAAAGCGTATCTCCTTTCTCTCTTGCCATATTTTCCCCGTAGGTTAATGCCCCGACTCCAAAGCCGTCTCCAATAAAGAAAAAGATATATTTAGGATGAGTGGGTTGAGGCGGAGAGCATGAGAAAAACAGGAGGAAACATACAAAAAGTAATAATGAAAAGTTTCGCATAAAAAAGGGAGTGTTGAGCATGGGTGGTAACTTATCATTCATAACTTTCAGGGGTGTTTTATTTTTGGGTTTCTTGATTCATATTCTCTTGCCCAGTATACTGTTTTACCCAACCAGGAGACTCCCCAATATCCTCTTACTCGGAGTTTTCCATTTTCTTCAAGGCGCATAAAGGCTTTAAATTTTCCACTTTTCCCCGGATAAATCATCGATCCGTTTTGCCATTCATTCTCTTGATTATTAAATGTCATTCCTTTTAAAAAAACCAATCCTTCATATTTTTTTCGTTCTTCTTCTCGTACCCAGATAACCATTCCTTCATACACTCCGTTTCCGGCATTGTAGATATATATTTGGGAAAGCGCTCCGGAAAAAGGGTCTTCATTCAAATAATATCCCACAATATCATCAGGGTGGTGTTGCGCTAAAGTCGTGCTGCTCACACAAAAAAACAGGAGAAGCAGCCATAAACTTTTTTTGTATTGCTTTATCATTGCTTTTATAATTTTAGGATGCAAAAGTAGATTAATTTGGGCTGAATCTTATTTTTTAGTGCTAAGAATTAATGAAGTTTTGAGTGCTGAAGTCAGGTTATTGGAGAATCTCTTTTAGAGCATTTTCTAATGCGGCGCCGCGAAGATTTTTGGCTATAATACGGCCATCTCGACCAATTAAAAAGGTAGCCGGAATGCTACTAACCCCATAAATTTTAGCAGCCTGCGACTGCCAATAACCCAGGTCGCTTACGTGATTCGGCCAAACTAATCCGTCTGTATCAATAGCTTTTATCCAACTTGTCTTGTCTTTGTCTAAAGAAACGCTGAACACGTCAAATCCTTTTTCGTGGTACTGCTTGTATACTTTTACCACATTCGGATTTTCCTGTCGGCAAGGACGGCACCAGGATGCCCAAAAATCTAATAATACTACTTTCCCTCTCAAATCGGAAAGTTTCAGTATTTTTCCCTCAGGGTTTTCAAAAGCCAGGTCGGGAGCTATGGCCCCAACCGCAGTAGAGGTTGCCGGAGCCGTTTCTATTTTATAGCGCTCCGCTACAATTGGCTGAGCCGGATATTGTTCGTACAGCGCTTTGATAACTTCTTTATGTAAAGTGGCGTACTGGTCTCTCGGAAAATGGTCGAGAAACATAAGCACGGTAAGATCGGTTTTATGTGCTAACAAATAATCCACAATAGCCCGGTTTCTCTTTTCCATCTCATTATTAAAAAATGTCTGGTATTTCTGAACGATGGCAGACACATTACGCTGCGCTTCCTGCAACACATACTTCCCGTATCCGTCGGCCGCTCTTGCATAATCCGATAAGTTAATGTCCGTTCCTTGAAGAGAGGGACACCTCTTCGAAAGTTCTATAATTTTTGTCTGTAAAGCATTTTTCTCTTTTTTCTTTCTATCCAAATCATTCATTTGCAAACTGTCTCGAAAAGTCAGGTAGGATTCTGCCTCATTCTTAAAAGCGGCAAATTTATTTTCCATTTCCGAATTACGACGTTCCAAAAAATCCAAATATCCGTCAACACCCGTATAAAAACCCTCAAATTTACTATCTCTATTGTTTTTTAAGTCATAGAAAAGGTTTATACTGTTCACATAATTTGTATATTTTACATATTGGGTAATAATCTCTTTTATAAAATTTGAACTTTTGTAGATAAATGCGTCTGTTTCGGTTGCTTTTACTTTTCCTTTTACCACTTTCGAATTTACAAATTGAAGTAAAGAATCGGTAGTTTTTGCAACTTGCACGCAAAAAGCGTCGGTTTCGGCGTTGGCATCAAAAAAGGGTTTAAATTGAGATTGAAATTCATTGTAAAACTTCACCTCTTTATCAGCTTGCAGCACACTGTTGATACTGTCTAAAAGCATTTTTGCGGAAGAAAACATCTCGGTTGTGGTTTTATAAAGCTCTATCCCGGGAGAACCTTTCACCGATTTAATGGTTTGAAGGTTATTGGCATCTAATACCAATTCAATGTTTTGATTGGGCGATAAGCACACCGGCACCTGTTCGCCCTCCCCAAAAACCAATTTATAAAGGTCTGTTGCCGGAAGCTTGATACTTAATTTAAAACTTCCATCCGCATTAATTTTAGTATTGCCCAACGACGGCGCATCGTTTTTATAGAGCAGACGTAAATCAACTTGTGTAAACCTGTTGTTTTCTATTTTTCCGCTGATAATGGTTTCCTGCGCTAATACCGAAGCAGCAAACAAAAAACAGCAAACAAAAAACAGAATTTTAAATTTCGAATAATTCATTTTTTTAAGTTTAAAAGTTTAATACTAATCATTAACCACTAAATCGTATGCGGAACCACAATATCGTCGCAATACTCACATCTATAGGATCGTTTTTCTGGATCCACCAAATGGAAAATATGTTCGGTATACGTTTCAATAGAGGTTACGCAGCGTGGATTTTTGCATTTAATCACATTGATAACTTTTTCGGGAACTGTGAGTTTTACTTTTTTTATAATTTTCTCATTTTCAATTATATTAATTGTAATAAGGGGGTTAATTAACCCTAAAAAGTTAACATCCAAATCAATTTCATTATTAATCTTAATGATATCTTTTTTCCCGCCCATTTTTTCACTATATACATTTTTAATAAGCGCCACCGTATAGTCGGCTTTATCCAATTTCAGGTAATTAAACAATTCTATGCCGAAGCCTGCGGGGATATGGTCAATCACAATTCCTTTTTCAATACTGGTAATTTTAAGCATATTTTGTATTCGATTAATAGATTCCTAATAGTTTTAATATTAAAGCCATCCGCACATACATACCATTTTTTGCCTGTTGAAAATATTGGGCACGCGGGTCTTGGTCTACTTCAATGCTTATTTCGTTTACGCGTGGAAGCGGGTGCAAAATATAGGTTTCTTTACCTGCAAATTTCATTTTTTCTTTATCTAAAATAAAACGGTCTTTCAATCTTATGTAATCTTCTTCGTTAAAGAAACGTTCACGCTGTACACGGGTCATATATAAAAAATCCATTTCACCCATATAGGGTTCCATTTTATCGGCTTCGATACAGCAAATATTACCTTTCTTAATGATCTCTTCTCTAATATATTCGGGAACACGAAGTTCCTCGGGAGAAATGAGAATTAATTTTATGCCTTTGTATCTGCTTAAAAATTTGATGAAAGAATGGACAGTACGTCCAAATTTTAAGTCACCGCAAAAACCGTACACTTTGTTTTCCACATTTCCTTTCAACAATTCCACGGTAAGAATATCGGTTAATGTTTGCGTAGGGTGTTGGTGTCCACCGTCTCCGGCATTAATGAGCGGCATGGTAGAGAGCCATTGTGCGGCTACTCTGGGTGCCCCCTCTTTCGGGTGCCGCATAACGGCGATATCCGCGTAGCACTCTATCGTACGGATAGTATCTGCAATACTTTCCCCTTTGGCCACCGAACTGGAGCCGGGTTCCGAAAAACCGACGACCGAGCCCCCCAATCGCAACATGGCCGCCTCAAAACTAAAACGGGTACGGGTACTTGGCTCATAAAAAAGGGTTGCCAAGATTTTTCCTTCGCAACTCTTCTTGTAATTTTCCGGATTTCGAACAATTTGATGCGCCAACTCAAATAATTCACGAAATTCTTCGTACGTAAAATCGGATGGGTCTATGAGATGTCTGCCTTTTAACAAAATAAGCCTCCTCTTGTTTGTTTTTTTAATCGCGCAAATTAACACGATTTTTTTTTACGTTACATTCATTTTTTTTATTTCAGCCAAACACTAACCACAACACACCACAATTAACCGGTTGTCAATGTAAAAATCAAATAAGGGAACTATGATATGGTTGTAAAGAATAGCTCTTTTTTCTTTTTTATCCACATATAAATCTTTGATAAAATCAATATTTTTCTTTGAATACCATTTATACATGGCTTCTTTGGCACACCAGTAATAGTAGAGGTCTTTCAAATCTTCAATATCACAATCAGTAATTTCTTTTTCGCTCATAAAGCGAGTATAAAGCGGCCTGATTCGGGGGAAAACTACTTCAATGTCAATTCCTACTGAAGTTTTGGCCAGGGCCACGGCCACGGTGTTTGTAGTATGGGAAAAAGAGATAGAGTAGTTTTTTAGTTGAGGTTGTCCGGTTTCGGAATAGGTTATTCCGATTTTATTATTTTTCAACAATTCGGCAAGTGTAGCACGGCATGCTAATTTTTGCAAACGAACTTTTTGAAGTTTGCAGTTTTTTATACGTATTTCATCTTCCGGAAGTAATTGTAAAGAATCATAAAAAAACTCTTCAGTTTCGGCAATTTGCCAAACCGCAACAGAAATGTTTTGTGATATTTGTTTTTTCAGTTTAATAGACATTGATAAATATCCCAAATTGAAATAGCGTTTAAGGTATTTAACTTTGAACCCTAAACTTTTGAACTATATTAGTTTCCTCTTACTTTATCCTTTGCTTTAAGGAGTTGTTTTTTCAAGGCCTTTATTACTTCATCGGCAGCTTCTTCAAAGGTTTTAGCAGTTTTTTGGGCAATAGCGTCGTTTCCGCGAATTTTTGCACGAATATCTACAGTTTTATTTTCAGGAGCTTCAGTATTTTCTAATTTTAAAGTAATATCAAAGCCAATGATTCCATCGTGGATTTTGGCAATTTTTTCTAATTTATCAGAGATAAATTTTTCTAATTTTTGGTCTGCTTTAAAGCGTACCGAATTAAATAAGATGTTCATAAAACCTCCATTTTTATGCTCGGGGATGAGCTTGTTGATAAATTGATTTTAGTTTTTCGATAGAATTGTGTACATATATTTGAGTGGCGGCTAAACTACTGTGCCCTAATAACTCTTTGATGGTATTAAGATCTGCGCCGCGATTTAACAAATGTGTGGCAAAGGTATGGCGAATAGTGTGTGGACTTCTTTTCTCAATGGTAGTGATCATATCCAAATATTTGCGCACAATAGTATAAATATTTTTAGGTGCTAACGGTTTTCCCTTAACGTTAACAAACACATAATTATTTTGTGCAGCGGTATCAAAATTTTCGGTATAAACCGCAACATATTTATTAAAAATGTTTTGAAAAGAGTGCCCAAAAGGAATTATACGCTCTTTGTTTCTTTTTCCCAATACCTTCACTTGGCTGTTGTATAAATCAAAGTCTGCAAAAGTGAGCATTCTTAATTCTGAAAGGCGCATTCCGGTGGCATAGAAAAGTTCCAGTATGGTTCTGTCGCGCCAACCTTCCAAATTATCGGCAAACAACTCAATATCAAATAGTTTTTTCATATCCTGTTCTTCCACAAATTGCGGTAAGCGTTGACGCATTTTAGGTGCATGAACCTGCAACGTAGGATTGGTTTCAAAAACGCCCATTTTAATATGATATTTGTAAAATGATTTCAAAGCGCTGATTTTTCGGTTGACAGAGCGCGGTGAAATTTGTTCTTCCATCAAAGAAATAATCCAGGTACGAATCATCGTTGCATCCACATTTTTCCACTCCGAATTTGGAAATGCCCATTGCAGATAATTCCAAAATTGTTCCAAATCATTGCGATAGGAAATTACTGTGTGTTCCGATGTGCGTTTCTCGAATTGTAAGTAGGCAAGAAAAGTATTAATGAGAGACATGTTGCGACAAATTCATGTAACAATCTTCAATAGTGGGGGATATTTGTTTGAGACCGTAAGACCGTAAGAACATAAGATTGTAAGAATCTTCTTTTTTTAACGTAACGTGCAAAGTATCACCGAATGCAAAGCAAGTTTTTACCATAGGGTTTTTTCGTAAACTCAGCAACAGTTGATACATATTGTCTCCTTCAACGGAATAAAGAGTATCCGTAAAGTTGTCAATGATGTTTTGCGGAGTATCAATGCTGATAAATTCGCCGTTGTTAATCAGGGCAATTCTATCGCACAGGCTTGCTTCGTCCATGTATGGCGTTGAAACCAAAATAGTAATTTCCTGTTCTTTCAGTCTGCGCAACATTTCCCAAAACTCTTTGCGCGATACGGGGTCAACGCCGGTAGTGGGTTCATCTAAGAAAAGTACTTTGGGTTTATGAATCAGGGCACAACTTAATGCCAATTTTTGTTTCATTCCTCCCGACAGTGCTCCTGCTTTTCTATCTTTAAACGGCTCAATATGTTGGTAAATATCTTGCACTAAATGATAATTTTCTTTCACTGTAGTGCTAAATAGTGTGGCGAAAAAATTAAGGTTTTCCTCTACAGTTAGGTCCATGTATAAAGAAAATTTTCCCGGCATATACCCTGCAATGTTTCTAATTTTTTGAAAATCAATGATAACATCGTAGTTTTCGATTTCAATTGTTGTTTGGGATTCTTCGGTATGATGGGTATTTTCTCTATCAGGAAGCAACAAAGTGGTTAAAATTCGAAAGAGAGTGGTTTTTCCGGCTCCGTCGGGGCCGATGATACCGAAAATTTCTCCTTTTTCTACTTCAAAACTGATATTTTTCAAAGCCTGCACGCCTTGAAGTTTTGGTTTTATTCCTCTAATTTTTCGGTAGATTTTTACAGGAGGAGGAACAAACTTTTGGATGTAGTAGGTTTTAGAGAGATTTTTTACGATTATTGATTTCGGCATAATTTTAGAAAGAGTATTACACACATATTAAACATATTTAAGCAGATTTCACTAATCACTAACCACTAATTTTACATCCCCATACATTCCAATCTTCAAATACCCGTCGTTCTTCACTAAAATTTTAATAGCATAGACTAAATTGGCACGTTCATCTTTAGTTTGAATAGTTTTGGGCGTAAATTCTGCTTCGGATGCGATCCAGGTAATAGCGCCCTCATATTCACGGCGTTCCTTATCGCCGAAATCAGCGTATACTTTTACAGGTTGTTCTAATTTTATTTGAGTCAGTTGAGCAGAAGTAACATAGGCTCTCAGGTAAATATGTTCTAAATCAGCAACTTTAAAAAGCGGTCTGCCTATTGTAGTTACTTCACCGGCTTCGGCGTATTTTACCAAAACAGTTCCGTAGACAGGGCTTTTAATATAAGCTTTTGAAAGCATATCATTAACGGCAGTAATTTGTGCATCCACGAAGCCGGCATTATCGGAAACCCCTTGATTATTTTTTTCCAAGTTATCTTTGGCAGCGGCTATCTGTTTTTCAATGATGGCAATTTGTGCCTTGATATCATCTAACAGTTTAGTATTTCCGGCTTTAGCGGCGATAAGACTTTCTATGCGTACTTTTTCTCTTTGTTGATAGGCCAATTGCTCTTCCAAAGAGGCTAATTGTGTGGCTACGTCTTGTTTTCGGGCGCCCACCTGTTTTTTACTTTGCAGCAACTGTATTTTTTGCAAATAGAGTTGTGTAGTATCGATGAGCCCAAGTAACTCAAAAGGTTCCACTTTTTGACCTTCTATAATAGTAAGAGTTACTATTTTGCCGGTTGTTTCCGCAGAAACAATCACTTCGGTAGCTTCGAACATGCCGGAGGCATCGTAATTATTATTTTTTGAGGAGCATGCTGAAAAAAACAGGACGAAACATAAAAAAACGAATAGATGCAAGTATTTCATAAATGAATTATTTTGAGGCGAAAGTATATATTTCTGCTAAATGCAAAATCGTTCCTAAAAAAAACTAAAAAACGGTTGTATTTTTTCTTTCATTAATTGAAATTTTGATGTACATTTGCACACTTAAATAATTTTTTTATTAATTAAAATTTTCAACATTATGACAAAAAAATTTTTTGCTGAAATGATAGGAACTATGGTATTAGTTCTTATGGGTTGTGGTGCCGCAGTTTTTGGCGCCGATTTAATGCATACTATTGGTGGCGGTACCTCAGCATCCTGGGTATTCATGGTTGCGTTTGCTTTTGGATTAGCCGTAGTGGCGATGGCTTACACTATTGGCCCTATTTCGGGTTGTCACATCAACCCTGCAATTAGCTTAGCCGTGTACATCAATAAAAAAATGTCACTTACAAGTCTTGCTTATTACATAATAGCACAGGTAATAGGCGCTTTTATTGGTTCGGGAATCCTTTTTGCATTGGTAAAATACGGCGCTCCTACCGGAGGCATTACCACTACAGGCGCAAATAACTTTGGCGAGGGCTTGTTAATCCCTGCCATGATTGCCGAAACAGTATTTACGTTTATCTTTATTCTGGTAGTTTTAGGGGCAACAGACAGTAAAAATAACGCTACTAAATTTGCCGGCCTGGCTATTGGTTTAGCTTTAGTTTTGATACATATCGTTTGTATTCCTATCACAGGAACCTCTGTAAATCCTGCACGTAGTATCGCACCGGCCGTTTTTGAAGGAGGCGAAGCATTAACCCATTTGTGGGTATTTATCCTCTGTCCTTTTGTTGGCGCTATATTAGCAGCTCTTACCTGGAGATGTTTAACAAAAGAACCCCATTGCGAAGAAGTTAAAGTAGATTAATCAGATGAAAAATTAGTTATGCATATTGCTGTAGCAGGAAATATTGGTTCAGGAAAAACAACCTTAGCCGAAATGCTTGCCAAACATTTCGGTTGGGAGCCGCTTTACGAAAGTGTAGAGAATAATCCATATTTAGTTAGCTTTTACGAAGATATGCAACGCTGGTCATTTAATCTTCAAGTTTATTTTCTAAATAATAGGTTTCGTCAAGTGGTTGAAATACGAAAAAAGAAAAAGACTGTAATTCAAGATCGTACTATTTATGAAGACGCTTATATTTTTGCTCCCAATTTGCACGCAATGGGACTAATGCCTACGCGCGATTTTGAAAATTACTCTTCCCTTTTTGATTTAATGATGGAGTTTTTACAACCTCCGGATTTGTTGGTTTACCTAAAAGCAGACGTTTCTACTTTAGTAACACAAATTCAAAAACGTGGCAGAGATTATGAAACTTCAATTCGTTTAGATTATTTAAAATCACTTAACGATAGATATGAAGCATGGGTTGCAGAATACCACTTAGGTAAATTATTAATTGTGGATGTAAATACTATTAAATTTGCAGAAACTCCTGAAGATTTCGGCACCGTAATAGAAATGGTAAATGCTGAACTTTACGGGCTATTTTAAGATATAAAAAGGATAGAGCAGTACTCCCGTACCATATTAAAATTTTTATATTTTTGCCGCTCGTTAAAAAATGAACTTAATATTTATAAAAGAAGAAGATTGTTATGTACTTGACACCTGAAATTAAACAACAAATTTTTACCGAATACGGAAACAGTGCAATAGATACAGGTTCTACCGAAAGCCAGGTAGCCTTATTTACACACAGAATCAAACATTTGACGGAACATTTGAAAAAAAATACAAAAGATGTATCTACGAAACGTTCATTAATTAATTTGGTAGGGAAACGTAGAAGGATGTTAGAATATTTAAAAAGACAAGATATTGAGCGTTATAGAAATATTATAAAAAAATTAGGAATTAGAAAATAAATTAAGATATATGAAATTTCAAAAAAGGCATTTCTCTGTGAAAGTGCCTTTTTTTGCATTATAAACAGCTATTTTAAATGTTGAAAGCTATTCAACAAATTTATCAATATTAATATTATGATTGGAATTACAAAAAAAATTGATTTGGGCGACGGAAGAGAAGTTGTCATTGAAACAGGAAAATTAGCCAAACAAGCCGACGGAGCAGCCGTTGTAAAAATGGGCGACACCATGCTCCTGGCTACAGTATGTTGTAAAAAAGAAGCAGTGGAAAACACAGACTTTATGCCGCTTCAGGTAGAATATCAGGAAAAATATGCCGCTGTGGGACGTTTCCCCGGCGGTTTTTTTAAACGCGAAAGCAGACCCTCGGAGTATGAAATTTTAATTGCACGATTGGTGGATAGAGCGCTGCGACCGCTCTTTCCTTCCAACTTTCATGCTGAAACCCAAGTGATAGTTACGTTGATTTCGGGCGACAAAAACAATCTCCCCGACGCATTGGCCTGCCTGGCTGCTTCTTCCGCATTAGCGGTTTCCAATATCCCGTTTCTGGGTCCCATCTCGGAAGCTCGGGTGGGTAGAATTGATGGTAAATTCGTAATCAACCCCTCCGTTCATGAGATGGAACATTCTGATATTGACATGATTGTTGCGGCATCTATGGATAATATTATGATGGTGGAAGGGGAAATGAAAGAGATCTCCGAATCGGATATGGTGGCTGCGCTTAATTTTGCCCATGAAGCTATTAAAATACAGTGTCAGGCACAGTTGGATTTAGCGGCTATGGTGGAAAAAGCAAACCCCAAACGGGAATATTGCCACGAAACAAACGATGAAGATTTGCGCGAGTTGGTTCATAAAACTACTTATGATAAAGTGTATGCTGTTGCCAAAAAACAAACGGCCAAACATGAAAGAGCAGATGCCTTTGATGCCATTTTGAATGAGTTCTTAGAAACCATTCCCGAAGAGGAACGCGAAGCCAAAACACCGTTGGCAAAACGCTATTACCATGATGTACAGTATGATGCCATGCGTAATATGATTTTGCACGACAGAACCCGTTTGGATGGACGTGCATTAGACGAAATTCGTCCGATATGGATTGAAACCGATTATTTGCCCTCCGTGCACGGTTCGGCCATCTTCACAAGAGGGGAAACACAATCGCTGACAACCTGTACATTAGGAACAAAGTTGGACGAACAAACCATTGATGGCGCTGTAATTGAAGATTCCAGCCGTTTCATTCTGCATTATAATTTTCCGCCTTTTTCGGTAGGAGAAGTGAAACGAATTATGAGCGCCGGTCGCCGCGAAATTGGACACGGAAACTTGGCGCATCGCGCATTGAAACCGATGATCCCATTCGAGAACCCTGATTTTCCATATACCGTGCGTTTGGTTTCCGATATTTTGGAATCGAACGGAAGTTCTTCTATGGCAACCGTTTGTGCCGGAACATTAGCCTTGCTGGATTGCGGCGTGAAACTGAAAAAACCGGTTTCCGGTATTGCCATGGGATTAATTACCGACGAAAAAACCGGCAAATATGCTATTTTATCAGATATTCTGGGGGATGAAGACCATCTGGGCGATATGGATTTTAAAGTGTGCGGTACCAAAGACGGAATTACCGCTTGCCAAATGGATATCAAAATCAACGGATTGTCCTCCGAAATTATGGCGGAAGCATTGGAACAGGCGCGCAAGGGCCGTTTACATATTTTGGATAAAATTAATGAAGCGATGCCGGCGCCGCGCGAAGATTATAAATCGTTTGTGCCCCGTATCATACAAATCATTATCCCCAAAGAGTTTATCGGTGCAGTGATTGGAACTGCCGGAAAAGTGATCCAAGAGTTACAACGCGAAACCAATACGGTAATTAATATTGAGGAAAAAGATGGTGTAGGCTACGTGGATGTGGCTGCCTCCAATGTAGAGGATATTCAACGGGCGATAGAAAGAATCAAACTCATCACCACAATACCCGAAGTGGGTGAAGTGTACAACGGTATTGTAAAAGGAATTCAAGCGTTTGGCGCATTCGTGGAATTTCTACCCGGAACCGAAGGGTTGCTCCATGTTTCTGAAATTGCATACGAGCGTATTGAAAATGTTTCCGATGTGTTAAAAGATGGCGATGAAATAAAAGTTAAACTGATTGCCATTGATGATAAAGGAAAGTTTAAACTCTCCCATAGAGCACTATTGCCCAAACCGGAAGGTTGGGTAGAACCTGCCCCAAGAGCGGCAAGACCGTCAAGAAAGGGCAGAGAAGACAGAAACGATCGCAGGCATGGAAACGGAAATCATAATCATACTTCAAGAAAATTTTAGTAATCATGAGCAAATATGCTGTCATTTTGCTAATAATAAATGGATTATTAGTATTTAGTTGTAATAATAAAAATAGTAGCCATGAATTATTTCCTCCAAAAATGATCACAAAAGATACTACTTTTTATCCCGAGGGAGTTTGTTGTAAGCAAATGGATATTTCCGTAGTGAACGATACTGTTCAGCGTGTGATTTTTACAAAAGGATGCGCAGGAAACGCCCAGGGAGTAGCAAGGTTAATAAAAGGATTACCTATTGATTCTGCCATTGCAAGGTTAGAGGGAATCTGTTGCGGTAGCAAAACAACTTCTTGCCCCGACCAGTTAGCAAAAGCCCTGAAATCAATGAAAAAATAATCTTTTTGCAGTTTTTCACTTGTCCTGAGTTTTCCCTTTTAAAAATAGGTATCCTAAATGCAAACCCACTGAAGTTGTGCGGAAATTAGCCCATCCGCTACTTTGACTTTCATTAGGTATTACATCGGTAGTTTTGTAATTAATTTTTAACCTGTCACCAAAACAAATTTGAGCATTTAGACCAAATACAAAATTGTGTGCTTTATTTTTCCCGACTTTGACGGTCATTGCCTTTTAACCTGAGTTCCGTTTAAGAAGCGGTTTATTTTCATAATAATCAGTATTTTGTAATTTATTAGTGGCTGGAAGCCACGCAATATGATAGCCCAATGCATCACATTGGGTAGAAAATATGCCGCAAACCCATTCGCCCTGAAAGGGCAACATACCTATTTAATTTATTGCAAATAAAAGTAAAAAAAGGTTGCATAATTGAAGTTTTTTATTATTTTTGTTGCTGATATACAAATAATTAAATAAAAAACCAGTTATGCTAACCTACGACAAAATTATTGAAATTTTTTGCATCGCAGACGACTTTTGCAAAAATTTTTCCCAAGAAATCAAAAAACATCAGATTGCTCTTAAAAATGGTAAAAAACACAGGAATCGTTCCTGCGAAATGTCCGATAGTGAAATTATGACCATCTTGTTACTTTTTCACTATGGAACATTCAAAAATTTCAAACATTTTTATCTGCATTTTATAGGAATACATCTACATGAATATTTTCCTAAACGACTTTCTTACAATCGTTTCGTTGCGGTTGAACATCGTGTTTTTGTGCCTATGATGTTCTTTTTGAACATGGTTTGTTTTGGAAAATGTACAGGAATCACGTTCATTGATTCTACAAAAATCAGTGTTTGTCATAACAAGGCGTTGCCGTTGGGCTATCATATGCAAAGGCTTCGCCCTAGGGGATAAACCGTTATGTTAGGTAATAACCGCTTCTCTTAAACAGAACTCAGGTTATGAACAAAACAAGGCATGTGGTGCCGTTTAAAATAATTACATAAGTGTAATTGTAGTGAACGGACTGCAATTAACACTATTGATAATCATGCGCTTACAATCAAAAACCGTCAAAGTCGGGAAAAATATTATAAATGACTGAAAATCAAAAAATAGAAATAAAAATACTTATTTTATAGAATTGCTTAATTATTTTATTTACCTTTGCAGTAATCTAAGTACATGAAACTATGTGGATTTTTGAAAAAACACAATTTCGAATACAATAAGCCGGTGCGTGGCGTGTTCCGACCGCACCGGCGATGACCAAGGCGTCCCGCAGGGAAGTACCACATCCGTAACGATTAAATACTATCCCTGCACACCACGCCTCAGATACGTTTACCGTACATAGTTGTTCATATAGCAATTTATGACACATCCTTATTTTGACGTGCAAAAATACAAAAAAAATAAACTTACCGAACTGACAAAACAACTAACATTCAATCAATTATTAATAATTAAAATCAAATTTTTATGAAAATATTTAATATTAAATTAGTTACTGCTTTATTTGCAGTAGTATTAATGGCAGGCGTGTGCATTTTTTACGCTTGCAAAAAAGAGGAGGTTATTAAGAATACCATAACTCCTCAGGTATGGAAAGAAAAAATTGAATACATGAAAATTCCCTGTGTTGATTTCTCTCGAATTAAGAAAGAGGTTGTGAGTGGTACAAAAAGTACAGCACCCATGTTAGTGTTTGAATCTTGGGAGCATTATGCAAGTGTTATTGATGCCATGTTGGAGTTTTCCTATAGTTACATTGAAAAGCGTGTTCAAAAGGTTCGGGATTCAATACCCGGTATTGATGAAGATGATTTGAGTTTAATTCTGCATAATCAAGGGATCTATCAATTTATGCCCCTGTACTCTTTCGTTAAGGAACTTCAATTCACTAATAGCGCCTTTGAAAAACTGAGACCCGAAGAAATTCAATGGATGCAAGAACCACCAACGTCCGATAGAGACAACCCTTTTGATGAAATGGAGATGGGCTATATTCAAAGTGCTTTGCATAATAGTGATGGCGATGTTATGATTGGAAATGAAATATATAATCCCAAAAATGATCGCACTAATGGTGCCAAATCTTGTCGCCAAAAAGACGATATTGAAATACGAACTTTGAATAATAATGTTTGGCCAACATATAATTACAATGGTAAAACAAGAGAGCTTAGAGGTTTTCTCTCATCCAAGCAAGATCATAGTTATGCGAAAACTTCTGTGTATTACTTTTGTGGCAATACCCGCATTGTGTGGTTGTGTAATGTCGAAGTAAGAGTGGAAGGCAAACGCCTGACAGATTGCGATTCCAACTCGCCAATACGAAATTCATTCGACAAATCTAAAAAAGTTTTTGCTAGTGTTGTAGAACAATACGCATGGTATATTATAGGTACTTATCCTAACTATTTGGATCCAAATTATTATATTTCAAATAATAAGTGTTACAATTCTATCGTATTTGGTTATTATTATGCACCGGGAACAACAACTTGGAAAATTGGTCTTTAGTAAACTATCGTTTATTAAAAATACTAAAAAACCTTTACTTATAGTAATATTTTTTGTTTTTCTGTTATTCAATTCTACAGCCCAAATAAACAGCGAGAAGAAAGAGAAACCAAAATTTGCCAATAAAATTATTCACTCCTTTGGTTTGCAATACAATAATGCTTTTCATGCTAAAGGAAAATTTGAGTACAAGAATGCACCCGATTATTACATAGGGGGGCATTCTTGTATTTCTTATGGTCGTGAATATATCGTAAAATACAATCTTACTTTCCCTTCGGGGTGGGGGATAACTGCTGAATTTGTAGCAGGAAACAGAGATTTTATGACGTGGAGAATAAATGGAGAAACAGGCAAAAGAATGTATATGTACTCTTTGTGGAGTTATTCATTAAGACCTTTTTTAGATTATACTTATTATGGCGGGCAAATAAAAGCCTCTTATATGTATCGTTTACATGAGAAAATAACAATACAACCGGAAGTGGGAATTAAATTGCTGAAATACGTAAGAGAAATAGGATGGGGCAAAACGAACTCTGTTTTTGAGCCTGATGAATTAGGAAATCCGGTTTTAATAAATCAGTGGCGATGGTTTGATTTGAGCAACGAATATGTGCCAAAAAGATTTATACCTGAGTTGACAGCGGGTATAAATTTTTTATTTCATACTAAAAGAGACCCGCGTCATAACTTTGTTTTGGGTATCAACGGTACACTGGGGTTTGTTGACCGCTATACAGGCTGGCAACGGTTTACTCCAACAGAAGAAATAGATGTTTCCATGAAATATGGGTCATCTTTTTTTGCTTTGAATCTGGGTTATGAATTTACAGGATTTAAAACACCAATATATAAAACCAAAGAATACAGAAAAGCGAGAATAGCAAGTATGCATTTTGAAACTTTCGATTTTTCAAAACCTGTTCATTCTGTAGGAATTTATTTTACCTCAGGTTTCAGCTTGAAAGCACGCATAAAAAATAAACATGGACAATTTTGTCCCGACATCAGTAGTTCATACGTGCCTGAATTAAATCTCAGATATAGCTTGTCTATTAAAAATGGTTTAGGCTTTACAGTAGAAATACCGATAGGTTTGTTTAATAGGAACATTTACTATCCCTTAGGATTACTGTTTTCTCCTGATACAGTTTGGGCAAATGGGAATGCCATAGGTTCAGGGATATCCAGTTGGAGTACTGTGAGTATTCCATATATTGGCGCAACACTCAAGTTTTCTTATTTTGCACAAATCCACAGAAATATATTTATTCAACCAGAGGCAGGAATTAAATTTATGCCTTTTGTTTTTCCTGTCAAAAGTTGGGACATAGAGTCGCCAATAGCGGAAAATATTCATTATATTGATATAGATGGTAACACTACGGATGTAATATGGTTGCACGATAAACCATTTATTTCGATAAACCATTACGCCATCCCGGATATTACGTTGGCCGTCAATTTTATGGTTCATGGGAAAAACCCGCAGCATAACTTTATTTTCGGTATCAATACCAACATTGGCATGATGGATAGATTGAGTTTCAATTATCATACTACAGATGTTATTCCTGCTCATTTACAATCTTCAGGCAAATACGGATTGAAAAGCAGTTATATTGGCTTTCATGTAGGCTATCAATTTATGACGGGCAAATATACACGCTAAATACGAAGAAGAAATTCTTATTTATAGAATTGTTTGTCTATTATATACTTTCGTGTACGTTTTTCTACGTAACCGTCATAAAAGCCCATTTGAATATTTTTATGATAAAACATACCGCGAAGATACAAAAAAATCAATACAAAATACAATTAAAATATTAACAGTCAAATGTTTATATCGTGTTTTGCTTGCAAATGTCTCACTTTGATAATATTACATAAATTTATGCGGATTTCGTTGTGCAAATTTACAGAAATCTTTTATACATTCTACTACTATGTAAAAAGCGATAATAAAACTTTTATTTTCGCAAAATTAACATGAAACTATGTGGATTTTTGAAAAAACACAATTTCGAATACAATAAGCCGGTGAGGGGAGTGTTCCAACCGCACCGGCGATGACCAAGGCGTCCCGCAGGGAAGTACCACATCCGTAACGATTAAATACTATCCCTGCACACCACGCCTCAGGATACGTTTACCGTACATAATTGTTCGTATGGCAATTTATGGCACATCCTTATTTTGATGTACAAAAATACAAAAAAAATAAACATACCGCATAAATGTTTTGCAGAGGTGCAAAATATGGATTGCGTAAAAGTAAAATACCTAACCAATTAATTTTAAAATTTAAGAAATTTATGAAAAAAAAATATATTTTAATGATAGTAGCAGCAATAGTATTTGCTTTTGTAAGCTGTATAACGTGGTAGTAAATTAACAAATTATTGGATTATGAAAGTTTTTAGACCAATGTTATTGTTTATCGTATTAATGGCCATTTTGTTGAGTTTAGTTGTAGTAAAAGCTCAAACGAAGGATTATCAATATTCCGTAAAGAATAGATGGACTGTAAAAGCAAGTATATCAAGTTATAAAACTGCTTTTTGGGGCTCCACTTTTGTTTTTGTTGGCGATAATTTCGTTACCTTAAATAGTAAAAGAATGGCAAATTTCAAAGTGGAAGCCAATTATGGGATTAATAGATTTATTGAAATAGGCATTTTTACAGGATTTCAACATTATGAGTGGTGGGCGGATTATACTTCAGGAATAAGAAATAAAAGTTTGGCTCCTCTATTTGGTGTAAATGCCAACTTTCATATTTTACCTTTTTTTGTTAAATCAAAAGATTGCCATTGGGATTTGTATCTTACCACAAAATACGGAGGTTGTTATTTGCCTCATAAAGAGACTGATCAACCTGATTCTCAATACAGTAGATACAGACATGAATATGGTCTTGGCCTTGGAATAGGGTACTATTTTAAAAATATTATCGGCTTATATGTAGAAGGTTCAGTAGGGCAATACTCTTTATTCAAAAGACTTGTAATAGGTATTGCTCAGGGGAACTCCTTTGAATTTAAAGACTTTTCAGATAGTAATTTTAGTTTTCGTATCGGAATAGCATCAAAATTTTAATCTTAAAAAAAGGAGTGTTTAAAAAAAATCGAAATACTTTTTGAACACTCCTTTATAAATTTTAAACAAATAAATTTATGACCAAAAAGAGTTTTTTAGTATTATTAATATGCCTTTCATTAACAGGTAATCTCTTCTCTCAAAATAAAAACAAGAGAAATGTGGAACAACCTCCTTTCGATTTTCATGAGCCGTTTCATTCGCTTGGTTTTAGCGTTTTTACCGGAATTAATTTTGCTCCTAAATTGCAAGATAATTCAGGGGATATAAAACCGATACTGTTTCATTCATTTGTACCGGAGTTTATTTTACAGTATAACTTTATGATAAAAAACGGGTTCGGCATAGCATTGGAAATCCCTTTTGGCATGTTTCAGCGTACAAGTCTAACAAAATTATCCGATTACGGCGCCTCTAACGATGTTTGGCTTAACATGGGGTCTTTATATATTGGGTTTATTGGAAAAGTAACTGTTTTTAAAGAATTGCACAAAAATGTATGTATGCAAGGGGAGTTGGGTTTAAAGTTTAATCCTTTTTATCATCCTGCAAACAAATGGGCAAATAGAGATTACTACAATTCTAATAACAATGAAATTGCCGATGACAACTCATCTATTAATTTCGCTAAGGTAGAGCAACAATATTATGGCGTTCCGGATGCTACTGCTGCGGTACTTTTTTTCTTCCATAGCCAAAAAAAAACCAGACATAATTTTGTTCTTGGATTTAATGTAAACTTGTCGTTTGTGAAAAGAGTCAAAGTAACTTATGATACAAGATTTAGCGAATTAGGGTTAAAAGAAATCCCTCACGGCGGTTTGGGTGAATATGGCTGGAGTTCATCCGCTATTGGCATTACTTTTGGGTATCGGTTTTTTGGAGTAAAGTGAAAAAGTGGCACAAATTCCATTTTTTTAAATTTTATGTAGCGTAGTAGCACGGTGTGCTATTCCACATTAATGCGCCTCATACCAGTTATTTCCAAAACTCAATTCCGCTTCTAAGGGAACTTCTATAGTAAGGGCGGAACTCATTAGGCGGGGAACGATGTCGGCAATCATATCCAATTCTTCTAAGGGAGTGTCAAATACCAACTCATCGTGTACTTGCAGTACCATTTTGGTTTTTAGATTTCTCTTTTTTAATTCTTTATAAATTTGAATCATGGCAATTTTAATCACATCGGCGGCGGTGCCCTGGATGGGAGCATTTATGGCGTTGCGCTCCGCCGCCTTACGCAACATCCCGTTGCCGCTGTTTATGTCGCGAATATAGCGTCTGCGCCCCAACAAAGTTTCTACATAGCCGTTTTTCTTGGCAAACTCCACAATTCCGTTCATAAACTGCTCAATCTTCGGAAAACTGCTGTTGTAATCGGCAATGAGTTGTCGCGCTTCCCCTTGCGGAATATGCAGCCTGTCGGCTAATCCGAATGCCGACATGCCGTACAAAATGCCGAAATTCACGGTTTTGGCATAGCGCCGCTGCTCTTTGGTAACCTCTTTCAAAGGCACGTGAAACACATGGGAGGCCGTAGCCGCATGAATATCTTGTTGTTGCTGAAAGGCACGAATCATGTTTTCATCGTTTGCCATAGCGGCTACGATACGCAATTCCACTTGCGAATAATCGGCAGAAACCAGCACATGGCGCTCCGACGAAGGCACAAACGCCTTGCGAATCTCTTTGCCCCGCTCGGTGCGAATGGGAATATTTTGCAAATTGGGATTGATAGAACTCAGCCTGCCCGTTGAAGTTACCGTTTGTTGAAAAGTGGTATGAATTTTTCCGCTCTTGGGGTCAATCAGTTGCGGCAGGGCATCTATATAAGTGGACTTCAGTTTCGCCAATGAGCGCCATTCTAAGATGAGCGGAATAATGGGATGCTTGTTATAAAGTTTTTGAAGAATCTCCTCCCCTGTTTGGTATTGTTTGCTTTTCGTCAGTTTGGCGTTTTCAATAATATGCAGTTTCTCAAACAGAACTTCCCCCAATTGTTTGGGCGAAGCGAGATTAAAAGTGAGTCCCGATAATTCGAAAATCTGTTTTTCAATATCCTGAATCTCTTGGGTAATAGCAACCGAACTCTCTTCCAACATCTTCTTATCAATTTTGATGCCGGTTTGTTCCATGTCGGCAAGCACTTGCGTTAAGGGCATTTCAACATCATAAAACAGTTCTATCAGGGATGATTTTTGCAACTCTTCTTTAAAAACGGGGAAAAGTTGAGCATACAGTTCCACTTTTTCGCAAGATGCCTCTATCTGCGCTTTCAAAATATTATTTTTTTCATTATTAATGAGTTGATACGATAGATAGGATTCCGTGATTCGTTCCAGTTGATGTGAAATCTCCGGCTGAATAAGATAGTGTGCTACCTGCAAATCGAAAATAACTGACTTGATAGCTATCCGGTTTTCTTCACAAAATTTAAAAACAGGTTTCGTTTGAAAGGAAACTATTTCGCAAGAGGATTCAAAAATGGTTTTTAATATATTTATAGGGTTATCCGATTTATTAAAAGTTTGGTAATAAATTTGTTTTCCGTTTTCCGAAAATGCAAATCCTGAAACGGTATCGTTGAGACAGATCCATTCCAAAAACAGGGTTTGGCTCTCCGTTAGCGGCGAATCCTGATTAATTTCTACAAATTGGTGAGGAATATCATGAAATGTTTTATAGATAGATTCCTCCACAATAATTTTATGATCCACCTCTTGACTGAACAGATCAGGGACATTTCCCTCATTCTGCTTTCTGCCTTCTGCCTTCTGCGCACCGTCTATCTTATTTTGTTTACCGTTAACCGATTCCTGCATCTCCATTAAAATACGGTTTCCCAGCGACCTGAATTCCAATTCATGAAACAAACTTCTTAGGGCATCGAAATTGGGAGCGCACATAGCCATAGCCTCAAAATCGTAATCCACCGGAACATCCAGCATAATAGTAGCCAACGATTTCGACATAAACGCCTGCTCCTGATAATCTATTAATGTTTGGCGCAGTTTATCGTTATCAATCTGTTCTATATTTTGATAAATATTTTCGATAGAATGAAACTGTTGAATCAGTTTTTTGGCTTTCACTTCGCCGATATTGGGAACTCCGGGAATATTATCGGAAGCGTCGCCCCATAATCCCAGAATATCAATAAGTTCTTCAGGCTGCTCAATGCCGTATTTTTCACAAATCTCAGCAACTCCTACAATTTCTGCCTTTTGCCCGAATTTTCCGGGTTTATACATAAAAATATTCTCTGAAACCAACTGTCCGTAATCTTTATCTGAGGTCATCATATATACCTGAAAACCTTCCGTTTCTGCTTTTTTCGCTAAAGTTCCGATAATATCGTCGGCTTCATAGCCGTCTTTTACTAAAATCGGAATATTAAATGCTTCCAAAAGTTGGTAAATATACGGAATGGCATTCACAATATCTTCGGGTGTGGATTCCCGGTGCGCTTTATAGGCGCTAAAGTCGGCATGGCGCAAAGTTGGGGCGCCCGTATCAAATGAAACAGCTAGGTGGGTAGGATTTTCATTACGAATCAGTTCATACAGCGTATTGGTAAATCCAAAAATGGCGGATGTGTTTACTCCTTTGCTGGTTGCCCGGGGAGATCGGATCATGGCGTAATAGGCTCTGTAAATGAGCGCCATGGCGTCTAATAAAAATAGTTTTTTATATTTCATTTTTATGCTTTTGTTGTACTAAAAATAACCCTGCTATCACAATTATAATACCTAAAATTTTCAATATGGTAATTTCTTCTTTAAGAACAAAGTATGCAATAATTGCCGTCATAACCGGAATAAGATTTACGAAGATGTTGGTACGGGCTAATCCTAAATTTCGCATCGCACTGATATAAAGAATAAAAGCGATGGAAGAGCAAAAAACAGCAAGTATTAAAATAAAACTCAAATTTTGGATATCACTTAATGCATTATACTGAAATATAACAGATTCTGTATTGTTTACAAGTATCACCAATGGAAAAAAAGCAATTAATCCGATAATATTTTGCCAGGTGATTACAACCATAGGATTATAAGAAGTTGGAATTTTCTTTAAGAAATAATTGTATCCGATTGTTGAGAAAACCGCTCCGAATGCCAATATTATTCCAAAATAACTAAAATTGGAATTCCAAAAACTGTGCCATAACATAACAATAATACCCGAAATAGACAATATCACCCCGAAGAAATTAAGTTTACTTAGTTTCTCTTTGAATATGAAAACAGCCATCAGCGCTACGAAAAGGGGAATAGTGGCAATAATTACAGATACAACAGATGCATCGCAATATTTTAAGCTGTAAGTTTCAAATAAAAAATAGATAAAGGGCTCAAAGAAAGCCATTCCTATAAAATATTTGAGATCCTTTTTGGCAATGATAAATTTTTTTTTATAAACCAAAATACAAAAAGCAGCAAAAAAAAGGGAGGCAATCATGCAACGTACAAAAATAATGGTAATGGGATTAAAATCAGTCAGCAAGTGTTTTGTAAGCACAAAAGAGCCGCCCCATAGAATCATGGAAATAAGGAGAAAAGTGTAATATTGGATAGATCTATGTTGCACTGTTAATGATTTTCTGCAGGTGAATTAATCAATTCCAAATGGCAACATAACAGTTTGTCATTTTTTTGCTGACGAAGGTGAAGACCATTCCCCTCACAATATTTAAAAGATTTACAATTAGCACAAATGCCGGTTTTGGTCCATGAGCGATCGCGCATAATTTGATAACGTTCGTTCCAAACCGTCCAAAAGTCGTCTTTGTAAATATTTCCTTGAATATAGTCGGCGCGTAAACTTGGGCAGGCGCTAATAGAGCCGTCTGCCAACACGGAAGCTACGTGGATGCCTGCACGACAAAAAAACGGTGTATCACGCACTTCCATTTCATAATCACCTAAAAATCCTTCACAACTGTAGGATGTGTTGAGAACTCCTTCCCGACGAATTTGTTTAATAAATTCGAGCATCCGTATTAATTCATCGGATGAAAGTTGAAGTAGCGGATTGTTTTCTGCACGTCCTTTAGGAAAAATGGAGAAGAGGCGCCAGTTTTTAACACCCAGACCCACCAGCAGTTTTTTCAGTTCTTCCAAATCGTTGATATTTCTTTTATTAACACATGTTACAACATCGTATGTAAAATCTTTGAGCGAAGTTATCATAGCAATCGCATTTACAGCACGTTCCCACGAGCCGTTTTTTCCGCGCAGCCAATCGTGCGTTTCCGGAGTAAGACCGTCAAAACTAACGGTAACGGAACGCAAACCCGATTGCAGCAATTCATTGAGCAATTTTGGAGTAAGAGCGTATCCATTGGTTACCATTCCCCAGGGAAACTCGCGTTTGTAGAACTCTTTTCCGCACTGTGCCAAATCTTTCCGCATCAGGGGTTCGCCGCCGGTGAGGGCAATCATAGTTTTATGCGGATTTACAAACGGTTTTATCCTATCTAAAACTTTCAGAAAGTCTGCCAAAGGCATATCGGGCATTGCTGTTTCGTTCGTACAGTCGCTACCGCAGTGGAGGCATTGGAGGTTACAACGCAGTGTACATTCCCAAAACAGATAGTTAAGATCGTGCAGTCGGATTTGATTTTTTCGGTGCTGCCGGAAGAGCGCTAAGGTGAATCTCTTTTTCAGGTTCATAAATTCGGATTAAGGCTCAAAAGGCGCTACCGGCATACCATACATAATCCAGGGGCCTTCACCAATTCTAAACAGATTAATATCTTGCGTTTTTACATACTGATTGCCACGCTTGTTTCCGCGAGCTTTTTTTACGAGGTCGGCACCGGTAAACTTTACATCAATTTCTGTAGAGACAAATTCGCCACCATTTGCCTCACCGTCAATGTCATCAATTTTTAAACGTATAGGCACTCCCGAATTAATATGGTATTCTTCGTAAAGTTTAATAGAATACTTTCCTTCCGGATTTGTGTATAAAGTATCCCCTCCCCTTTCGTAATCCATTTTCTCTCGAACAATACGAATGTTCTTTATCGGTTTTTTTGAGCTATCGGTTATGGTACCTTTAATCTCATACTCATCCACAGGCATGCCATATTTTGCACAAGCATAGAAGATTCCGGAAAGACCTAACAGCAGAAGAATCATTTTGTCGAAAATTCTAATGATTGTTTTTTTCATGATTTGATATTTTATTGAGGGCAAAAGTATATTTTTTCGTTTTAATTATTGCAAAAAAGCATAGGTAAAAACTCCTATATTATTAAAATAATATTTCTATCTTCGCACCCAATTATTAAAAATTTGTCATGAAAAATATTGATTGGAAAAACCTAACTTTCGGTTATGTAAAAACAGATTACAACATTCGTTGCTATTTTAAAAACGGTAAATGGGGTGCTCTTGAAGTAAGCACCTCTGAAATAATTGATATTCATATTGCTGCAACCTGTTTACACTATGGACAAGAAGCCTTTGAAGGATTAAAAGCCTATCGCGGTAAAGATGGGAAAGTTCGTTTATTTCGCTGGGAAGAAAATTGGAAACGTTTGCAAAAATCGGCTGAAGGGATTCTCATGCAACCTGTTCCCAAAGAAATTTTTGAAGAAGCATGTCGCAAAGCGGTTACATTGAATCAGGAGTACATACCTCCTTATGGCACGGGAGGTTCTTTGTATTTGCGTCCGTTGCTTATTGGCTCCGGAGCAAAAGTTGGTGTCAGTCCTGCCGATGAATATTTGTTCTTACTTTTTGTAACTCCAGTCGGCCCTTATTTCAAAGAAGGGTTTAAGCCTGTTAAAATGCAATTGATACGCGACTTTGATCGTGCCGCACCCCTGGGTACCGGCCATATTAAAGTAGGCGGAAATTACGCTGCCAGTTTGCGTGCCGGCCAACGCGCCCATCAGGAAGGTTTTGCTACCGCTATTTTTGCCGATGCGAAAACAAAAATGTATATTGACGAAGCAGGCCCTGCTAATTTTTTTGCTATCAGAGACGGAAAATATATTACTCCGGATTCGGAAACCATTCTGCCTTCCATTACGAATATGTCGCTCCGGGAATTAGCTGCCGATATGGGATTGATTATAGAACGCCGCCATGTAGCACTTGAAGAGTTAGGCACATTTGAAGAAGCCGGCGCATGTGGTACCGCCGCCGTGATTTCTCCTATCGGAATGATACAAGATAGAGATACCGGCGCTGTTTACCAATATTCTAAAGATGGGGAAGCCGGACCATGGTGTAAAAAATTATACACTCGTTTAACAAACATCCAATACGGAGAAGCAGATGACAAATTCGGCTGGTGTACTATTCTGTTTTAATTGTTCGCCGGTTTCCGTTTTCTCTTCTTTGATATTTTTTTCCCTGCTTTTTTGTTGCTACCCACTTGTATAAAATGAGCATTGCCGTTGTTTCGCATGATCTCCTTGGTCGAGAAAAGTTGAATCCCTTCGGGAAGCACAACGCTACCGCCTGATAGTTCATACAATTGATTGATAATCAAATCGTCATTTACGGCGTTCCGGTTATAGAGAATGTAAAGTTTTTTTAAATGATTCGCTAAAATTTTACCCATGATTTCTCTCTGAGGCATGGGATACTGCGCCACTTTTTTGATAATGGTCTCCATATTACGTCCGTACGTACGAAAAGCAATTTTTGATTTTTCGTATTGATGCTGCGTTTTTCGGGTTGATTTATCTTCCGGATTAGGCATTGGAAAAGGAGCATCCACATCTAAACGGTAATTGGAAATAATAAAAAGATGATCCCACAGTTTGCGCCAATAATCGGAAGACTGATTTTGTAAATCGGCTTGTTGGTTGCTCTCTTTTGTATCAGGGTGAATATCAGCCATAACGCGGATAATTGCTTTTGCTGCTTCGGTACGCTTTTGGCGATCTTCAATGGAGATGGCATACTCAATCATTTTTTGCACATTTCGCCCATATTCTTTTATAACAAGTTGATTTCGTGATGTATTATATTCTAACATGAGATTACAATAATGAAATAAATAGTTGGCTGCAAAAATAGGATTTTTTTCATGTATTATTTTTCAATCAATTTATCCATTTTTTCTTGCGCTACTTTACGCAAATCTTCACCGGAATAGTTATCAATAATACTTTGGTAGGTGTTTTTTGCCTGAAAAGTTTTTCCGTTCAACGCATACCAGTCTCCATATAGAATATAAGTAGATGCAATCCAATATTCTCCAAAATAATTCCCATTAATAATTTTTAAAATTGCTTTTTCAGCTTCCTGCAAATTATTTTGTAAAAGTTCTATATAGGCAATTTTATAAGCGGCTTCTGTACTATTCTCATTTACAGGTGTTTCTGATAAAACGGAAAAATATTTTTTGGCCGATGATAAGTCATTCAATTCCATAGCGGCACGACCTGCAAAAAGATACGCATCGTTTTTTATTTCACGCTGGGTTTGAGAGGCATTAATGATATAGTCGGCACTGATTTTTACTTCATTATATTTTTGTAATGCATAACCGGCTCTCATAATTCCGTTATTTGCCAAAATACGGTTATTTTCATCGGAAGCAATTTCTAATAATTTCTTGAAATAATCGTATGCTTTTTGATTATTATTTTTATTAAACTGAATGAGGCCCGCTTTACGCAATGCGGTTTCATTATTTTCAGTCATATAATTAGAAATTAGGGCTTCATACCCGGCCAAAGCATCTTCAAAACGATTTTTTTCATAGTCATACTCAGCTTTATAAAACAAGGCGTCTTGCGCAAACATTCCTTTTGGAAATTGTGTTAAATAATCGGAAAAACCTTTATAAGCCGCATCTTGCTCGCCTCTTAAATATTTATTTTCTGCTGCTTTATAACTTACCGAGTCTTGCCGTGAAGTAGTAAAGGCAAAGTTTTTTGAAGTTGCATACGTATAAAATTCAGTTGGAGTCCCCATTTCGGCATAGATGGCTTCGAGGTTCACAAAAGCATCCTTTGCTTCTTGCGATCCTGAATAATTTTCCAACACATATTTGAATGCATTGATGGCGTTATTGCGCTCATTAATATTTCGATAGGCTTGTGCCAACTTATTATAGGCTTGCCGAACCAAACTATTCCTGGGATAGATTTTAATAAAATTCTGGTAAGCGTCAATCGCTTTTCTGTATTGGCCTAATGCGTGATAGGTAGAAGCTAACTCAAATTCTGCTTCTGCTTTATAGCCGCTACCCGGATACGTTTTAATCAAATTTTCCAAAACGGTTACTTTTTTGTTTAATTCTTTTTGATAACCGTTTGATATGGCAATTTGAAACAGGGCGTAGTCAGCATTAGGTTGATCCTTTTTAACACATTTGTCATAATTATTTATTGCCTGTGATAATTTTTTCTGCATAAACTGGCAGTCTGCCAAACGCAAATAAGCATCCGCAACTAATTTTTCATCATTCTCCTTAATGGCTATAAAATCGGAGAAAGCTTTTTCGGCTTCTCCATATTTTTGGTTTTTTAAAGAAGCGTATCCTAATCCGTAGAACGAATTTGAATAGTTTTCATCTTTTTGTGCCATATTATTTTTTTGATAAAACTTATACGACAGGGCTGCATCTTCAAATTGCGAAGCCCTATATTGAGCTTCGGCTTTCCAATACAAAACAGATGCTTCAATTTTTTTATCCATCGGATATTTTAATGATTTTTCAAAATTCTTTAAAGCTGTATTATAGTCCTGATTGTTTACCAGTTCCAGCCCTCGCATGTAAGTACATCGTTGATAAGATTTTAATAGAACCGGGCTTTTTTGTTGTATTTTCTCTAACGAATTAATTGCCCCTTGATAATTTTTTGTGGATAAATAGATTTTAGAGAGGTAATGTTCTACCTCATCGCTACGTGCAGTATTCGGGTATTCGTTGATATATTGTTCTAAAGATCTGATAGCCTGATTAAAAGTTGAAGATGATTTTTCATATTGCAGTTTGGCATAATTAAACAGCGCATCTTCTTTAATATTCGGCAAAAAATTCATTTTATAGGCTTCATATAGCGCTTGGGAAGCCAAATCCCATTCCTCCATTTTAATGTAGCAGTCTCCAATCAAATAATAGGCATTTTGTGCCATATCGTCCTCATTTATAATTGTTTTTGAAAGAAATTCGACGGCATCTTTATAATTTTCAATATTATAATTAGAAATTCCTGCGGCATAATAATCAGAACGATCAGGTTTTTCTTTCGTTTTAGTAAAATAATATTGAAAATATTGATTTGCCTTCTCAAAATCTTTTTTTTCATAGTATGCAATTGCCAAACAATGAGAAATATCAATTTTAGTTTGGTTGTTACTCTGTTCCCATAGAGGGATTCCTTTTGTAATTACATCATCATATTTTTTTTGCAATAAATAGATTTGAACCAAATAAAAAGGTATGATACTTTTCAACTCATTGTCGTTTTGCACTTTTAGAAATCCTTCCAAGGCAGCCTGGTATTGTTTTTCCTGATAGGCAATAAATGCCAGATAATAAGTGGCTCTGTTTTGATATGGGTTTTCCAATTCGGCGGCATTTTTTAACAAAGGACGGGCTTCTGTAAATTTATTGAGTTCAAAATAAGCATATCCTTTTTTGTAGGCAAATTCTGCTTGAATCTCTTTACTAATATTTTTTTCTTCTATTAAATCAAACGTTTCAATTACCTTTTTGTAATTTTTTTTGTAAAAATAAAACTTTCCGAGCGCAAAACAAGCTTGAGGTACCTGAGCGCTTACCGGATACTGCGCTATAAAATTATTCAACAGAAAAACAGCATCCTCATTAAAAAGATTGGCTGCACATAACGCCATATAAAAGTATGAATCAATTTTTAAATCTTGTTGTTTGTCCGTAGTGTTTTCATAAACCCATTTGAAATAGGGTTGTGCAGAACCATATTTCTCTTTCTGATATAATTCCATCGCATTGTCAAATTCATATTTCGGAGAAGTAAATACCAGCGGTTTTTGGGCAAATCCATACATATTAAATAAGAATAGGGCAAGAAATAATCCCGTCTTTCTATACAAAAAAGTTATTTTCATGAAAAAATTTTTTAACATTACAAATAACGAATAAAAGTTTGTTTTTCGTGTATTGTTATTACTTTCTTCAAAACTATATATTTGTCGCCGTTATTTGTGTTTAGTATTTATCATTTTAAGTTTTGCACATGAACCTAGTAATTGATATTGGCAATACGCTACAAAAAATCGCTGTTTTTAATAATGATGAATGTGTATATTGTCAATCTTCCTCAATTATTACAGAAATGGCTCTTGCATCACTTTGTAATCAGTATTCGATAGATTTCTCTATAATTTCTTCCGTGGCCGGTTTGAGTGCACCGGTAGTTAAATTTCTTGAAACAAATACTCAAATGATTCCCTACACAGCGCAAACGAATCTGCCGATACGTATTTTGTACCAACGTGTTGAAACTTTAGGATTGGATAGAATTGCCAATGCTGTGGGTGCAGCAATCCTATTTCCCAACAGCAACGTGCTCTCTGTTCAAGTCGGTAGTTGTCTGGTTTTTGATTTTGTAAATGCAAGAGGCGAATATCTCGGTGGCTCCATATCTCCCGGAATGATCATGCGGTTCGAAACTCTTCACGAAAAAACAAAAAATTTGCCCTTGTTAAGTCTTACTGCAAAGGACACAAAGGAGGCACAAAGGACACAAAGTTTTTTGGGAACCGACACTCAAAGCTCCCTTAGTAGCGGGGTTATTAATGGAATGTGTTACGAAATTGACGGTTTTATTAATGAATATAAAGCAAATTTTGAAAATCTTATTGTATTATTAACAGGAGGTGATGCAGAATATTTGCAAAAGTTAATAAAAAATACGATATTTGCGGCTTCAAATTTAGTTTTGCAAGGACTCAACGAAATTATCAAGTATAATGTGTAATACACGAAAATGTTTCTTCTTATTTATAGCCTTTTATTTACTTGCTGATTTCGGATTTGCACAAAACGAAATAAATTCACCCTATTCAGGGTTTGGTATTGGCAACCTGTCGCCGCGCTCTAATGTTGTTTTGGGTTCTATGGGTGGTGTGGGGTATGCTTTACAAAACCCCTACTATATTAATTTTAAAAACCCCGCTGCTTTTGCTGCTTTCGACTCATTGTCATTTATTGCCGATTTGGCTTTTGGTATTGTGAATCACCAACTAAAAACAGAAACCCAAAAACAAAGCGGAACCTATGCCCAGTTGGGTTATTTTGCCATAGGATTGCCTGTTCTAAAAGTATGGCGTATGAGTGCAGGAATTATGCCCTTTAGTGATGTGGGATATGGAATTATTGATTCGACTACGGTTGAACATTTTGGAACTGTTACGAAACGTTATATGGGATCAGGAGGTATGCAGCTTCTCTATTGGGGAAATGGTTTTAATGTTTGTAAGGGATTAACATTAGGCATGAATCTTTCTTATCTTTTCGGCACTCTAAATTCATCAAAAATTACTGAATATAAAACAGATAACACTTTTAATACGATAATAACCAATTTCAGATATTTAGATGGAATATATATTTCAGGGGGTATTCAATATCAAGCCACCATTAAAGGTAAACATCATCTTAGCATAGGAGCCGTATATGAAAACGGATTGAAGGTGTGGTCAAAAGAAAAAATACTTATCTTAAACTATAGGGGAAACTATGCTCCTAATTTGATTTTTGATACTGTCCCCGTAGATGAAACTCAAAAAAGTACGGTTAAATTACCGCAATTAGTAGGTGGTGGGATTGCATACGGGTATAAAGACCGATTGCTTGCCTCTTTAGATATTACATGGCAAAATTGGAAAACATTCTCCATGTCAAACACCAAAGATTCATTAGCAAATAATTTAATTGCAGCAGTGGGGGTTCAGTACGTTCCCAATCCCATGTCTTCAAAATATTTTAATAAAATTAATTTTAGAATAGGCACGCGAATATCTTCAGGGTATTTGATAATGAATAATAAACCCATCTCCGAATTTGCTTTTTCTGTCGGTTTGGGATTTCCTATCCGTACCTTTAATTCTCGCTCCTCTATTAATATTATGTTTGAATATAGTAAATTAGGTACACTCCAAAACAATTTAATTTTACAAAATTGTTTTAAATTTTCTTTCAATTTCATTCTTCAGGAAAAATGGTATCAACGCACAAAGCTGGAGTAGAACAACGTAAAGCGCCGGTTTTAACAGGCAACTGCCATAAAATAGTCATGGGGATTGCTACCGTTGCTATGAGTGCGCTTTTAATAGCGGTTTGCGTATCTGAAACTTACAGTACCCAGGCGGTGATTGGAATAACTTTTGTTTTATGGCTACTGTGCATCATAGGATTGCTGTTTGAAACCAAGTATATTCAGTTTTTCCGTCCGCTCATTTTACTTGCTTCACTCATTTATTTCGGATTTCTTTCAGGCGGTTGCTCCTGCATATTATTTTATTTTCAAGGATTTATACTGTTTCTGGTTGGGAAAACCGCATTTTGGCTATCTTTTGCAGTAATCACAACCATTATAGTATTGTCTGTCGTTTTTGGTGCTGTTTGGTGTGGGTGGTTGTGCTGGTTAGGCGCTTTACAGGAGTTTTTATTTCAACAAAACAAATGGAATTTATTCCAATCCAAAAAAGCGCAACAAATGCTGTTTTATGTACAAATTAGCGCTTTTGTGATATTCGTAAGCTGGGTTATCTTTACCCAACGCCCGGTGCTATGCGGGTACGATCCGTTTATTTCCATTTTCAGATTCAAAATATTTAATTGGGTTGGATATATTACCGTACCGTTCCTTCTCCTTTCTTCGTTATTTATCTACAGGCCCTTTTGTCGAATTTGCCCTATAGGATTGATATTATATGTGATAAAATATTTTCCTTTTGCAGCAAAACTAAAAATTATAGGTTGCAGCCACTGCAATAGATGCAGTTCCCACTGTAAAATGAATGCTATTCAAGATGAGGCTATTGAAAAAACCTGTATTTTATGTGGAGAGTGCAAAAAAGCAGCATGTAAATCTATAAATCGAACTTTATTTTAGATTTACTACAAAAGTTTTTTTCACTTTGGTGAGTTCATTTTAAATCTTTGGTGCCCCTATCTCCATATTTGAAGTTATATTGAATGGAAATATAATAATTTCTATCATAACTACTATCCCATATTTGTGTATTAGTTATTATACCAAATTGATTAGAATAGAATCATTTTGATTCATTAACATAACACTTGCATATTGTAAGGGTAAATTAGAGGTACTATCCATAAGCTCGCCGTTTATTTGAAGAAAATAAACAATTTTAAAGTTCAACCTACTTTTCAAACCCTTTGATCACCTCTATAATTTTACTAAGCATTGCTTGAGGGTCATTTATTTTATAAATCTCTGAAAAATCATATTCATAATCTGGAGAAAACCCCGAAGAAATATCCCGCCCTTGAAAATCGTAACTTTTTGTAGTATTAATAAGTATCTCTATTCCTGAAGGCAAACGAACCAATAATGGTTGCCCAAATGCTCCGACAGTTTGTTTACCCAAAAAAGTAACATTTTTGTTTTGAGACAACATGGCGACAAAATCTTCGCCGGCAGAACCACAATCCGCTCCGATAAGTACATATATTTTCCCTTTATAGCACAATGAATCGGGTATACGGGACAGAAAGCTTCCATATTGAGTGTCTTCAAATGCATTATTGTAATAGAAAGGATACATCTTTTCTTTAAAAGATTGAGGTACATCCTGATCTTTATAGTAAAAAATTTTACTGGAAGCCTTTGCTTTATACAAAGCATTATTAACTCTCGTCTTTTCTGCATAATTATAAATAGTATCATTATTAATAAGAAAAGAAACCACAGGGCGTATAAAATTACCCAACAATTTGTTTCATTACAAAAAGATTGCTTGTAAAAAACACTTATCTTGAAGTAATGACTCCAATTGATAAGGATTGTTGGAATAATATCTTTGTAGGAAGTCAGTAATTGACCTTTCGCATTCTATTTGTGGAATATTCTTAAAAAAATCCGACATATTATGTATGTTTGAATAATCAATAATGAACGGTATACGAACTAACATTTTAGTATGAGGCAGCTGAAATAATAACGGGGTGAGTCCTCTTCCGCCTATGTCATTCATATCATATCCTATTGTAATAATTGCCTCATCTTCTTTAGCAATTGTTAAAAAACTCCCTGCTGCAGAAAACGTATTTTCATCTTGCAAAATTATAATTTTCCCACTAAAATGAATTGAGTTTTCACGGGGAGAAATAATATTTATTCCTTCACTTATTTTTATTTTCTCAGATTCCAACAAAGGAAGATATTCGGTCTGGATAAAATCAAAACCGCTTTTGTGCAGATAGTCTCGTATTTGTTTTGTATTATTTGCATAAAAAAGAATTTTTTGTTGTATGGTATCTGATACAATGGTTGAAAGAACTTCTCTCCAAACTTTATCCATTCCACCACGATTTCCTCTAAGATCAATAATAATTTTTCGAGTAACATCCTGATTAAATAAGTTTTGTATTTTTTGTATATAGAAATTTTCATCATCCATTAGCGGCATGTGAACATATAAAATACTATCAAAAATTGTAAAAACACTCCGTTCATCTTCTTGATCTCGCCTTTTAGATGATCCATCAATAGGAATATTTACGGAGAAAGTATCCTTCCAAAAATTGTTTTTTTCATCTTCAAAGAAAAGTAAATGTGTTTTTCTATGAATGAAATCAGGAGACAGAAAAAAATAATCGGAAAAATAATTTGCATTCTTATTATCAAATGAGACGCCTGGCATTTCCATATAATATTGATTAACAAATGTGTTAACAGATATTGAATCTATAGATTTGAGAGAGATACCCTCAGGGTAAAGTTTGTTTTTATAGTAAAAAGGGGTAAGTAAATAATAATTGCCATTTATGTATTTAAATCTAAGGCCCAATTTCATATGAACATATAGGGAGTCGTGGGTAAGCAGGTAGTATTTATAAGTACAAACAATATTCTCAGAAGTTAATTTTGTAGTAGCTTTATCATTGTTTTTTAAATAGTAATTCAAAGATTGGGGATGGGGAATTTCCAAATGTTTATCACAAACTAAGTTTATTGTCTGATACAAAATCCACACAAAATCATCTGTTTCATGAATCGTTGATATTTTATTTCTTAATTCTGCTATTTTTTCATCATAATTTGTAGAAAAAAGTTGTTTTTTGATATCATAATAGGGATATACCTCTTTAAGTAAATAACATAAGGTGTCAAAATCTTCATACATTTCAATCTTGGATAGAATAGGAGTTTCTATGTTTGAAAAATTATCTTTAAGTATTTGATTAATATTACCATTCTGTTGGCAATACAATAAATGGGAAAGTAAAAAAAACAAAATGCTAATGGCAATATATCTCATAGTTTATTTTTTATTTATTTTTTGCAAATAGTGTTTCTCTAAAAAAGCATCTATCTTTCCTTTCATGATATGGCAAGTATGTTGATACGCAAAGAAATACTTTTATTGTCATATTTGGAAAAGAAATATTCCATATTTTGTATGATTTTTGTAAAACTGTCCTTTTCTGTAATATGTGGTCTTCTTTTATTATGGGTATTTTCTTTTACCTTTTCAATAAAATTTAATTTTGAATCTTTTTTCATAAAGAACAATTTAATAAAATAAATACTTATTTCCATTTACTATATCCTGCAGGAAATTCATACCCATTTGGTATGCCAACTCTCGGTTTTCTCATTTTAATTAAAACTACTTACACAAAGGCTATGAGGATTCCTACCTGTACAAGTTGCAAATTTTGTCTTTAACGGTGCGCCTATTTTCTCCATTTCGGAGCGTTGTGCCTTAGCTCGGCTTTACTTTTTCAGCATGTTACGGTTAAAAAGAAAATAAAAGCGGTAAATCCGTGTAAATAGCCTCTTTTTTTACGATACTAATCTGTATAAAGTTGATAAATATCATTTAAGTTTCTTCCCAGTCCATTGTAATCTAACCCGCGTCCTATCACAAATTTATCTGGAATATAGATACCTACGTAATGTACGGGTAAACTCAGGCGGTAGGCATCCTGTTTCATAGTAAGGGTAGCGATACGTATCTCTTTAGCGCCTTTTTCTTGCAATAAATTCACCAACGTTTGGTAAGTGTTGCCTGTATCTACAATATCTTCGATAATAAGTACATTTTTTCCTTCCACCTCTTCATTCAATCCTATCAATGTTTTTACATGGTCAGTGGTATGGGTTCCCTGATAAGAGGTTAATTTGATACAAGATACAATAGAAGAAAACTGCAGTTGCTTTAACAAGTCGGCAGCAAAAACCATGGCTCCATTTAAAGTAACCAAAATAACCGGCGGGTCTTGTTCATAATCTTTATTCAGTTGTTGGGCAATTTTATTAATTGCTTTATCAATTTCCTGATATGAAATAAATTTGACAAATTTTTTATCGAGTATCTGAATTATTTGTTTCATTTTTGTAATATTTTCTGCAAAAGTAGCAGTTTTTTTGAATAAAAAAAGGGGCTGTTTTTTACGCAGCCCCTTTGGGATGACAGGTTGATATTATTATTCTTTCACGAAACTCTTCACGCCTACTTTATCGTTTTCGGTTACTTTTATGAAGTAAGTACCGGCGGCGAAAGTATTTACCGGAATATCAAATTTGGCTTCCGTGGTTTCATAGTGTCCCATGTGCATTCCGATGGCATTATAAATTTCTATTGAAGCAAAGGTAGAAGTTGCGCGCTTAACGGTAATGTAGTGCAGTGCGGGATTAGGATAAATGGTGTAGTCGCCGTTACCATAATCGCTTATGCCTAAGCAATAGATGGTAAAGTCAACCGTAACTTTAGCAGAGTTACCCGATGCATAGTTAGCCTGAACGCCGGCGGTGTGAACTCCATCCGGTATATCAACAAAACGGTATTCTTTTTGTTCGGTATTGGTGATTACTTTCACTATTTCACCGTCCAAATATACCGTAAATCCGCTAAAGTTCTTGGCTGCATCATGCTTCCAGGTAAATAGCGCGCTGTTGCATGCCGTATCTATCTTTAACTCATAAGGATTGTTGATAATTTCTTTCAGTTCGGCATTCCATGTGCCACCGCCTACGGGAACTGTTACTGTTGCCGTATAGGGCGCAAAGCCTGCAAGGTTGATCTTTAGCGTATAGGTACCGCAAAATACTTTGGCAAAAGAAACCCCAACAGCAGTAGAAAGACTCTGATACGTGTTGGTTGCATTGCTTAATACTACGGCTGCTCCGGCCGGTGTGTCGCCCGAATTGGTCGTGATGTTTATCGTATAGGGAACTTCCACATTTCTGAACAAATCATTGGAAAATGCAGGTTCTGACTCTACGCCTTCATAGTAACACGTCTTCACTGCCCACTGATAGGAGCCATAGGCTGCCGTTGGCCAGGTATAATCCGTGTATTCCAATGCATCTACCGGGGTATTGGTTAACTGTACCCACGTATTGGTATTGTTTTGATCTCCTTTCGGTAAACGCCACAACTTGTAACCCAGAATGGTTTGGGTCAGCACGCGTGAGGAGCTCTCATAGGGATCGCCCGTAGAGATGTCTGATGCCGACTTGATATAGGTTAGCGGATCGCCTGCCGCAGCAGTATTACCTTGTTCTGCTGCATAGCCATACGACTTGCCGGCGGTGCCCTCTGCCCTTATCATAGGTATTACACTGAAACCCTGGCTTTCAAATGTGGAATAGGAATATTGCGTATAATCGGAACTGAAAAAATGAGTATTGGGCTTGAACGGATAATCTCCGTCCGGTGTGCTGGTACCTACAGATAAGAACTCCTGAGGACCTGCCAGCGTAATGAAAAAGCCGTTGGGGGCATTAACCGGTGCCGGAAACTCATGCGTATTCCATGCAAGCTTGGTAGACGGAACTCCCAATGCCGAATATAGAACCGTATTAGTTGGATTGCCAGAAGCATCCAGTGCAAAAATATAAATATTAACCGTAGTAGGCGTAGCGCTCACATTGTCGGTTAAGTACCACGACATACTGTTAAGTACCGCTGCAACTCTGTGGCAGGAACCGATTACACCCTTGGGATAGAGGGTACCGAAACCATCACTAAAGCCCAACTGGCCGGTAGCCACTCCGTTATCATAACGGAATATCTTCGGCTCGGCTGCAACCGGAAGTCCCCACTTAATATCCACATAATCGCCTTTCGTTGAATAAGATGCTACAACACCGGTGGGCGGGAAAGGAATATCCAACAACGTAATCGTGCCTAAATTGGTATGGCCGGTAATGGTTAGCGTTGCTTCATATTTTTGATAGCCCGGATAAGTTACCGTAAGAACATATTCTTTGGGGGCATAAACATTAGTAAATTCAAATCTACCCATATCTGTTGAGGTAACCGTATAATTTTCATAGCCCTTAAGCGTGAGCTTGGCTCCTATGATATAGGTGCCGTCGGCTGCCCTTACATCTCCAAATACTACTACCTTGGGAAGTAGACACATCTCGAAATCCTTAACATAGGTTACATCCTTCTCTACGGTAAACGGTGCCGCTACGCCATCATAATAAGCAAATTTGGTTGCCAGCATCGAATAGGTACCCAACGGAACAAAACCAAAACTGTATTTGCCCGCTGCATCGGTCATCTTATAGGCTCCCGGAATTTCGTTGAACGTAACTTTTACATCCGGTATCGGTACTCCCTGACAGGAAACGGTTCCTTTAACAACTCCATAGGCAGGTACGTTAAATGTTAATCTGATATTGGATATCGCATTTAATGCCGTGCCGGCCTGGGTCCAGTTGAAAGGTGTAGCGTCCGAATGATACTCAAGAGTACGTTTGTCGGGTGTTACCGTAGTGGTCATAGCGTTTACATTATTGGTATAAGGCGCATCCAGCGGACGTTCGGTCATTACTACCAAATTGCCGCCCATATATAAGAATGGTGTAGCTATCGGTAGCGTAAGTTCTGATACTCCCAGCGGAACGGTAACCGTGCCTTCATACACTTTGGTAAATTCGCTCGCGGGCAACCAGCCGTCTGCTAATGATGTTTTGGTGGTAGTTGCAAAATATACTTTCACAGGGTGCGTAACCTCAGCACCGGTGTTGTTGTAGAACCAGGTAATATCTTTAATATAACCGCCCGGCAACCCTATTTCACTCTCGGTGTAGAGCGATTGTACCATAGAGGAGTTGTAGTAGAAGTTGAAAGGAATTTGAGTTGCTCCTGTTCCTACAGTTACAGGACAGGGAATTTCAACCACTTCATCATTATCGAATGGTCTTACATTAATATTGAGGTTCGGAGATTGGTTATTAAGCGGATTGGAATCATCGGCTATAGACACACGACCTCTAATCGTTAGGTCTCCTATCTGACTGAAGGTTACAGAGAAAGTATGCGTAATAGATGCGCCGGGTGCCAACGGATTGGTGATTACGGCCGATGCCAACACATTCAATGCCGGGTAATCGCGTACTTCTACCGTATAGTTAGTAGCCGGTGCCGTTTTATCGTTATTCTTTACCGTTACATCCACATTGTACGGAACCCCTGCCTTTATTTTGGAAGGACACAGAGAAACTGCCGTAGCCGCCATATCTATATTTTGAGGTTCACATACCGTAAACTTCGTGTTGTTGCGCACTGCCAATACTGCGCTGGAGGGTGAACCGTTCAGCGGATTGCTGTGGTCAATGGCTGAAGCGTCTCTGTAGTAATGTACCGCTTTATTGCCTGTGGTGGTATGGGTTAAGAAAACGAAAGATGTGCCGCCGGTGAAATAGCTGCCTCTTAGATTTTCAACAGCCACTACAAGATTACCGGTGCCGTTATAACTGAATGGCTGATCCAACGTAATCGTATACCACGAAGAGGTATTATTAAAGTTGGCATTGCCCTGATATACCTGCGTTAAAGTACTGAAGTCCACGTAATTGCTGGTTGTAGCAAAGGTGGTTTGGGTAGTATAGCCCATATAGATCTTTATCGGGGTGGGCGCCGGTGTAGCATAGTTATATTGGTAGGCAATTTGGGTAATATCTCCCGCTGCTCCTATATCGGCAGATCCGTAGATTTGCTGCGAATAAGAATAGTTGTAGAAATTGTTCACCGGAATGACGTAAGAGGTACCGGTGCCCGTGCCCACAATACGGTCTGCACAGGGAAGAGGAGGCGTACAGGCATTCAGACAAACGTTCGTCCGTTCGCACTCTAAATTATGTTCTCCCGCTCTAATATAGGCAACACTCCAGCAGTGGTTTGCCGTAGGATCCATACCGTCGTTCTTATCATCAATGTACTCTTTGCCTTTATAATTTGCGGCAATGAGAACGCCATCGCGGTAGATGTTGTACTCTTTCTGGTCTTCGCAAACCATTAAGCGAACGTTAGGTCTGTTGTTATTTCTGCTTCCTGCCAGGCCGGCATCGTTGGGCGGATTATTATCCGTTCTGGAATACCAGTGGCTATTGGTTTTTGCAGTATAATAAGCCTGAGCCGAACAACCTCCGGTAGCCGTACAACCTTGTCCTTCTACCATAACATAGAGATTATCCGTTCCGTTGTAATCAAAGTCGGAAACTGTAAATGTTTGCCAGCCTGCAGTGGGGAAGTTTATGGATTTATCATATACCAAAGTTGCCTGTGCTTTCATCGTATTCCATACATACTGAGCATCTACTGTAGTATTTGTGGTATGCATCAAATAGATTTTCATCGGCCTGTTCGACGTATTGGTGTTGGAAATCTGGAACGACACTTCCTTAATCACGCCTGCTTTTCCTATTTCACTTGCTTCAAGCAGAATAATGTTTCTACTCCAGCCATACCAGCCTGGGAGCGGGTCGTAATAATTATTAGCGGTGCTGGTTCCCACGATCACTCTTTCGCATCCGCCGGGGAAGATCTCCGGAACGGTTACTTCGGGAGCGCAAACGCTTACCGGAGCACAATCCATACTGGTGGGGAAGATCGCTTTCACACAATAGGTGTGTTTACCGGGGGTAGCGGTAGCATCGGTGTAAGTGTTGGCAGAGCCGCCCAGCGTGGCTATTACTGCGCCGTCGCGGGCAACTTCGGTACTGGTGGCTCCCCCTGTGGCGGGCGTCCAGTTAATCTTTACCTGAGTTGTACCAGCCACTACAGCAGCCGTTACATTGGCAACTGCAGGGCAGGGAGTCTGAGCAGAATAAGGAACATGCAAAGCCGTCATTTCATAAGCAGCAACAATTAAGGTAGCCTGACCGGTAGATACATTAACCGTTCTAAACCAGTCATTGGTTGTGCCGCTGTGCGCCCAGTACAGAATACCCGTATTGTGGTCGAAATTCATACTTTGAATATAACCAATATCGGTTTGACCGGTAGGACCTACTGCAGTACATGCGCCAGAGGTTAAATTAATGGTATATAATTTTCCGTCTGCAGCAATACCATAGGCTTGTCCTTGTAGATTGATGGCAAAAGTAAATACATGGTTTGCCGTATTATCTAAAGAGAGAGCGGCTACCTGTGTAAGAGCGCCGGTGTTTAAATTCACCGTATAAAGCACATTGCTTCCCAATCCGTACATAGTGTTGTTGCTGTAGTTGTAAGCCATCTCCGTTAACTGAATGGTAGTAGCGTTTGTAATGGTTTGTGTAACCACGCCTGTGGTGGCATTTACCTTATAGAACATACCTATATTTTGCGAATTTCCGCACACATACAATACGCCGTTATAGCATTCGCCGGCGCCCCACGTGGTTTGAGGAGAAAGCATAGTGTGTCCTAAAATATTAGCCACATCAAAAGAGATGTAGCCCAGCGGGGTGGGAAACTGTTTGCAAGCATAGGCGGTGTTGCCTCTTGTTCCACCCAACAACGGAAGCTCAGTAATTTCGCTATTACCGCTCATCATACTTTCCGGTCTGAAAATATTGTAGGTAGCATTAGAAGGAGTATTGTATCCGTTTTCCATTGCCAATTTTTCGGCTTCGGGGGTCTCATCTCCGAAAGGTCCGGTATAACCCATTTCTACGCTGCTGCTCTTAGTTTTCGGTAAAATCGGAGCATCCCAGGTAATTTTAGCAAACTGGCAATCCAAACCATACGCTGCGGTAAGATTGCGAACCGGTGCACAAGGAGACACGGGAAAATCAGGCACTGTTACGCATACCTTATTCGACTCATTGATACCGTCTTCACATTTTACCGTGATACAATATTCATTGGAAATGGTATTATTTGCCGTAAAGTCGGTATAGGTAGGTTTGTCAACAGTAGTAAGAAGAGTGGCGTTTCTGTATACGTTGTAGTTGATATGGTCAATACACATACCAAATTTGGTATTGGCACGGAACATATCATATCCATAGGTACCTGAGGCTGCGGGTGGAGAAGCCGGGCTTATGGCAGCGGCATCCGCATAATAACACAAGTTCTTGTGCAGAGTAGTTGCCGTGGTATAGAAAGAAGCCGTACTGCTTATATAATTGCCTGCCTTAGCATTTACGGCAACTACAAGATTACCTCCCGTATAATCGAAAGGAATATCAAACTGAATAGTAACCCAGGTGCCGGTATTGTTAAACGGCACGTTGCCGCTGAACACTTGCGTTAACTGAGAAACCGGTACCCAATCGGAGGTAGAGGAGAATGCGGTTTTGGTCGTATTGCCCAAATACACATCTATCGGGTAGGTTTTGGCCGTAGTTTGAATATATTGGAAAGAGAGGGAAACCACTCTTCCGGCATCGCCTACTTCTGCTGCATCATAAAGCGTTTGAGAATAGGAGTAATTATAATATGTATTTATGGGGTAATAACAAGTACCTACTGTTCCCGTACCTACAATTACGTTTTCGGGATTGTCGCAGAACCCAACGGCAACTTTAGCAGTAACCGAAACGCCTGCAGGAATACAAGTACCCGTAAATAATGCTTTTACAGTATAGGTATGCGTACCGTTGGGCACGTTGTTATCGGTATAGGAAGTAGCCGTAACCGTACTCAAAACAGTACCGTCGCGAGATACCTCGTAGCCGGTTGGAGTTCCTGCTGCGGCTGTCCAGGTTAAAACAACTTTATCGTTGGTAACATTTGCGGCAAGGTTGGTAACTTTTTCGCATAAGGTTCCGGCAACGCTCATTTCGTAAGCATAGCAAATGTCAGGAGTTGAAGTAAGATCGGGGTCTCCTTCATTTAAACTTACCAATACATTTTTACCGGTACCGGCATCTAATCCGTAGAACATTCCGGCGCTGGATGCATAAGTAGTGATACCCGGAACGCCCGTATTTACATGAGCATTTGCTGTAAATGCCTTTGTAGTACAATTCCAGCGACCAAAATTAGGTCCGTTATTGTCTTGTACCCACAAATAGGGTGTGCCATCGGAGGTATTTTCCCATGCAAGACCCGTAATATTGGTTGCTCCTGACATGGTGCTAACGTTAGCACCCGTCATGCTTACCAACTGAACCATGCTTCCATCATATTCGGCAAGCCAGAATCCGTTATTTACGGCATCGTAGGCTATCGCTGCCGGTGCTATTCCCGATATTGGAATAGTCCCCGCAACAGCCCATGTGGCAGGATTGATTTTATAAATTACACTGCCTTCATTTACACCATAAATAAATTGTCCGTCGGTAGCAAATCCTTCTATGTTATACGAGCCCGTAACGCCGGAAATGGTTATGCTGCCATCGTTTACCCAGGTGTTGCCGCTTTTTGCGAATCTGTTTACAATTCCCAGATAAGCTGAATTCCATTTAGCCACATACAGTTTGCCTCCCCACATAAAGGGTGCAAAGTTACCTGCAGTACCCTGAACCGGTACTACATCAAACGACCATAACAGATCCCATGTATTTTTAGGAGCCTGATTTTCATCGCCGTCTGTTACAGGGAAAGGAATATTGGGCCTATTTGCAAATTTGGAGGCTTTCGATGCAGAAACAAAATTAACATTTGTTCCTTCTTTGGGGGCATTCAAATCATAATTAATCGTAAACTCTTTCGGAAGTACTTTGGTATCGGGAGCCGTTTCCGGAGCGTTTTTCTTGCCGTCCGGCTTTTCCCACTTCAGCACTATTCTGCCATCTTCCCACGATTCGTAAGTTAAGTTCTTAATGGGAGCACAAGCACCGGGATCACAAAGTTCCATATCTTTGGTGGCGGCAGTAGATAACCCGCCGTCGGGGCAAATGGCTTTTACTGCCCAGGTGTGCGCTGTAGAAAGGTCAACCGTGGTAGCGGTATAGTTGGTAGTGGTAATGGGGGCGGTGTTCACTTTAATGCCGTCGCAATATACGTTGTAGGTAGCGTTGGCGGGAGGTGTTCCGCCGCAATTGTTGGTATAGGTACTGAATTGTCCGTGAATTCCGGCCAACGAACCCTGAGGAGCTTCGTAAATCTGGTTATTATCTTTATCAAAGATTTTAAACGAGGCTTCATCATCACTATATGTTGACGGAACATAACTAAATGCAACATTTCCGGAAGGTATTTTAAGAGTGAATGTTTGTTTGTAACAATCGCAAGAGGCATCATAACCATAAGCATCCATATAATTTTCATCCGGTTGAACCGCTGCATAATATTGGCCATTAAGATTAACATTAATACGTCCCCACTGAACATAGTTAGGATCATCCCATGCTGACCAAGTATCATAATATTCACCGGTCAATTCAAATTTTATATCACACAAAGTTGAAGGAGTGGGGGTTCCATTAATAAAGGCTTGCACCATATTGTTAGTTCCCAGCCATCCGCCGCTAATACTTTCATCTAACATAGTGGCCCATCCTCCCCATGCTGCACAATATAGTATATTACTTTTCTGAGGATAACCGGGGCCTAAGTCAAGACAAACAGGGTATCCGCCTGAAACTACATAGCGTACCATCACCCACAATTCTTGTGCAGGATTAATAGTTACAGGTGTAGATAAGGTTACTTCTGTCCACGCTTCATTTTGTAAAGAGGCAACAGGCACGGTTTGCGTATGCACTATCGTACCCTGGTTTGGACTTGCGCCCCATGAACCACCTTGACTAATTTCGATTACACAATTTGTATGGGTTGTGGTGTTTTTGTAAGTCATAAATCTTACTTTTGTAATTTGGTCTCCGGTTACAACGCCCATCGCAGTTAAATCGGCAGGCGTATATCTCTCACCTACTTTAATATCTAATGCGACGGATGCACCGGCACCAATACCGCCGAGCGAGCTGTTATATTGGGAACAACGGCCTAACCAGTTACCCACCGGCGCTTTCTCTTCAGTGATCGGGGTTGGTATATGATTAGGATTTACGGTAAGTAAACCATAACTGTGTGCTTTTTTGTGTGCTTCTCTGGGTTGCGGGTTAAAACCTTCTACCACAGGGGCTGACATCGAACTATTTCCGCTTTTTGCGGGGGCCGTCCAGGTAAGATCAGCCGTAGTACAGGTTCCGTTGTAAATAACGTTTAACGCTGTGGGTGGGTTGCAATTACCGGGATTGCTACACTCGGCCATTGTTTTGGTAGCGGGGTTAGATTCGCCGCCGGTGGGGCAAATGGCTTTTACTGCCCAGGTGTGTGCAGCGGTAAGGTCAACCGTGGTAGCGGTATAGTTGGTAGTGGTAATAGGGGCGGTGTTCACTTTAATGCCGTCACTATATACGTTGTAAGAAGTGTTGCTTGGAGCAGAACCAGAGCAGGAGAGGTCTTTTGTAACGCTAAATCCAACCGGAATAGCAGCCGTTGTTTTTTGATATATTATGGTACCATTCAATTTAACGGTTACTAAAGCGGTATTATCACCATAAGTACCGTATTGCCACATTTTAAATGTGGCATCAGCGTAAATGTTCGCTGTTGTCGTTCCGGCAGTAATAGCGCCTTTTCCGCTTTGAGAGCCTCCGCCCATGTAAACATATCCTGTTCTGTTATCAGACACTACCCAACTCCACTCGTCAGCGAGCGCATCCAAACCGGATATAGTAACTTCTGCAGAACATGGGGCACCCACAAAAGCCGTTATAAAGGCTCTCGGACCGTTTCCGTCCGGTGTAACTGCATATACACTATAGGTATATACGCCACCTGCCGAAATTGTATTGTCGGTAAATGTCATTACGCCGCCTACGGGAGCCGGTGTAAGTTCTTGAATTACCTGGCAGTCTCTTTCAAGTACTATTTTGGTAATGTTTGTTAAGGCAGTTCCGCCAAAGGCTTGGGAGGGGTTTGTCCATTGAAGGTTACAAACCAAAGTAGTTCCTACCGGTGTTGCCGTGAAAGCGGTTGGCGCTTTGGCAATCAATTTATTTGTTCCGGTAGCGGTTCCGTTCACTATGAATGCCATAGCGTGT
>Ga0209628_10000069_pt1 | contig 51280 bp, 44 predicted proteins | sample TergutCu122P4_FD_187285 | JGI IMG/M metagenome (GOLD analysis project Ga0209628, IMG submission 187285) | Cubitermes ugandensis P4 segment gut microbial communities from Kakamega Forest, Kenya - Cu122 P4 (SPAdes) (version 2) | ecosystem: Host-associated > Arthropoda: Insects > Digestive system... | reverse complement strand
CTCCATCCAAACCGTCTACAGCGACCAGCTCACCAGCGCCCCCGGCAGCGTGGCGCAGGTGCGCGAATGCGCCGCGCACCTGACGCGCTGGGCCAAGGCGGGCGGCGGCGCGGTGGTGCTGGTCGGCCACGTCACCAAGGACGGCCAACTGGCCGGCCCGCGCGTGCTGGAACACATGGTCGACACGGTGCTGTACTTCGAGGGCGACACGCATTCGAGCTTCCGGCTCATCCGCGCCATCAAGAACCGCTTTGGCGCGGTCAACGAAATCGGCGTGTTCGCCATGACCGAGCGCGGGCTCAAAGGGGTGAGCAACCCCAGCGCCATCTTTCTGAGCCAGCACGCGCAGCCGGTGCCCGGCAGTTGCGTGCTCGTCACGCTGGAAGGCACGCGCCCCATGCTGGTCGAAATCCAGGCGCTGGTCGATGCGGGCGGCCCCAGCCCCAGGCGCCTTTCGGTCGGGCTGGAACGCGACCGGCTGGCCATGCTGCTGGCGGTGCTGCACCAGCACGCGGGCGTGGCCACGGGCGATCAGGACGTGTTCGTCAACGCCGTGGGCGGCGTGCGCATCAGCGAACCGGCGGCCGATTTGGCGGTGCTGCTGGCCATCACCAGCAGCCTGCGCGGCAAGGCGCTGCCCAAGGGCTTTGTGGCCTTCGGCGAAGTCGGCCTTGCCGGCGAAATCCGCCCCGCCCCGCGCGGGCAAGAGCGCCTGAAAGAAGCCGCCAAACTCGGCTTTGCCGCCGCCCTGGTACCCAAGGCCAACGCGCCGAAGAAAAACGACCCGGCGTTCGAGGGCCTGACGATCCACCCGGTCAGCCGGGTGGATGAGGCGATCAATCTGGTGCGGGGGTTGGAATGAGCGGATGGCTGAAGATGCTGTTTTGATAGCTGCCAGCGCTTGCCACGCAAGCTTTTTGGCATCAAAACATTCTGAAATTCCTGTCTAACAAGCGCTGGCAGCTATCAATTTTTGCTGCCGCGTGGCGCTCATGTGCAATGGATGTGCGGTGGATGCGCGCGCGCCATAAAATCAAGGGTTACGTTCTCAAGGCACCAAGGATTCTTTTCATGACTACCCTCGCTCATCCCATTTCCGACCGCGACGGCAAGATCTGGCTTGATGGCCAGCTGGTCGATTGGCGCGAGGCCAAGGTTCACGTGCTCACGCACACGCTGCATTACGGCTGCGGCGTGTTTGAGGGGGTGCGCGCTTATGACACGGCGGGCGGCACGGTGATCTTCCGCCTGCAAGAGCACACCCAGCGCCTGTTCAACAGCGCCAAGATTTTGCGCATGAAGATTCCGTTCACGCCGGAGCAGGTCAATGAGGCGCAAAAGCAGGTCATGCGCGCCAATCAGTTGAAAAGCGGCTACATCCGCCCGCTGGCGTGGATTGGCTCCGAAAAGCTGGGCGTCAGTCCCAAGGGCAACGCCATTCACCTGATGGTGGCGGCCTGGACCTGGGGTGCGTATCTGGGCGAAGAGGGGCTGAAAAAGGGCATCCGCGTCAAGATCAGCAGCTACAACCGCCATCACGTCAACATCACCATGACGCAGGCCAAGGCGGTGAGCAACTACAGCAATTCGATCCTGGCCAACATGGAAGCCACCGACGACGGCTACGACGAGGCGCTGCTGCTGGACACCAGCGGCTTTGTCAGCGAAGGCGCGGGCGAGAACGTGTTTTTGGTCAAGGACGGCGCCATCTACACGCCCGATTTGTCGGCCGGCGCGCTCAACGGCATCACGCGCGACACGGTGCTGCACATCTGCGCCGATTTGGGGTTAAAGGTGGTGCAAAAGCGCATCACGCGCGATGAGTGCTACATCGCCGACGAGATGTTTTTCACCGGCACCGCCGCCGAGGTAACGCCGATCCGCGAACTCGACCGCGTGCAAATCGGCGCCGGTCAGCGCGGTCCGGTGACGGAAAAAATCCAGAACGCCTTCTTCGACATTGTGGGTGGCCGCAATCCCAAGTACGCCGCGTGGCTGGCCAGGGTTTGAACTAAAAACGCAAAGGCAACCATCATGAACCAGTCCACCGTGGAGCTAAAAGGCAGCGACCTCAACCAGCAAGGCGGCGTGCCCTGTCCCAACCCCAAGGCCGGGATGCAGGCGTGGAATTCGCATCCCAGGGTTTACCTTGACGTGGCCAGCACCGGCCAGGCCAAGTGCCCCTACTGCGGCACGCTGTACCGCCTGCGGGCGGGCGAGGCGGTCAGCGCGGGGCACTGACAAACAGCGTTTCCCGCCAAACCTCTTCCGGCTCGGCGGACAGGCGCTGGAACACCAGCGCCATAAACCACAAACTCAGGCCGATCGATGCGTCGCGCAAGGCCGTGTTGGTGACCGCCGTCACCAGCATCACCAGCAGCGCCGCCAGGCCCAGCCGTCCGCTCATGTCGTGCCGCCGCCAGGCGCGCGGCAGCCCGGCGGCCACCAGCCACAGCAGCAGCAGCGCGCCCGGCGCGCCAGCTTGCGCGCCCATCCACAAAAAATCGTTGTGCGGCATGTTGACGCCGGCCAGCTCAGGTTCCACGCGCGCCTTCCACTGCGCGTTCCAGCCGCCAATGCCCCAGCCGGCCAGCGGGCGCTCGCGCACCATCTCCAGCGTTTCTGAATACAGGCGAAACCGCACCCCCCAGCTGCTGACCGGCGCCACCTGCTGGCCCGCGCTGGCTTGCGCCACCTCATGCGCGCCCAGCTCCAGCCGCTGCCGCACGCCTGGCGCCAGCATGACCGCGCCCAGCGCCAGCAGCAGCGCCGCCAGCAGCACCAGCAACTGGCGCTGACGCCGCGCGCGCAGCTGGTGCAGCAGCCCGGTCAGCACGCCCAGCAGCAGCGCCAGCCAGGCCGTGCGCGAAGGCAGCGCCGTCACCAGCACCGCCAGCGCGCCCGCCGCCAGCGCCAGCGCCAGCGCGCGCCGCCAGCCGGCCAAAAGCGGCGTCAGCAGCAAGGCACTGCCAGCGGCCAGCGCCAGCAGCGCCGCGTTGGCAATCGACTTGTTGCCGTTGTAGTTGGTGATGTGGTGCCAGATCACGCCCGGCGGCAGCACATCCAGCGCGGCCAGCGCGGCCAGCAGCAGCGCCCACAGCGCGCCCAGCCAAAAGCCGCGCATGGCCCACACCGCCTCGCCGCGCGTCAGCGCCAGCACCATCAGCAAGGTGAGCGCAATGCGCAAGACATGTGCGGCGTTGATGGCGGTCTCCGGATAGCGCGCGCCAAACAGCAGCACCAGCGCGCTCCAGCCCAAAAACAGCCACGCCGCCCACCAATTGGGCACGCCGCGCAAGCGCTCCAGCCGCTCGCGCCAGCCGCCCCCGGCCGCCAGCGCAACGCCCAGCGCGGCAAACGCGGCGTAATTAAGCCCGACCGGCAAAAAAACCGCGAAGCCCCAAAAAAGGGCAATCAATTGAACCAGTGAAAACCGCGCCATGAGCAGCGATTGTAAGTGCGCAGGCAACCCGTTTGCTACCTAATATGTAGCTGCCAGCGCAGTGTGAACGGGCGCTGCTGGCTGATTTGGCTTGATTGGTGGCATGTCTCGGTTGGATGCAAAAGAAATTTTCCTTCGTCATTGCCGCGCAGGCGGGAATCCATGAGCTTTTCCACAATCCGGCGTTCAACCGCCGATGGATTCCCGCCTGCGCGGCAATGACGAGTTTGAGGTATGCCGCCAATCGGGCGATGGTTGCTGATTAAAAATTTTCGGTCAAGCTGCCAGCGTCTGGAAAACTTCGCTGGCGGCGGCGATGGTGGCGTCGATGTCGGCCTGGCTGTGCGCGGCGCTCACAAACCCGGCTTCATACAGCGCCGGGGCGATGTACACGCCGCGATCGAGCAGGCCGTGAAACAGGGTGTTGAACTTGCCGCTGTCGCTTTGCATCACCTGCCCGTAGTTTTGCGGCAGCCTGGGCAGCAGGAAAAAGCCAAACATGCCACCTTCGCTGTCGGCGCAAAACGGCACGCCCGCCTTGGCGGCGGCGGCGCTCAAGCCGCTGGTCAGGCGGCGCGTTTTGCCCGCCAGCGCGTCAAAAAAGCCGGGCTTGCCGATCTCGCGCAGCGTCGCCAGCCCGCAGGCGGTGGCCACCGGGTTGCCGCTCAAGGTGCCGGCCTGATAAACCGGGCCAAGCGGGGCCAGTTGCTCCATTACCGCGCGCTTGCCGCCAAAAGCGGCCAGCGGCATACCGCCGCCGATGACCTTGCCCAGCACCGTCAGGTCGGGCGCAAAGCCGGGGATGGCCCTGGCGTACACGCTTTGCGCGCCGCCCAGCGCCACGCGGCAGCCGGTCATCACCTCGTCGTAAATCAGCAGCGCGCCGTGCTGGCTGCACAGCTCGCGGCAGCGGCGGGTAAATTCCACGCTGGCGCGCACAAAGTTCATGTTGCCCGCGATCGGCTCGATGATCAGGCCCGCGATGTCCTTGCCGTGCAGCGCAAAGGCTTCTTCAAGCTGCGCCACGTTGTTGTATTCAAGTACCAGCGTGTGCCGCACCACTTCGGGCGGCACGCCCGCGCTGGTGGGGTTGCCAAAGGTGGCCAGGCCCGACCCGGCCTTGACCAGCAGCGCATCGGCGTGGCCGTGATAGCAGCCCTCGAACTTGACGATCTTGCTGCGCCCGGTGGCCCCGCGCGCCAGCCGGATGGCGGTCATGCCCGCTTCGGTGCCCGATGACACCAGACGCAGCATCTCGATGCTGGGGATGAGCGCGGCGATGGCTTCGGCCAGCTCGATTTCGCGCTCGGTCGGCGCGCCGAACGAAAAGCCCTCGGCGGCGGCTTGCTGCACCGCCTCCAGCACCGCCGGGTGGCCGTGGCCCAAAATCATCGGCCCCCACGAGCCGATGTAGTCGATATAGCGCTGGCCGTTGGCGTCCCAGAAATACGCGCCCTGCGCGCGCCGCACAAAGCGCGGCGTGCCGCCTACGGCGCGAAAGGCGCGCACGGGCGAGTTGACGCCGCCGGGGATGATCTGGCGCGCGCGCGCCATCAGGCCGTCGTTGAGGTCGGTGCTTGGTTTCATTGCGGTTGGGGCAGTGTTGGGTGAGAATTTCTTTGACGCTGGCGCAAGCGCGCCAGGAGCAAAAGTGTCGTTATCTTGCGACGCGCTGGCGGCATCCAAATGTGACATCCGGGGTGAATTGGGCCGCCCCACCGGACAATATCAAATACTCTGGGCCGCTCGCCGATACAATCACTTGCATTTTAGAAGCTGCGATGAACAAAACTTGGATGTGTCTGATTTGCGGCTGGCTGTATGACGAGGCTGCCGGTGCGCCCGCGCATGGTATCGCGCCGGGCACGTCCTGGAGCGATGTTCCGGCAAGCTGGGTTTGCCCCAAATGCGGGGCGATAAAACAGGATTTCGAGATGGTGCAAGTCTGAACCGATCCGGTGCGGCTTGTCCTGATGCATGGTAAAAAGGGCCGCGGCGGTTGGTTGGCAACGCCAGACTCAACGAGGAGATTCGATGGGGTCCAAAAAAGTGCTCGTTATCGATGACAGCAACACCATTCGGCGCAGCGCCGAGATTTTTCTCAAGCAAGGCGGCCACGAGGTGATGCTGGCCGAAGACGGCTTTGACGCGCTGGCCAAGGTTAGCGACGCCGCGCCGGATTTGATTTTTTGTGACATTCTCATGCCCAGACTGGACGGCTATCAAACCTGCGCCATCATCAAGCGCAACGGCAAATTCGCTTCCACGCCGGTGGTCATGCTCTCGTCCAAGGACGGCGTGTTCGACAAGGCGCGCGGGCGCATGGTCGGCTCGCAGGACTACCTGACCAAGCCGTTTACCAAGGATCAACTGCTGCAAGCTGTCCAACAGTTCAGCACCGCCAGGGAAGGAACCGCGTGATGCCGATTCGCACCGTGCTGATCGTCGATGACTCAAAGACCGAATTGATGTACCTGAGCGAAATCCTCAGAAAGTCCGGCTACGACGCATCCACCGCCGAAAACGCCGACGACGCCAGGCGCAGCCTGGAAAAATTCGTGCCCGACCTGATCCTGATGGACGTGGTGATGCCGGGGCAAAACGGCTTTCAGCTCACGCGCTCGCTCTCGCGCGATCCGCGCTACGCGCGCGTGCCCATCATCATGTGCACCAGCAAAAATCAGGAAACCGACAAAGTCTGGGGCATGCGCCAGGGCGCGCGCGACTACATCACCAAGCCGATCGATCCGGCGGAGTTGATCGGCAAGATCAAGGCGCTTGGCTAACGCATGTCCAGCAAACAAGCACTGCGGGAATTCCAGACCAGGCTGGCCGAGCGCCTGCAATCGGCGCGCGCCACCGGCGTGGCCGCGTCCTGGCTGGCGGTGGAAGCGGGCAAGGCGCGGCTGCTGTTCCCCTTGAGCCACGCGGGCGAAATCTTTTCCTGGACCGACGTGCAGCCAGTCCCCTACGTCCAGCCCTGGTTCATGGGCATCGTCAATTTGCGCGGCGGCCTGCACGGGCTGGTCGATCTGGCGCGGTTTCTGGGCGGCGGCGCGGACAAACCGCGCAGCGACGCCGATCTGGACCAATGCCGGCTGATCTCGCTCAACCCGATGCTGGAAACCAACTGCGCCTTGCTGGTCGATCGCCTGCTGGGGCTGCGCACCACGGAAGCGTTCGCGTCCTCGGTTGCCGCCGGCGACGGCGCACCGGCGTATTTCGGGCACATCTACACCGACCTGGAAGGCCGGCAGTGGCAGGAAATGAATTTGCAGGCGCTCACGCGGCACCAGGCGTTTTTGGGTATTGGTGCGTAAACAGATAGTTATTCAAGGTCAAATCACCATGGCACTATTCAGGAAAAAGCCGCTCGACAACGATGCGGATGACGGCGAGGTAATGACGCTGGGTTCGGCCGTCTCCAGTCATGCTTCCGCTGGCAGCGACTGGCGGATGACCAACGCCGACAGCGTCATGATGTCATCCAGCATGGATGGCTCCGACACCGAGATCAACGCTGGCGGCGGCGAGGCGTTTTCCGTCCCGCTGCTGGGCACCCGCGAGGCGGCGCAGCATCAGCGCATCCTGTCGGTGCTGCTGGCGATCGCGCTGCTGGTGCTGGTGGTAATGGTGGCGCTGACGGTATCGCACAGCAACCGCTCGGCCTCGCAAATGAGCGCCATCGGCCAATCGCTCATGCAGTCGCAGCGGCTGGCCAAATCGGTAACGCAGGCGATGCTGGGCAACGCCGAGGCGTTTGTCGAACTGAAAGACAGCTCCGACGCGCTGGCGCGCGACGCGCATGGCCTGCAATCTGGCGGGGCCGACCTGCACGCGCTGGACGATGCCTACCAGCCAGACCTGGCCAAAATCGTCGCGTCCGTCGATCGCATGAAGAAAAACGCCGACCTGGTGCTGGGGCAAAAAGCCACGCTGACCCAGGTGGGATCGTCCCTGCTGGCCGTGCGGCGCCAGTCGTCCGACTTGCTGGACGTGGCCGAAACGGTGGCGTCGCAAAAACTGCAACGCAGCGCGCCCTCGCCCGAAATCGCCGCCGCTGGCCAGCTGGTGATGCTGACCCAGCGCATTGGCAAATCGGCCAGCGAGTTCATGTCGCTGGAAGGCGTCAGCCCCGAAGCCGTGTTCTTGCTGGGCAAGGACTTGAACTCCTTCCGTGAAATCGCCGACGGCCTGCTCAAGGGCAATCAGGAGCTTGGCCTGACCGCCGCTCGCGACGAGCAAACGCGCGAGCGCCTGACCGCGCTGCTCAAGATGTACGAAGACACGCGCACCCAGGCGGCGGGCATCATGAGCAACCTGCAAGGACTGGTTTCGGCGCGCGAGGCGCAGGTTGCCATCCTCAATGACAGCGAGCCGCTGCGCAATGACTTGCAGGCGCTCAACACCCGCCTGTCCGGCGACGCCGGTTTGAGCTTTGTCTATCTGCTGGGGCTGTTTTTGCCGGGCGCCCTGGTGTTCCTGTCGGCCGTCGGACTGTGGTCCGTGCAAGTGCGCGACAGCCGCCAGCGCCAGACGCTGGCCGAGCAGCAGCGCCACATCGCCCAGCAGCAGCAGCTTGAAGCCAAGCGCGTCAACGACGCCAACCAGGCCGCCATCTTGCGCCTGATGAACGAATTGCAGGCGGTGGCCGAGGGCGATTTGACCCAGGAAGCCACCGTTACCGAGGACATCACCGGCGCCATCGCCGACTCGGTGAACTACACGGTCGAGGAACTGCGCTCGCTGGTAGGCAACGTGCAAAACACGGCCACGCGGGTGGCGCAAACCACCTCCACGGTGGAAGCCACATCCACCGAACTGCTGGCCACATCCACCGAGCAGTTGCGCGAAATCCGCGAAACCGGCCAGTCCGTGCTGAACATGGCCACGCGCATTAACGAAGTGTCCGCGCAGGCGCAGGAATCGGCGGCGGTGGCGCGCCAGTCGCTGCAAGCGGCGGCCTCTGGCCTGACGGCGGTGCAAAACACCATCAACGGCATGAACTCCATTCGCGACCAGATTCAGGAAACTTCCAAGCGCATCAAGCGGCTGGGCGAATCGTCGCAGGAGATCGGCGAAATCACCGAGCTGATCGCCGACATTACCGAGCAGACCAACGTGCTGGCGCTGAACGCCGCCATTCAGGCCGCGTCCGCTGGTGAAGCGGGCCGGGGCTTCTCGGTGGTGGCCGAGGAAGTGCAGCGGCTGGCCGAGCGCTCGGGCGATGCCACGCGCCAGATCGCGGCGCTGGTCAAGGCGATTCAGACCGACACCCAGGACGCCGTCGGCGCCATGGAGCGTTCCACGCAGGGCGTGGTCGAAGGCGCGCGCCTGTCCGACAACGCCGGTACCGCGCTGTCCGAAATCGACCGCGTGGCGCGCCGTCTGGCTGACCTGATCGAGCAAATTTCCGCCTCCGCCCTGAAAGAAGCCGATCAGGCCAACGTGGTGGCGGGCAGCATCCAGCACATTTTTGCCGTGACCGAGCAAACCGGCGAAAGCACGCGCACCACCGCCAGCCAGGTGCGCGAGCTGGCGCGCATCGCCGACGAGCTGCGCCAGTCGGTGTCCCGCTTCAAGATTGCCTGACGCGGGGTGCCGCGCCTTCAATGAACGCCCGTTGATCGAACACAACCATTCTGGAGTGCATGACGCCATGGTCACCAGCCATCAAGCCGATGTCCGCGCCGGCGCCGCTGTGAACGCGGAAGATCTCGGGCCGCTGGCTTGGGTGCTGGACGAAACGCGCAAAACCATCGAAACGGTCAGCAAGTCGCTCAAACGCTTCGCGCACGACGCCCAGGCCGCGCGCGGCGTGGACATCGGCGCGGTCGATGCCAGCCAGCTCAGGCTGGCGCGCCAGCAGTTGCATCAAGTCTCCGGCGCGCTGGACATGGTGGGCTATCCAATGGCCGCGCGCGTGGTGCGCGCCATGGAAAGCGCGGTGCAGCAAATGGTGCAGCACCCCGAAAAATGCACCGAAGAAGTCGCCTCCACGCTGGAGCGCGCCGGTTTCGCGGTGGTGGAATACCTGGAAAGCCAGTTGAGCGGGCGCGGGCGGTTGACGCTGGGGCTGTTTCCCCAATACCGGCAGGCGCAGGAAATCGCCGGGGCCGAGCGCATTCATCCCGCCGATCTGTGGATTTACGACTGGCGCTGGGCCGACCCGCAAGTACCGGCGGCGCCGCCGCTGGTCTATGAGGCGCAGGCGCGCCAGCAATTTGACCGCCGCGTGCTGCGCATCATGCGCATTGGCGACCCGGACGCGGGCACCAAGCTGGCGCTGGAAAGCCTTGGGCTGGCCGCTGGCGAGGCCGCCGGCAGCCAGGCGGCCATGTTCTGGAAGCTGGCCGCCGGTTTCTTCGAGGCGCTGGGGCAGTCGTTGGTGCCGGTGGACATCTACGTCAAGCGCACGGCATCGCGCGTTTTGATGCAATACACGGCGCTGGCGCGCGGCGAAAAGGAAGTGCCCGAGCGGCTGGCGCTGGACATGCTTTTCTTTTGCGCGCAAGCCAAAAAGGCGTCCAGCGTGGCAACGCCCGCGCTGGTCGCGGTGCGCAAGGCATGGGGGCTGGAGCAATACCACCCCATAGATTACGAGCAGCCCGCCTTCGGGCTGTACGACCCGGCGGTGCTGACCCAGGCGCGCCGCCGCGTGGACGCCATCAAGGAGCACTGGTCGGCGCTGTCCGGCGGCGACATGGCGCGGCTGCATCCGTGCGTCAGCCAGTTCGGGCTGGTGATCGACTCGCTGGACAAGCTGCACGCCAAGGGCAAGCCGCTGTCCGGCGCGCTGGGCCGCGTCGCCGCCCAGCTTGAGCAAACGGCCCGCCCGCCCAGCCCCGAGCTGGCGATGGAAACGGCCACTGCAATCCTGTTTCTGGAAGCCTCGTTTGCCGACTTCCACCCCGCCGACGCGCTGTTCACATCGCGCATGCAGCAACTGGCCGAGCGGCTGGACAGCGTGCGCGGCGGCGCCCATGCGCCAGCGCTCGAAGCGTGGATGGAGGAGCTGTACCGCAGCGTCAGCGACCGCCAGACGATGGGCACCGTGGTCGGCGAGCTGCGCACCACGCTGGGCGAGATCGAGCAGCATCTGGACCAATTCTTCCGCAACCCGACCGACAAGTCGGCGCTGACCACCGTCCCGGCGCGCATGGCGCAAATGCGCGGCGTGCTGTCCGTGCTGGGGCTGGAGCAGGCCGCGCAGGCGGTGGGCTACCTGAGCGACACCGTTGACGCCATGATTGCCACCGAGGTCGATCCGGAACGCATCAAACAATCTGGCACCTTCGATCGGCTGGGCAACAGCCTGGGCGCGCTGGGCTTCCAGATCGACATGATGGGCTACCAGCCCATGCTGGCGCGCAAGCTGTTCGTCTATGACGCACAGGCGCGCGAGTTCCGCTATGTCTCCGGGCGCGCCGCTGGCGGCGCGCCGTTTGGCGGCGCCGATGACGAGGCTGACGCCGAAAGCAGCGACGAGCCTGGCGCTGCCGCCGGCGGCGGCGGCGCGCCTTCGGCTTTTGATGACGGCGGTCTGGCGCTGGAGTTTGCGCCGCCGCCGGACGCCGTGCCCACCCAGCCCGCGATAATCGAAGAAACCCTGGCGTGGGAAGCCGCCGCCAGCAGCAGCGCACCAGCGGCATCTGACGCCCAGGCGCCGGCCCCCGCGCCCGCCCCGGCAGCGCCGCCGCCAGCCGCGGTTGAAGTGGACGGTGAGCTGCTGGACATCTTTATCGAAGAAGCGCGCGAAGTCTTTCAAACCGGGCGCGGCGCGCTGGCGGCGCTTGGCGAAGCGCCCGACGATCTGGACCAAAAGACCACGCTGCGGCGCTCGTTTCACACCCTCAAGGGCAGCTCGCGCATGGTTGGCCTGGCCGAATTCGGCGAAGCCGCGTGGGCCATGGAGCAAGTGCTCAACACCTGGCTGGCCGAGCAAAAACCCGTCAACGACGAGCTGCGGCAACTGGCCGCCGAGAGCTTTGACGGCTTCGAGCGCTGGGCCGACGCCATCGCGGCCAACAGGGCGCAAGGCTGGTCGGCGGCGGCGTTCCGCGAGGCTGCCGACACCATGCGCACACAGGGGCAGCGGCTGCCGCTGGCCGACATGCTGCTGGCCACTGAAGGCGCGCCGGCCGCCGCCGCCGCGCCGCCAGAGCCGGAAGCCGAACCCGAACCTGAGCCGGAACCGGCAGCCACTGCCGCCGAGTCCGTTGAAATCGACGACATCGAGCTGGCCGCGCCGCCACCACCGTCAGCAGAGGCCGCCGCGCTGGCGCAGCCGCTGGCCGCGATCGAGCTGCCTGACCTTGAACTGACCGCGCCGCCACCAGACGCCGCCCAACCAGCGCCTGAAGCGCCCGACCTGTCCAGCAAGATCGAATTCGATCTGGGCGCGGTTGACGAAGTAATCAGTCTGGATGCGCCCGCCGCCGCCGATGAATCAGCGCCGCCAGCCGATGTGCCGCCGCCGCCCGGAGTCGAGGCGCTGGAAGTGCATGAGCTGTCGCTGGATGACTTTGACTTTCCGGACAGCATGCAACGCCCGCCAGCGGCCGCCGGCGATCTGGCCGCACAGCCGCAGGCCGCCGCCGGGCTGCCCGCCGCGCTCGAACCGGTTGCCGCCGAGCCGCCGCCAGAGCAGCCCGAACCGGCGCGCGAGGACGACGAGCTGTACAAGCAAATTGGCGATCTGCGCATCAGCGCGCCGCTGTACAACGTTTACCTGAACGAGGCCGACGAATGGTCGCGCCAGTTGGGCACCGAGCTGTCCGAATGGGCGCTGGAGCTTGACCGCCCGGTGCCCGAGCGCGCCACCGCGCGCGCGCATTCGCTGGCGGGCGCTTCGGCGACGGTCGGTTTCAAGGCGCTGTCCGATCTGGCGCGCGCCGTGGAACACGCGCTGCTGCGCCTTGAAGGGCAAACGCGCGGCGCGCCAGAGCAGGCGCGGGCGCTAAGCGCCGCCGCCGATGAAATCAGCCGCGTGCTGCACCAGTTTGCCGCTGGCATGTTCAAGCGCCCGGACGCGGATGTGCTGGCCGACGTGCAGGCGCTGGAGCCGCTGCAAACGCCGCCCGCCGACAGCGCGCCCGCCCCGGTCGCGCTCGCCGCTGACCACGCGCCCGCTTCGCTTGAGCCAGTGCTCGTGGCCGCCTTCATGCCGCCCGAGCCAACGCCGCCCACGCCGCCTGAACCAGTGCCGCCAGCACAGTTGGCGCCACCAGCGCAGTCAACAACGCAGTCAACGCCGCCAGATACGCTGATGGCCGCGCTGCCGGTGTTTCGCCCACCCGTGGCCCGCGACGAAGCGCCGCCCGCGCCGCCCGCGCGGCAAGCGCTTGGCGACGATATTGATTTGGTGGACGCGGTCGATCCCGACCTGTTTCCGATTTTTGAGGAAGAAGCTCAAGAGCTGCTGCCGCGCATGAGCGGCGCGCTGCGCCAGTGGGTGGCGCACCCGGACGACCGGGCGGCGCGCGCCGATGTGATGCGCGCCTTGCACACGCTCAAGGGCAGCGCGCGGCTGGCGGGCGCGCTGCGGCTGGGCGAAATCGCGCACCGCACCGAATCGGCGATCGAGCTGATCGGCGCTGAAAACATCCGCACCGAGGATCTGGAGCCGCTGCTGGAGCACCTGGACGAGATCGAGGAGCTGTTTGGCAAGCTCCAGTCCGGCGTCAGCGGGCTGGCCGACACCGGCGCCGAGCAGCCCCATGTCACCACGGTGCAAGCGGCGCTGGAGCCAGTCAAGCCTGCCGCCAGGTCAAAGGCCAGGGCAGCGGCCAGGGCCGAGCCGCCGCCGCCAGCGCCCGCCACGGACGCGGCGCCCGCAGAGCCGCCCGCGCCCGCGATCGAGCGGGGCGAGGTGGCGCAGCCGGCCGCGCTGTCGCTGGTCACGGCGCGCGCCGCCGCCAGTCAGGCGGTGCGGGTGCGCTCGCAATTGCTGGACCGCATGGTGGCGCAGGCGGGCGAGGTCATCACCTCGCGCGCGCGGCTGGAAGCCGAGGTGGGCCAGTTGCGCACTTCGCTGGGCGACTTGACGGGCAACCTGGACCGTCTGCGCCAGCAACTGCGCGACGTGGAGCTGCAAGCCGAAACGCAGATGCAATCGCGCATGGCGCAGTCCAAGGACACGCGGCAAAACTTTGATCCGCTTGAGTTTGACCGCTTTACCCGCATGCAGGAGCTAACGCGCATGATGGCCGAGTCGGTCAACGACGTGGCCACCGTGCAGCGCAGCCTGCAACGCGCGGTGGACGCCAGCGAGGACGATCTGGCGGCGCAGGCGCGCCAGTCGCGCGAGCTGCAGCGCGATTTGCTGCGCACGCGCATGGTCGAGTTTGAAAGCATCTCCGAGCGGCTTTACCGCGTGGTGCGCCAGGCCTCCAAAGAGACCGGCAAGCAGGTGCGGCTGGACATCGTGGGCGGCTCCATCGAGATGGACCGCGGCATTCTGGAGCGCATGACGCCCGCGTTCGAGCACCTGCTGCGCAACGGCGTGGTGCACGGCGTCGAGGCGCAAAAAGAGCGCACAAAACTCGGCAAGGACCCCGAAGGCGTTATCACCGTCGAAGTGCAGCAGGCCGGCAACGACGTATCGATTGAATTTCGCGACGACGGCGCGGGCCTGAATGTGGAGCGCATTCGCGAGCGCGCGCGCCAGCAAGGGCTGATCGCCCAGGACGGCGATTTGAGCGAGGCGGAGCTGGCCGGCCTGGTCTTCATGGCCGGCTTTACCACCGTTACCGAGGTGACCGAGCTGGCCGGGCGCGGCGTCGGCATGGACGTGGCGCGCACCGAAGTGCAGGCGCTGGGCGGGCGCATCGAAGTGCGCACCAAGCAAGGCAAGGGCACCACGTTCCGGCTGGTGCTGCCGCTGACCACGGCGGTAACGCACGTGGTCATGATCCGCGCCGGCCGGGTATCGGTCGGCGTGCCGTCCAACCTGGTCGAAATCGTGCAGCGCGCGCACGCGGCTGAACTGACCGCCGCGTATGAATCGGGCAGCTACCGCTTTCACGGCGAGGACTTGCAATTCCAGTGGGCCGGCGCGCTGCTGCAAAGCTCGCCGCGCAGCACCGAGCCGCTGGCGCGCACCAACCCGGTAATCATCCTGCGCTCGGCCGACCAGCGGCTGGCCATGCACGTGGACGAAGTGTTGGGCAACCAGGAAGTGGTGGTCAAGTCGCTTGGCCCGCAACTGTCGCGCCTGCCGGGTCTGGCGGCCATAACCGCGCTGGCTTCGGGCGCGGTATCGCTGATCTACAACCCGGTGGCGCTCAACGCCGTGTACGGCCCGCAAGCGCGCGCGCTGACCGCCGAAGCCGCCACGCAAGAGCAGCGCGCCGACGCCCCGGCCGCGCCCGCCGCCGCCGCGCCGCATTCCGACATTCCGCTGGTGCTGGTGGTGGACGACTCCATCACCGTGCGCCGCGTAACCCAGCGCCTGCTGCAACGCGAAGGCTACCGCGTAGCCCTGGCCAACGACGGCCTGCAAGGACTGGAGCGCCTGCAAGCCGAACGCCCCGCCGTCGTGCTGTCAGACATCGAAATGCCGCGCATGGACGGCTTTGACTTCGTGCGCAACATCCGCGCCGACAAGCGGCTGCACGACCTGCCGGTAATCATGATCACCTCGCGCATCGCCGAAAAACACCGCGAACACGCGCGCGAACTGGGCGTGGACCACTACCTTGGCAAACCGTATTCCGAAGACGAACTGCTGGGGCTGGTAAAAGGCTACGCGCAGGCGGCGGCGCCCAGCATGGCTGGGTGATTTCTCGCTCTTCTTCACTCTTCGGGCCGGGATGTGGCCGTGGCGGTTTTTCTCCCTCTCCCACTTGTGGGAGAGACTGATGTAGCGCGCCGCGCCACCGACTTGCGCCCCGGAACCGGCCTATGCATGCGGCACAACTTTTCTTTCGTCATTCCCGCGCAGGCGGGAATCCAGAGAGGGTGGTTTCGAGGTGACGTTCCTGGATTCCCGCCTTCGCGGGAATGACGAGGTTTATATCGAAGTTGTTATAAACAACCTGTTCTTCGGAGAGGTTCCTGGGTAGGGCCGGCCGAAGGCTGGACGCCGCTTCAATAAGTGTAGCGCTTACCGGCCTGCGGCCGGCCCTCTCCCCTGCCCCTCTCCCGTGAACGGGAGGGAAAAACACGCGCATCAACCGCGCCGCCTGGCGCGCAAGCCAGCCATCCCCAGCATCGCCAGCCCCAGCAGCAGCAGCGCCCACTCATTCAGCGTCGGAATGGCAGCCGCCGAAGGCGCGAAGGCGGGGATGGTGAGGGTGGTTTTGTTGTTGGCCGTATTCACCTCGCCCGTCACGCCGGTGACTTCGGCGGTCAGCGGCTGGTTGGTGAAGGTGTTGGTGGTTGTCACCTGAAAGTTGATGGGCGTGTTGCTCGTGTTTCTGGTGATGCCCCCCAGCGTGCAGGTAAAGCTGCCATTGCCCGCCGCCGGCGTGCAGTTGGCGGGCAGCGAGCCGGGCACCACCGTCATGCCCGTGGGCAGGGTCACGGTCACTTGACCATCGGTGCTTGCCGCCGCCAGATTGTCCACATTGGAAACCGTCAAGGTGAGGCTGGCGCTTGAGCCGGGAGGCAGGCTGCCGGGGCCGGTCAGCTTGGGCGTCAGATCGGGCGCTCCCACCATGGGCAGGGAGCAGGAGCCGGTGGGATCTGTCGCGGCGTTATAAAACGCTTGGGCGATTTCAAGCCGGCTGGCTGGCGTGGAATAAGCAATTCTGAATTGGCTTCCATCGGCCACCATGGACAAACATGCGCCGAGACCATTGTTGGAAGCTTTTTGCGGGAGAAAGAATCCGTACACATCGTTCACCGTGGCAGGAGGAGGTGAAGACAATGCGCTTGCCGTATAGAGCGCATAGTCGGATGGTGCGGGCGACAGCCTGCCCCATCCAGACCCCGTGAACGAGGGGAGCGATGTGAATGAGACGGCATAAAGCGAGGCCGTGTTTAACTGCATGGCGCCGGGGCCGGCAACCGAGGTCCAGGTCATTGGCGCCCAGCCAGTGGGCGTGATGGAATTGATCTCATTCAGAAAGGCTGTCACATTGGCTGGTGATGAGCCGCTTCCGACGCCATCCACAAAAGCCAGCACGGTCAGGTCGGGCCGTGTTTCCAGTGCGGCAAAAATTTCGTTCCAACGGTCGTTGCTGGCAAGACCGAAAGCGGTGACGATAATCAGAACTTTTGCATCCGCAATATCTGCGGCAAGCGACGCGGTACCAGAAAGGTAATCTGTTCGATCAACGAAAGTGCCTGCGGGAGCAACGCTCTGAAAAGCATCGCGAGCGTTCGTTGCTATTTCGACTCCTTGCGCAGAGGATGACTCGTCGGTAGAAACGAACAGTATTTTGTTCTGGGCTTGTGCGGACAAAGGCGCGGCAAAGATGGCCGCAAGGGGAAGAATCAGGAGAGCGAGTAAGCGCCGCAGCTTACAAAATAAAACACTCAGAGAGCAGTTACTATTTGTAACAGAGGGGGGGGTAAATCTTGACAGACATCAATTTTGAAGAAAGTCCTGGCGTTTCCATATATATCTCTGTGAACGGTTCAGAAGTTGCAAAAACGGCAAAAATCCTGCTCTGGCTTTGAAGTCAGCGCCAAGCCGTGCCGCGAGCTCATCGTAACACCGGGCGGGGCTGGATGGTTGTATGTAGTACGCGCTGCGGCGCTTGCCAGACACAAGAGTGTGACTTTGTTCACAATCTTGTGGTTAATTAAACACGATCAGCTGATCATGGCAACCTGAATTGATAGCTGGCCGCGCTTGCTGCGTAAGGTTTTGACGATATTTCCTGCTGCAAATCCTTATATAGCATGCACTGGCAGCTATCATAAATTGAGCAAATGCTATAGGGGCGAAAAATTTTTCGCCCCTACATATGGGCGTGGTTGCCCGCAGCTTTGTTGATTACGCTGGCGAGCGGGATGGTCGCGGCCTGCTCGGCAAATGGTTCTTCGTCAAAGGCCTTGTCGCCTTGCTCGTCGGCGATGCCGGTGGGTTGCAGGTTGCGAAAGTCGTGCAGGGCGGCGTCCATCAAGTGCGATGGCACGGCGTTTTGCAGTGCGGTGAAGATGCTTTCGATGCGGCCCGGGTGCTGCTTGTCCCACGCGCGCAGCATGTCGCCTACCACCTGGCGTTGCAGGTTGGGCTGGCTGCCGCACAGGTTGCAGGGGATGATGGGAAAGCGCCGGTGCGCGGCCCAGTCGATCAGGTCTTGTTCGGGCACGTAGGCCAGCGGGCGGATGACGATGAATTCGCCGTTGTCGCTGGTCAGTTTGGGCGGCATGCCTTTGAGTTTGCCGCCAAAAAACAGGTTCAGAAAGAAGGTTTGCAGGATGTCGTCGCGGTGGTGGCCGAGGGCGATTTTGTTGCACTCAAGCCGCCGCGCCACGCTGTACAAAATGCCGCGGCGCAGGCGCGAGCACAGGCTGCAGGTGGTTTTGCCTTCTGGTATTTTGGCCTTGACGATGCGGTAGGTGTCTTGTGTTTCGATGTGGTATTCGATGCCCAGCGATTGCAGGTATGCGGGCAGCACATCGGCGGGAAAGCCGGGCTGTTTTTGGTCCAGATTGACCGCCACCAGCGTAAAGCGCACCGGCGCGCGCGCTTGCAGCTTGAGCAGGATGTCCAGCAGGCCGTGGCTGTCTTTGCCGCCCGACAGGCACACCATCACGCGGTCGCCGGCTTCGATCATGTTGAAGTCAACTATGGCCTGGCCGGCATGGCGGCACAGGCGCTTTTCCAGCTTGAGCGCTTCGCGCTCGCCGCGCGTGCGCGCGGCCGGGCCTAGTGCGGTGGGCGGCTGTTGCGCGGTGGTCTGATCAATCATGGGGCTAAATTGTCCCATGCGCGCCGCGCTCACCACTGCCCGGCTTGCATGCGGATGGCCACCTCGCAGTCGGCAAAGATTTCCAGCTTGACGATGCGCACGCGCACGCCCTGCACGCCCGGCAGTTGCAGCAGGCGGGCGCACAGTTTGCCGACCAGGCTTTCCAGCAGGTTGACGTGGCGCGCGCTGCATTCGTCGATGATGATCTGGCGCACCTTGCGGTAGTCCAGCACGACGTGGCGAATGTCGTCATCGCGCGGCGCCAGCGGCTGCTGGCCAAGGTTCAGCTCGGCATCGACGGCGATTTGCTGCGGGCCGGTTTGCTCGTGCGCCAGAATGCCCAGGTTGGCGGCAAAGCGCAGGCCGGTAAGGGTGAGGATTTGCGGGCCAGTGCCGGGGGTGGGTGTCATGGTGGCTTTCATTGCTGCTCCTGATGCTACTCAACTTGCGGTCAGAGTGATTGCTGTCCCGCGATTTTGTGAAAACTCCTTATGACGCTATTTTTGTCAAAACATACTTTAACTGCTGGCAATAAATAAGCTAAAATCGTCCGATGAACATACCCAAGGAAGAGCTTGTCACCGTCCTCGTCCAGTTCAATCCCTGGTGGCGCGGCGAGGCCATTGCCGATTTGCCCAAGTGGCGGCGCGCGGCTTTTCGGGAGCTGAAGGGTTGGATGACCGCGCCGCCAGTGCCGCGGGCGGTGCTGCTGTCGGGCGCGCGGCAAATCGGCAAAACCACGCTGATGCTGCAAACCGTGGATGCACTGCTGCACGCGGGCGTGCCAGCGGCCAATATTTTGTATGCCACGTTCGATCACCCGCTGCTCAAGCTGGCTGGCATAGACGCCGTGATTGACGCCTGGCGCGAGCGCGAACCCAGGGCCGATGGGCCGGAATACCTGTTGCTGGACGAAGCCCAGTTCATCCGCGACTGGGGCACGTGGATCAAGCATCAGGTGGACTTTCGCAAGGAGCGGCGCATCGCCTTTACCGGCTCGGCCATGCCGCTGGTGCAGCAGTGGCAGGAGTCAGGCGTGGGCCGCTGGCATACGATCCGGTTGACCACGCTGTCGTTTTACGAATATCTGCAAATCAAGAACCTGCAACTGCCAGCCTTGCCTGGCCTGCGCAGTCTGCGTGACCTGTTCGACTGGCCGCAGACCGATTTTTACCGCGCCAGCGAAGCGGCCAGCGCTTATACCGGCCATTTTCACGAGTACTTGTTGCGCGGCGGCTTTCCGCAGACCGCGCAGATCGTCAGCATTGCGCAGGCGCAGCGCCTGCTGCGCGAGGACATCATCGACAAGGTGCTAAAGCGCGACATGACGGCGCTGTTTGGCGTGCGGCGCGTGCTGGATCTGGAGCACACCTTTTTGTACTTGTGTATGCACGACGGCGGGCTGCTGGACATGATGGACTTGTGCGCCAACCTGGAAGTAAAGCGCCCCACGGCGCAGAACTTCATCGAGTTGCTGCAAGCCGCGCACCTGGTCTACCGGCTGCCGCCCTTTGGCTACGGCAAGGGCGTGCTGCGGGCGCGCTTCAAAATCTATCTGGCCGATGCCGCCATTGCCCCGGCGGTCATGCTCAAGGGCAAGTCCATTGTGGAAGACCCCGCCGCGCTTGGCGTGGCTACCGAAACCGCCGTCTTCAAGCACCTGTTTGCGCGCTACTACGCGCAGAACGTGCGCTTTACCTACTGGCGCGGCAGGAAAGACCGCGAGGTCGATCTGGTTGCCGAGGTGGGCGGCGAGATCATCCCCTTCGAGGTGAAATATCGCACCCGCCATACCGGCGCGCGTGAACTCAAGGGGCTGATCGAGCTGTGCGAGCAAAAGCGCATCTCGCGCGGCTACGTGGTGACCAAGGCGCTGGATGACTTTGGGCCGCTGGCCGGACTGCCACCACCGCCAGAGCCGGCAGGCAGCCGCACCCAGATCATGCGCGTACCCGCGCCGCTGCTGTGCTACTGGATGGGGGCGACCGAGGTGGCGGCGGAGAGCGCTGCTGTGTGACTGGCCCGGATATTTCACCCTCCCCCGCGCCAGCAGCCTGCTTGTGGCGGCCGCGCACGACGAGTTCCACGCTGTCTATGTCCCAGCTGGCGCGCAGGGCGTCCAGGCCGTGGATTTGCAGCAGCGCACTGTCGATGTCGCTGACCTCGCCGGTGGCGGTGTCGTAGCTGTGGTGGTGCGGCGTGGTGGTGGAGTCATACACCACCTCGGCGCCCTGGATGGGCAGCTCGCGCAGCAACTGGCAATCGGTAAACAGGCGCAGCGTGTTGTAGACCGTGGCGCGCGATACCGGCAGGTCGTGTTCGCGCGCGGCGCGCAGCAGTTGCTCGGCCGTCACGTGCACCGGCGCGCACAGCACCATGGCGCCAATGGCGCGCCGCTGCACGGTGGGCACGATGCCGGCGTCGCGCAGTTTGTACTTGACTACCTTGCAGTTCGTGGATTGATCGCACATCCACGGCCCGGCGGGCCGGCGCGCGGCCACGGCGCATAGCGGCGGGGCGCCAAAGCGTGGATATGAACGGGCGGTGTCTAACATAGTCTGCCGGACAGTGGATCAGGATCGATGCCCTTTTAGCATCAGGCGGCGCGGGTGTGATTGCGCCATGTCAAGTGGTTTGGCCGCGGGTGCGACGGATCGCGCCCAAGCGTGAAATCCTTCGCACTTTGCCGCCGTGCTGGACAATCGCCAGCGTGAACACTTTGACCACACTGATCGCGCGCGAGATCGCGCAAGCTGGCGGCTGGCTGCCGTTTGACCGCTTCATGCAACTGGCGCTGTACGCGCCGGGGCTGGGCTATTACGCGCACGGCAGCGCCAAGTTTGGCCGCTGGCCCGCCTCTGGCAGCGACTTTGTCACCGCGCCTGAGCTATCGCCCCTGTTTGGCCGCGCGCTGGCGGTGCAAGTGGCGCAAAGTCTGGCCGCCACCGGCACCGATGAAGTGTGGGAGTTTGGCGCCGGCTCGGGCGCGCTGGCCGGGCAGTTGATTGATGCGCTCGACGCACTGGGCCAGCCTTTGGGGCGCTACACCATCGTCGATGTATCGGGCGCGCTGCGTGCGCGCCAGCAGCAGCGGCTGGCGCGCTTTGGCGCGCGCGTGCACTGGGCTGACCGGCTGCCCGATGCGCTGCGCGGCGTGCTGATCGGCAACGAGGTGCTGGACGCCATGCCGGTCAAACTGCTGGCGCGGCGCGGCGGCGCATGGTTTGAGCGCGGGGTCGCGGTTTGCGAGCCTTTTAGCGCGCCAGCGCAAGCTGGGCAAGCGCTGGCAGCTACAAATTTACAAGCAAACCCGTTTGTCTGGCAAGACCGTCCCAGCGCCTTGCGCCCGCCGGTCGAGCTTGCGGGTGCGCACGATGTGGTGACCGAAATCCACCCGCAGGCGCTGGCCTTCATCCGCACGCTGGCCGGCAAGCTGCTGTGCGGCGCTGGCGGCGCGGCGTACTTCATCGACTACGGCTTTCCGCAAGACGAATACTGGCACCCGCAGCGCGCCAGCGGCACCCTGATGTGCCACCGCGCGCACCGCATGGACGATGACCCGTTGAGCGATGCGGGCAGCAAGGACATCACCGCGCACGTTGACTTCACCGGCATCGCGCTGGCCGCGCAAGACGCCGGGCTGGATGTGCTGGGCTACACCAGCCAGGGGCGTTTTTTGCTCAACTGCGGTATCGCGCAAATGATGCAAGCCGCCGATTTGCCCGCCCGCGCCACGGCCATGAAGCTGCTGGCCGAGCACGAGATGGGCGAGCTGTTCAAGGTAATCGGCCTGGCCACGCCCGGCCACGGCCCGGCGCTGGGCTTTGCGGCGGGCGATCGTGCGCACAGGTTGTAGGGGAAGGCCGTGATGGGGGCGACGGTGGATCCAAAAGCGTCTGTTCAAACCCGCCTCGAATCAACCCCATAATGTCCGCATGAAACTCGTCATTCTTGACAGCGACGGCACCATCAATGCCGAGCGCGATGGGTTTGTGCAAAGCGCCGACGACTGGCAGCCGCTGCCGGGCGCGCTGGAGGCGATTGCGCGGCTCAATCACGCGGGCTATCACGTGGTGATTGCCGCCAACATGCCTGGGCTGGGGCGCGGGCTGTTTGACATGGCGGCGCTCAATGCCATTCAGTCCCGGATGAACAAGCAACTGGCCGCCGCTGGCGGGCGCATCGAGGCGGTGTTTTTCTGCCCGCACACGCCCGACGAAGGGTGTGCCTGCCGCAAGCCGCTGCCGGGGCTGATGCAGCAGATCGGCGAGCGCTACAAGGTCGATTTGAGCCAGGTGCATGCCGTAGGCGACAGCGTGCGCGACGCGCAGGCCGCGGCGGCCGCCGGCTGCATGCCGCATCTGGTGCTGACTGGCAAGAGCGCGCCGGCGCAGCCCGGCCCGCTGCCGCCGGAGTTTCCGCCAGGCACGCGCGTGCACGCCGATTTGATGGCCTTTGTTGATGCGCTGATCGGCGCGTCCGAGCCGGTGCCGCTGGATGACGCGGCGCAGCCAGCGCCGGTTTGAGCCTGTAAACCGCGATGAACCTGATCCGCTCCGCGCTCCACATGCTGTGGATGGCCGTCACCATCATTCCCTGGTGCGCGGTGCTGATGGCCGCCGCGCCGTTTGTCAGCCGCCAGCGGCGCTACCGCATTTGCGTGGCCTGGCTGAACGTGGCGGTGCGCGGCGGCGCGGTGATTTTGGGCATCAAAAACCGCGTTACCGGGCTGGAGAACCTGCCTGCCGATGCGCGGCAGCAGGCGGTGGTGCTGGTCAAGCACCAGTCGGCGTGGGAGACCTTTGTCATGCCCATCGTCTTGCTGCCGCGCCAGCTGGCTTTTACGTTCAAGCGCGAGCTGCTGTTCATCCCGTTTTTTGGCTGGGCCATGGGAATGGTGGACATGATCCATATCGACCGCCGCCGCCGCACCGCCGCCTACAACAAGGTGCAGCAGCAGGGCCAGCGGCTGGTGGGGCAGGGGATCTGGGTCATCATGTTTCCGGAAGGCACGCGCGTGGGACGCGGCGAAAAGGGCGTCTACCGCATCGGCGGCGCGCGGCTGGCCGTGCAATGCGGCGCGCCGGTGATTCCGGTGGCCGTGACGTCCGCCAGATGCTGGCCGCCGCGCGCCTTTATCAAGCGCCCGGGCGTCGTGGATATTTCCATCGGCAAGCCCATCGCCACCGCCGGGCGCGATGCCCGCGCGGTCATAAGCGAAGTGGAAAACTGGATCGAAGCCGAAATGCTGCGCCTTGACCCCGACGCCTACCCGGACGGCGCAGCGCGCCTGTCAACGCGCGAGCCGGGGCAAGAGTGAAAGCGCTGGCCCGGCTAGTTTGGCGCGCGCGCGCACAGGCCATGTTTTGGGTGCTGGCGGCCGCTGGCATTGCCTGTGCAGGCACGGCCCAGGCCCGCGCCGTGGCGCGGCATAAAAATATTTGCGTGGCGGCCAATCTGCAAGACGCGGTGCAGGTTGGCGCATATACCTTCAAGTCCTACGCGGGCGCGGAAGGCGGGAGCCAAATTTGCTTGCAAGTGCTCAGCGGCGGCAAGGTGGTGTTTCGCCGCCGCAGCCATGACGGCGGCCACTACACGCTGGGGCAGCCTGAAGACCGGGAGATGGCGATTCCCTTCATTCCCAACGGCGCCGACCTGACCGGCCGCGGGCGGCCCAACATGATCGCCGGACACTGGAGCGGCGGCGCGCACTGCTGCCTGACCCATTACGTGTTTGAGCTGAAACCGCGCCTGAAGCTGCTGGCAACCATCCACGCGCAAGACGCCGATCAGTCCCATTTCACCGGCCCTGAAAGCGATGGACGCTATTATTACAATAGCAACGATTTTGTCTTTGCCTACTTTGGCGGGGTCTTTGCCGGCTCGCCCGCCCCTGACATCGTGCTGCGCTGGATGGAAACGCCGGCCGGCGGCGGCTTTCATCTGGCGCTGGACAAAATGCGCCAGCCCGCCCCTGACGCCAGGCAATGGCAACAAACGCTGGATGAGGTGGCCGATGGCGTGCAAAAGGGCCATGCGCCGCAAGTTTTGTGGCGTCAGGTGGCGGATTTGATCTACTCCGGCCACCCCGATCTGGCATGGAAATTTGTTGCCGCGGCCGGCCCGGCCGCGCAAGACGCACGGTGCGGCTGGCCCGATTTGGCGGCCTTTTGCGCCCGGCTCAAGGCCAGCGATTATTGGCGGGACATCGCGCCTGCGCTCAAAGGCGCGCCGCGCGCATGCCGGTATGCCAGGCCCAATCGCTATAGTTGAAATCATGTTCCAGTTGCTGCTCGATCTGTTCAGCGGCGCCGCCTCACCGCCGCCAGATTGCGGACCAAAAACGCCGCCAGCGCCCGCTGCGCCAGCGCTGCCAGCTACTGAAACCGTATCACAATCAGCGCCGCCGCCAACCCGCGTTGTGCACCCGCAGACCAGCCGCGCGATCGTGCTGGATGGCGTGCAGGTGGCCTACGCGCTGCGGCGCGGCAAGCGCCGCACCATCGGCTTTGCCGTTGGCGCTGACGGCCTGACGGTGAGCGCGCCGCGCTGGAGCACGCTGGCCGAAATCGACGCCGCGCTGCGCGAAAAGCAGCGCTGGATCATCGCCAAATTGGCCGAGGCGCGCCAGCGCAGCCAGCGGATGCAGGCCATGCGCATCGACTGGCGGGAAGGCGCGAGCGTGCCTTTTCTGGGCCAGCCGGTAATTTTGCTGCTGGATCCGCGCCAGCGCCACGGCCCCGGCGGCGCTGTGCTGACCAGCGCCGATGCGCTGCCCGGCGTGCCGCATCTGACGCTGCACCTTGGCCTGCCGCACAGCGCCAGCGCCGCCCAGTTGCGCGACGCCACCCAGGCGTGGCTGATGCGGCAGGCGCGGCGCGTGTTCACCGCGCGGCTGGACCACTACGCGCCCCGGCTGGGCGTGCGCTGGCAGCGCCTGAGCCTGTCGTCGGCGGGCACGCGCTGGGGCAGCGCCAGCGCCGACGGCTCGATCCGCCTGAACTGGCGCCTGATCCACTTCAGCGAGCCGGTGATCGACTACGTGGTGGTGCACGAGCTGGCCCACCTGCGCGAGATGAACCACGGCCCGCGCTTTTGGCAGCACGTGCAGGCCGTGCTGCCCGACTACGCCCAGCGGCGCGGCGAGCTGCGCGATGAGGCGCTGCCGCAGTGGGCGTGATTTTGGTAGGTACAATAACCACCGTGGACAGCAGGCAAATCATCAGACGGCTGGAGCAAAACGGCTGCTGGGTGCTGCGCGCCGTCAAAGGCAGCCACCACGTGTTCACGCATCCTGTCAAGGGCGGCCATGTGAGCGTTCCTCACCCGCGCAATGATTTGGGTGCCGGAATCGTCCGCCAAATACTCAAGTCGGCTGGCCTGCTGTGAACGAAGGACAAAGCCATCCATGAAATTCACCATCGCAATCGAACCAGGCAACGCCAAGCGCGCATTCGGCGTGGCGGTTGTCGATCTGCCGGGGTGCTTTAGCGCTGGCAACAGCATTGAAGAGGCCATGAGCAATGCCGTCGAAGCCATCGAATTGATGGTCGAAACCATGGTCGATGACGGCGCGCCCATCCCGGCCGCCAGACCCATTGCCGAGCACCGTAAAAACCCGGACTACAAGGGCTGGATTTGGGCCGTGGTGGATGCGCCGATCGAAAAATTCTTCGGCCCGGCTGAAAAAATCAACATCACCGTGCCGCGCCGTCTGCTGGCGCGCATCGACGAATACGCACGCGCCCACGGCGCCACGCGCAGCCGGTTTCTGGCCGATGCGGCGCGCGCGGCGATGCAGCATTAATAGCTGCCAGCGCTTGCTGTGTAAGGATTTATGGTTGATTTATGCCTGAAATCATTGCATGGTAAGCGCGAGCAGCTATTGATTCAGTAGTTATGCGCGTTGGACTTTTCTCGTCTTCAACGCGAATCGGAAGCAAGCTGGCAGCGGCGTCCATCGCTTTTTGCAGGCGGGCGTTGGGCTGAAACGGCTTGTCCAGCGCCGCCAAAAAGCGGCGCGATTGCTTTGCAGACAAGGCCGCGGCGGTTTCCGTTGCGGTCAAGCCACCGCCTCAAAGCGCCAAATACCATCGGCTGCGCGCGCGCGCCGCAGGCTGCCGGCGTGCCACAGGCGGTGCAGGTGGGCTACCGCTTCGCCCAGCGCGAAGGTGGTTTGGTGCAAATCCAGCGGGCGTTTGAACAGCACCGGCAGCACGTCGCAGGCGCTCACCGGCCTGGTGCGCGCCATGGTCATTACGTCGTCCAGCCGGTCGCGGTGGTGGTCGTGCAGTTGCTGGATGCGCGTGTGCAGGCCGCGAAATGGCCGGCCGTGCGATGGCAGTATCAGCACGTCCCTGGGCAGCGGCGCAAAGCGGTCGATGGATTGCAGAAACAGCGTCAGCGGGTCGGCTTCCGGCTCCGACTCGTGCACGCTGACGTTGGTGGAGATGCGCGGCAGCATCATGTCGCCGCTGATCAGGACGTTGAGCTGCTCGCAGTACAGCGCCATGTGCTCGGGCGCGTGGCCGTAACCGGCGATGCAGCGCCACGTCATGCCGCCGATGGTGAGCGTGCCGCCATCCAGCAGCCGCGCAAAGGCGGACGGCAGCGCGGGCACCATGTTGTGGTAGTAGCTTTTGCGCGCGCGGATTTGCTGCAAACGGTCCTGGTCGGTGACGCCGTGGCTGGCGAAGTAGTCGGCCAGCCGCTCGCCGACCTGGTCGTTGACGATCTGGCTGGCGTAGCGCGCGGTCTGGTAGTCGGTGTTGCTCATCCACAGGCGGCATTCGTGCCCGGGCGTGCTCCAGCGCTCGCACAGCCAGTGCGCCAGACCCACGTGGTCGGGGTGCATGTGCGTGACCAGCACGCGCACCACCGGCAGGCCGTCCAGCGCGGTGTCAAAAATCTGCTGCCACGCGGCGCGCGATTTGGGCCAGTCGATGCAGGTGTCAATCACCGTCCAGCCCTCGCGCCCATCGACGCGATCGCGCAGCAGCCAGATGTTGACGTGATCCAGCGCAAAGGGCAGCGGCATGCGCAGCCATTTGATGCCGGGCAGCACGGCAACGGCCGCGCCGTGCGTGGGCAGGCGCTCGCCCAGCGGATATTGCAGGGCGCGTTCGAGTTCGGAGGTGGTAGTCATGGGTTTGGTTTTGTGTTTGTCCAGGCGCAGCCCGGTGTAAGATAGGCAGCGGATTTGACGCCGCGCGCCGGGCCATTCTATGGGGCAATCGCGAATGCCGCCATCAGGCGTGCAAATTCGCGCCAACACTGTTTTTGAATTCGGGAGTCAAAAATGCCTTTGCTTGGACTGGGCGGCTTGCACGTCATCGTCGCCCTGTTTTTTGCCGTGCACGTGGTGCGCAGCAACCAAAACACGTACTGGCTGATGGTGCTGTTCGCGTTTCCGCTGCTGGGCAGCGTGGTCTACTTCATCGCCATTTATCTGCCGGAGATGCGCCAATCGCGCCACGGCCGCGCGGCCAGCCGCGCCGTTACCCGGCTGATCGACCCGCATCGCGCCGTGCGCGAGGCGCGCACCGCGCTCGAGGCCGCCCCCACCGTGCAAAACCGCCTGCGGCTGGGCGAAGCGCTGCTGCAAGCAGGCGACGCCAAAGAGGCGCGCGAACACTTCGAACACGCCGCCACCGGCCCCTTTGCCAGCGACCCGGCGCTGTTGATGAACCTGGCGCGCGCGCGCCTGGCCACCAGCGACGCGGCCGGCGCGCAAGCGGCGCTGGAAACCCTGTTTGGCGAGCGCCCCGACGAGCGCCGCCAGTCCGCGCCCGCGCTGCTGTACGCGCAAGCCATGTCCGCCGACGGCGCGCCGCAAACGCGCGCCGCGTTCGAGCAGGCGCTGGCCTGCGCCGACGACGCCGCCGCCCGCTGCCTGTACGGCGAATGGCTGCTGGCACAAGGCAACGACGCCGACCGCCAGCGCGCGCTGGCGCTGTTTGACGACATCCTGGCCGACGCCAAACACTGGCCCCGCCACGCCCGCGACCACAACCGGCAGTGGCTGCAGCGCGCGCAGGCGGCCAAGGCGATATAGTGAGCGTGCGAAGCATTATTGCGTGACTGGTCTTTGAGCAAACAAGCGCCAGCAATGCATAACGGGTCACGGCATGGCAACGAGCCGATGACTCATTCAATAACCAAGGAGACATTAAATGAGACAGCACCGCAAAAACACCATCGCCGCAACCGTAGCCATTGCGCTCGCGGCCATTGCCACGCAGACGTCAGCACAGACATACAGGGTCGTTCCTGCTGACCGGCCAATCGTCGCCAACAACGGCGAGGTGGAATACAGGATCATCCTTGATCCACTTTACGCATCCACATTGGAGATTCCGGCAAAGCTCAAAGGGTACGTTCGCCATGCGTTGGCCGACAGCGACTTTTACGCTGGAAACGAAGAACTGGAAGAACCAACCGTCAGGTATCTTGCCTACACGCTGGCCGACATCATTCATAAAAAACCAAAGAAAATTTTGTCATGGGTTGGAACCGAATTCCGTCTCAACGCCAAGCCCAAGGATATCCAACTGTTATTGGGACAACCCGGCGTGGTAAGTATCGCCGAAGTTGATGCTGGATACTATGAGGAAAAATTTACATTTTCAGCGCAGCCGGTATCTGCCGCAGGCGATATTTATTCAGGCAATGAAATCATTCCTTGGTGGAAGCAATATACAAACACCAACGACTCCATTACCACCAGCAACCTAATTTCTCTGATCGATGGGCCAATCAATCCGGTATCAAGCGACCTGGCATTTGCAAGCATCAATAACGGTTGGTATTATTATACAACTGTAGATGACCCGTTTTATTGGGGTTATTGGCACGCCACTCATGTAGCAGGCGTCATAGGCGCCAAGCAGAATGATTTTCTGATTCGTGGAATCAACCCCGGACAGCCGATCATGCACTACGGCGGCCAGTTGAATGAGGATAAAATAGCAGAAAGATTTAACACCATTGCCGCCTATTCAGAATTGAACGGCAAATGGGGTGTCATAAACCTGTCATTCAATAATGAAGATGGGCAAGAATTGACAAGCAATCCGTTTGAGTTCAGCATGCCTCTTGGACGGGCAATGGTAATTGCCAGCAATACCAATCTTATAGTCCAATCAGCTGGCAACAAGGGCGCCGGTTCTTTTAATAACCCCTACTCTTATGACAACGGTGATGCTTGCAATTATTCTTATTCATATGAAAACCTTGGTGCCAATATGTGGGATGGCATCATGGTAATAGGCGGCCATGATATCAACGGCCAAGTTTCTGGCATGGATAGCGTATATCATAATGATACCGGATATATTAGAGACGTGGGGGGTCAAACTATGGCAAATGCATAGACCCTCTGGGCACCATCCAGACAGATCACTTCTTTACGATACAATACCGACCTGACGCAAGTACTATCTGGAACATCGTTTGCTGCACCTATAGCCGCCGCCATAGCTTCGCGTTATGGCAACAACCAGACACGGCCCATAGAACGGGAATCTTTTCTGAGAGCCTTTTCCAAAAATACGGGGGCCGTTGATCAAGCAGGTTTACCGGTCAAATCTGTAAGATGGAATTCCAGCACTGCCGGGGTAATAAAACGCTATCCTATATACAGTGCATGGTCTCCGCAAGGCACGCCCAATTTTGATGCATTGTATAATAATGTCTATTATGACATTTGGAACTCCAATGACTACGATGGCACGGTGGTGCTTGATCTGGGACAAACAAGGACTGTTAGTGTAATCCGCGTCATATTACGGTCATCTGTCGTTGATCCTTTTGATCAATCTGGCACGACCAACTTCCCAATTAATCGGGCTGTCAAGGTACAATTTTGGGTCTCCCCCTCCAATTCTCAAACAAGCACACTTCCAATCTCTCCTGAACAAACCGTAACTGCACTAAAGCACTTTGACCGCACGCCATTTTCCATTGTTCTGGGACAGCCAATTACCAGCCGTTACCTGATTCTCAGAGGACATAATGACGGATCATGGCTGGCTTATTCAGAAATTGAAGTTTACGGGTACTAAAGAAAGGCGGTATCAAATGTACCAAGCTTTGAAACTTACGCCTGTAATCGCGGTGCTCCTGCTGGCCGCTTGTGGTGGCGGCGGTTCCGATATGCCTGAGCCAGTTACACCACCGCCGATAATCACCACACCGCCGCCAGCACAAGAGTCAGCGCAGGTTGAACTAATCGCTGGGTCAGTGCCTTACGATCCGCATGATATCTGCGTCGATGGCGCGGCTTTGGGAAGCAAGATGGGCGTTGGAAGCGCTTTTGCACGCGCAGACAACGGAGATTTGATTATAGGCGACTGGGGAATTTGCGACAGCAGCATTCGCATTCGAGCCATCAACTTTGCCAACAACACTATCAAGACCTTGGCAGTTGGCATATCTAGTCAGCAATGGACCAGCGGCAAGGAGCCATTAACGACATTCATGACACCACGTTCGCTCGCAGCCGCACCTTCTGGCGATATTTATATTGGGGACAGCGATGTTTTTACTGGCGGCCTTACTGTTTCGAGCAGAGAGCTGCCCGGTCGCGGCCCTGGAATCTGGAAGCTGGACGCAAAAGGAAATCTCAGCGTGCTGGCTGGTGTAAGCCTGCCAATGGCTTGGACAACCGTTGACGGCACAGGAGCGGCGGCAGCTTTCACCTATATCGAAAAAATGTGCTATGGCTCTGACGGTTTGCTATACGTCAATGACTACGATCAACTGCGTACCGTAAGCCAAGGCGGCACTGTTAAGACCGTTCGACATGGTGAAGAATCACGACAGACTTTGGTCGCATGTGGCATTGACGGCAGCGTGCTTGCGCGCAGGTGGTTCAGCGATTCGACCAAAGACGATTTCTACGACCCAATTGCACAAAAACCCATCGCCAAGATATTGGACTGGAATGCGGGTAATAACCTGACATTTCGCTCTTTGCTGTATTTTGGGCCTGACAATCCTGCGGTGCTGACACGAGACGGCGACCCACTTTCACGATTAACGATCGTGAACCTTGCCGATGGGCGTTCCGAGACAGTAGCCAGGTTCAGTACGCTGAATACACCAGCCGATCTGGCGGCTACGCCGCCGGTGATTGACGCGGCGGGCGCTGCAGTTGCTACCAGCAGCACAACTTTCGATCTTGCAGCGGGTAGTGGCGTGCTCCGCTTCACGCGCCAGCCGTAGGCTATTGGATGTCGTATAACATGCACGGTATTGAAGCTTACCGTTGCTGAAGAAATGCGGAATCAAATGCACCAAGCTTTGAAATTCACGCCCGTAATCGCAGCGCTCCTGCTGGCCGCTTGTGGTGGCGGCGGTTCTGATACGACTGAGCCAATTACCCCGCCGCCACCGCCACCGCCGCAAGAAACAACGAAGGTTGAATTGATCGCAGGCGCGGCAACGTCGGTAAATTACGATTTGACGGACAAGGAGCCGGGCTGTGCCGATGGCGCTGCCATTGGCGCCAAGCTCAGTCCGAAGACTCCGGCGTTCGCCAGAACCGCCAACGGGAACTTGCTGCTGGCCGAGTGGGGCTATTGCGACGCCCGCTACCATATCCGGGTTATTGATCCTGCCGCCAACAGTATCAAGACGGTAGCGGCAGGGGCAGAATGGAACGTTGAAGAAGCTTTGACGACGTTCCTGAAACCCATCGCGATCGCCGTTGCGCCTTCGGGTGACATTTATATTGGCGATAGCGAAATCCAACCCACAATCTCCTATGGTGGTATGGATTTCCCAGACCAAAGAACCATTCCTGATCGCGGCCCTGGAATCTGGAAGCTGGGTGTTGATGGAAGCATCAGGGTGGTAGCTGGCGTGAGCCTGCCCCGGCCCATTGGCAAACCGGCAGTTGATGGTGTGGGGGCGGAGGCATCGTTTCGCTACATCGGGCAAATGTGCTACGGATCTGACGGGTTGATTTACCTTAATGACTATTATATGAGAACCGTCAGCCCGGACGGCACCGTCACCACCTTCACCAACCCGGATTACGCGCTAAGAGTGGTGGCATGCGGCATTGACGGCAGCGTGCTTGCGCGCAGGTGGTTCAGCGACCCAACCAAAGACGATTTCTACGACCCGATCGCGCAAAAATCCATCGCCAAGGTGCAACCCTCGCTCCTGTACGTCAGTTCATCCAATCCCTTGTTGTATTTTGGACCGGCCAATCCGGCGGCGCTGCTTCATCCTTCAGGATATAACGGGCTGCCAGTCGTAAATTTCGCGGACGGAAATTACACGCCGCCAGTTGCCAAGTTCAGCACGGCGGAAACGCCGGTCGATCTGACGGCTACGCCGCCAGTAATCGACGCGGAGCTTGCCGCTGTTGCTACTGGCGGCATGAATTTCGATCTTCTGACGAATCAAGGTGTGCTTCGCTTTACGCGTAAGCCGTAGGCGTGCGGCGTGCCAGGCACGCACAACAGCGGCGGTGTGTAGTGGGCAGTGATTGGCGCTAAATTTTTAATAGCTGCCAGCGCTTGCTGTTAGCGCATTTAGTAGTGCCTTGCGTGGAAAATCAGCGCATAGCAAGCGCGAGCAGCTATTAAATCAATAGCCGCCGTCGTTCCAGTTCAGGGCGATCGCATCCAATTCCATCGTCATTGCCGCGCAGGCGGGAACTGCGTGGCAATGACAGGCAATCCAGTGGACAGTGGTTAAGTGGATGCGCCGTTTGGATTCCCGCCTGCGCGGGAATGACGAAGTTGGAGCGTGCCGCTAAAGATTTAGATGCGATTGCCATGCGTTCCAGTTCAAGGATTTCCGCTGCCCCGGTGCGGTAGCATGGCCGGGTTTCCATCACCAGCCGCTGCGTACACACCCATGCCTTACCGTCTGCAACATTTGCTTGACGCCAACCGCGCCTGGGCTGCCAGCATGGAGCGCGATCATCCGGGGTTTTTCAAGACGCTGTCGGCGCAGCAGTCGCCCAAGTACTTGTGGATCGGCTGCTCCGACAGCCGCGTGCCAGCCAATCAGGTGACTGGCCTGGCGCCGGGCGAGGTGTTTGTGCATCGCAATGTGGCCAATGTGGTGGTGCATTCGGATTTGAATGCGCTGTCGGTGATTCAGTTTGCCGTTGATGTGCTCAAGGTCGAGCACATCATGGTGGTGGGCCACTATGGCTGCGGGGGCGTGCTGGCGGTGCTGCGCGGGCAGCGCGTGGGGCTGGCCGACAACTGGCTGCGCCATGTGCATGATGTGCGGATGCGCCACCGCTACCGCTTGCAGCACCTGTGTCAGGACGAGCAGGAAAGCGCGCTGTGCGAGATGAACGTGATCGAGCAGGCCGCCAACGTCGCGCAGACCAACGTGGTGCGCGATGCCTGGCTGCGCGGCCAGCCGCTGTCGGTGCATGGCTGGTGCTATGGCGTGCGGGACGGGCTGATCAAGGATTTGGGCGTGACCATGACCGGCGCCGAGCAGGCGCTGCAGATGTACCGCGCGGCCATCCAGCGCTACCCGCGCGCGGCCGATGCCGCCCAGCCCGGCGAAGGGCAAAAGCATGACGCTGGGCGCGCTTGATTCTCCACTAGCCCTCGGCATCGCGCGCGCGATGATGGACGGCTTCAACCGGCACTACCGGCTGTTTCGCGCCGAATCGGCGCGCGCCAAGCATCGCTTTGAAACTTGCGATTGGCACGCCCAGCAGCGCGCGCAGCGCGAGCGCATCGAGTTTTATGACCTGCGCGTGCTTGAATGCCGCCAGCGGCTGGAGCGCGAGTTTCAGGCCGGCGAGCAGCCGATGGAAGTCTGGCAGCAAGTCAAGCTGCACTACATCGGCATGCTGGTCGAGCACAAGCAGCCCGAGCTGGCCGAGACCTTCTTCAACTCCGTCACCACCAAGATCCTGCACCGCAGCTATTTCCACAACGACTTCATCTTTGTGCGCCCGGCCATCAGCACCGAATATCTGGAGACCGACGACCCGCTGGCGCAGCCCACCTTTCGCGCGTTCTATCCACAGCCGGGCGATCTGGCCGCCGCCGTGCGCGCGCTGCTGCAAGCGTTTGACCTGCGCTGCCGCTTTGAGGACATCGGCCGCGACGCCGCCCGCGTGGCCGCCGCCATGCAGCGCGAGTTGCAAGGCGAGCCGCCGCGCCACAACTTCCAGTTGCAAGTGCTATCCAGCCTGTTTTACCGCAACAAGGGCGCGTACCTGGTGGGCAAAATCGTCAACGGCTTTCTTGAGGTGCCGTTCACCCTGCCCATCCTGCACCGCACGCCTGGCTGCGTGTACGTGGACGCCGCCCTGTTTGGCGAAGAAGATTTGTCGCTGCTGTTTTCGTTTTCGCGCGTGTACTTCATGGTGGACATGGAAATCCCCAGCGCCTACGTGCAATTCTTGCGCACGCTCATGCCGCACAAGCCGCGCGCCGAAATCTACAACGCGCTGGGCCTTGCCAAGCAGGGCAAAAACCTGTTTTACCGCGACCTGCTCTGGCACCTGCGCCACAGTACCGACAGCTTTCGCATTGCGCCGGGCATCAAGGGCATGGTGATGCTGGTGTTTGACCTGCCCAGCTTTCCCTACGTATTCAAAATCATCCGCGACCACTACCCGCGCACCAAGGACACCTCGCGCGAGCAAGTGCGCGGCAAATACCGGCTGGTCAAGCGGCACGACCGCGTCGGGCGCATGGCCGACACGATGGAATTCACGCAACTGGCCTTTCCGCGCGCGCGCTTTGCCGCCGAACTGATCGCCGAAATCCAGCATGACGCCCCCAGCCAGCTGGAGCTGACCGAAGGCGGCGATGGCGGCCAGGGCGAAGTCATCATCCGCCACGCCTATATCGAGCGGCGCATGATCCCGCTCAACCTGTACCTGCAAGAAGCCTGTGCCGCCGCCGAACACGACCCCAGCGCCAGCGCGCAACTGGAACACGCCGTGATCGAATACGGCAACGCCATCAAGGACCTGGTAACGGCCAACATCTTTCCGGGCGACATGCTGTGGAAAAACTTTGGCATCACGCGCCACGGCAAGGTGGTGTTTTACGACTACGACGAAATCGAATACCTCACCGACTGCAACTTCCGCAGCGTGCCCAGGCCGCGCAACGAAGAAGACGAACACAGCGGCGAAGTCTGGTACCCGGTGGCCAAAAACGATGTCTTTCCGCAAACCTTCGCCCCCTTCCTGCTGGGCCACCCGCGCATCCGCGACGCCTTCATGCGCCACCACGCCGACCTGCTGGAGCCAGACTTCTGGCAGCAAACCAAAGAGCGCATCCTGCGCGGCGAAGTGATCGACTTCTTTCCCTACGGCGCGCACCGGCGCTTTGCTGCCAGCGAGGCGTAGAAATGGAAAACACGCGCACCCTGGCGGCGTTGTCTTTCCCCTCTCCAGCTTGCGGGAGAGGGAGACAAATCGCGCTGGTACGGACAACCAACCCAAGACTGTTTCAAGGAGAACCCCATGCCAGACACTATCGTCATCCTCTCGGCGGCCCGCACCCCGATGGGCAGCTTTCAGGGCGATTTCGCTTCGCTTGCGGCGCACGATCTGGGCGGCGTTGCCATCAAGGCCGCCGTGCAGCGCGCGGGCATCGCGCCGGCGGCCATCGATGAAGTGCTGCTGGGCAACTGCCTGATGGCCGGCCAGGGCCAGGCGCCCGCGCGCCAGGCCGCGTACAAGGGCGGCCTGCCCGACAGCGCGGGCGCGGTCACGCTCAGCAAAATGTGCGGATCGGGCATGAAAGCGGCCATGTTCGCGCACGACATGCTGCTGGCCGGCACGCACCGGGTAATGATCGCCGGCGGCATGGAGAGCATGACCAACGCGCCCTACCTGATGCTCAAGGGGCGCGGCGGCTACCGCATGGGGCACGACCGCATTTTTGACCACATGATGCTTGACGGACTGGAAGACGCCTACCAGCCCGGCCGCAGCATGGGCACCTTTGGCGAGGAGTGCGCCGCCAAATACGGCTTCACGCGCCAGCAGCAAGACGCCTTTGCCATCGCCAGCGCCGAGCGCGCCCAGGCCGCCACCAAAGGCGGCCTGTTCAAGGCCGAGATCGCGCCTGTCACCGTCAAGGGCCGCGCGGGCGAGGTGGTGATTGAAATCGACGAAGGCCCGGGCAAGGTCAAGATCGACAAAATCCCCGCGCTCAAACCCGCCTTCAAAAAAGACGGCGGCACCATCACCGCCGCGTCCAGCTCATCCATCAACGACGGCGCGGCGGCGCTGGTGCTGACCACCGAGTCGCACGCCAGAAAAATCGGCGCCCAACCCATCGCGCGCCTGCTGGCGCACGCCATGCACGCGCAAGAGCCTGACTGGTTCACCACCGCGCCCGTCGGCGCAACGCAAAAACTGCTGGCCAAAACCGGCTGGCAAGTTGGCGATGTCGATCTGTGGGAAGTCAACGAAGCCTTTGCCGTGGTGCCGATGGCGCTGATGCACGATCTGCAAGTGCCGCACGGCAAGGTCAACGTCCACGGCGGCGCGTGCGCGCTGGGCCACCCCATAGGCGCCAGCGGCGCGCGCATCATGGTCACGCTGCTGCACGCGCTGCAAGCGCGCGGCCTGAAAAAAGGCGTCGCCACCCTGTGCATTGGCGGCGGCGAGGCGACCGCGGTGGCGCTGGAAATGGTTTGACCACCATGCCGTTTCCAATCAAGGAGCGCCGCGCGTTACTGGCCGTCAAGGGCGTCGGCCCCACGGTGATTGCCAGGCTGGAGCAAATGGGCTTTGCATCGCTGGCGCATTTGCAAAACGCCAGCGCCGCTGACATTCTGGCGCAAGGCGCGCGTCTGAGCGGATCGAGCTGCTGGAAAAACAGCCCGCAGGCGCGCGCCGCGGTGGCGGGCGCGATCGAGGCGGCGCGCGCTTTTGCGCGTGGCGGTCATGATGTGTAATCAGCCGTCAACGCACGCCACGCAAGCGCTGGCAGCTATGTTTATGAGAGCATCGAAAGACACATGAGAATCATCATCCTCGGCGCCGGCCGCGTGGGCGAGAGCGTGGCCGAGAGCCTGGCGCTGGAGCACAACGACATCACGGTGATCGACCCCGATCCCGACCGCGTGCTGGCGCTGCAAGACCGGCAGGAGCTGCGCGGCGTGGTTGGCAACGGCATTCAACCGTCGGTCATGCGGCAGGCGGGCGCGCAGGATGCGGACATGTTTGTCGCCTGCGCCGCGCTGGATGAGACCAACCTGGTGGCCTGCAAGGTGGCGCACACCATCTTTGGCATTCCCACCACCATCGCCCGCGTGCGCCTGCGCGAGTTCAGCGAGCCGGGGCCGCTGCTCGATAAATCCGGCTTTGCCGTGGACCGGGTGATTTGCCCCGAAGAATCGGTCACGCGCTACATCCACCAGTTGATCGAATACCCGCAGGCGCTGCAAGTGATCAACTTCGCGCAGGGGCGCGTGTACCTGGTGGCGGTGCGCGTGTCAGCGCAAAGCGATTTGGCGGGCGCGCCCATCGGCGCCTTTGCCGGCCGCCATACCGAGGTGCAAATGCGCATCGTCGCCGTCTATCGCGGCCATCACGAGCTGGCCGTGGAGCCTGGCACCACGATCCACGCCGGTGACGAAGTGCTGGTGATGGTCAACCGCGCCGACGTGCGCCCGACCCTGCACGCCATCGCCGGGCAAGAGAGCGCCGTGCGCCGCGTGATGATCGCCGGCGGCGGCAAAGTCGGCCTGCGGCTGGCGCGCAGCCTGGCCGGGCAGTGCGAGGTAAAACTCATCGAGCACGACCGCAAACGCTCCGAATACCTGGCCAGCGAGCTGCCAGACACACTGGTGCTGCACGGCGATGCGTCCGACGAGCAACTGCTGATCGACGAACACGTAGGCGACATGGACCTGTTTCTGGCCCTGACCAACGCCGACGAGGACAACATCATGTCCACCATGCTGGCCAAGCGCCTGGGCGCGCGCCGCGTGCTGGCGCTGATCAACCGCCGCGCCTACGCCGACATGATGCAAGGCAGCGCCATCGACATCACCGTATCGCCCGCGCACACCGTCATCGGCGAGCTGCTGGCGCACGTGCGCCGCGGCGCGGTGGCGGCCGTGCACAGCTTGCGCCGCGGCGCCGCCGAGGCGCTGGAAGGCGTGGCCCACGGCGACGAGCGCACCAGCAAACTGGTAGGCCGGCGCGTGGAACAAATCAAACTGCCCTCCGGCGCGCGCCTGGGCGCCATCGTGCGCGGCGAAGGCGACGACTGCCGCGTGCTCATGCCCCACCACGACACCGTGATCGAACCCGAAGACCACGTCGTCATCTTCGTGGCCCACAAGCGGCTGCTGCGGGATGTGGAAAAGCTGTTTCAGGTGGGGGCGACGTTTATTTGACGGCGTTTTCGCCTGCCGGGCGTACTGCGGTATGGGCGAAAAATCTTTCGCCCATACCAAACCAATTTGATAGCTGACAGCGCTCATTCAGCAAGCTTTTATGACTATTTTTGCCTTGAAGTGGCGCGAGCTGGCTTTATGCGTCACGAAAGATTGGCCTCCCACGGATTGATAACGCTCAACCCGGCGGCCTGAAACGGCGCCGCGTCGTGCGTGGCGACGGCAAAACCGTGCGCAAAGGCAATGGCGGCGATGTAGGCATCGGGCATGGGAAAGCCCTTGCCAGCGGCTTTTGCCAAAGCAGTCAGCTCGGCGTGGTGCCGGGCGGCATCGACATCGAACGCCAGCACGCGGCCGCCAAACAGGCCCATCAGGCCGTCCAGCGTTTTTGCCAGCGCATCCTTGCGCTTGCCAGCGGGCATGATGCGCAGGCCAAACAGCAGCTCGGCAACGGTGATGCTGGTCAGATACAGCGTGTCTGGCGTTTGCGCGTTGAGCCAAGCTTGCACACTGGGGTTGCGCTCTGGCTTGACCGTCTCGGAGACGACGTTGGTGTTCAGAATGATCATTCAAAACTCATTGGTTCAATCGGCGTTTTGTCGCGCATTTGCTCAATGGCGCACCAATCTTCGGTAGTAAGGCCGATACGCTGACCAAGCTCAGCCAGCGCATCGCCCATGCGCAAGCGCCCGGGCGGGCGCACGGTGGCATCCAGAATGGCGCGAATCTCGGCCTCGGTGCTGCGCCCATGATGGGCCGCGCGCACGCGCAGCGCGCGGTGTACTTCGTCGGGCAGGTTGCGTACCGTTACGGTGGGCATGATGGCACTCCGTGGTTTGTGCTGGCAATGATTTCATTTTATGCAACGCGACTTTGTCCGGCAAGGCGGTTTGCCGCCGATGCCTGCTGTAGTAACCTTCATGGCCTTACGCATCGCCGATTCGCAGTGTCTTTCCCAGCCTCCCGCACCCATTTGCCACGCACGCTGCACGGCGTGTTTTTGCGCCATGCGCATGTGCTGCTGATCCTGTCGTGGCTGGTGCTGGGTTTTTCGCTGGCGTTTTGCGTGCCGCTGCTGTGGGGGCTGCTGGATGAGGACATGCGGCAGCAAAAAATCTGGCTGCACGGGCTGCTGCTGACGCTGGGCGTGGGGCTGGCGCTGTGGCTGGCGTGCCGCCGCTACCGGGCCGAGCTTTCGGTCAAGGACGGTTTTTTGCTGGTCAATCTGGTGTGGACGGTGCTGCCCGCGCTGGCGGCGGTGCCGCTGCTGGAGGCCATTCCCGGCATCACCTGGAGCAAGGCGTATTTCGAGGCCATGAGCGCGCTCACCGCCACCGGCGCCACGGTGCTGACGGGGCTGGATCAGCTTGACCCGGCGGTCAATTTGTGGCGCTGCTTTTTGCAACTGATCGGCGGTCTGGGCATCATGGTGCTGGCGCTGGCGGTGCTGCCGTTTTTGGGGTTGGGCGGCATGCAACTGTTCAAGGCCGAGATGCCCGGCCCGATGAAGGACACGCGCCTGACCCCGCGCATCGCCGAGACCGCGCGCGGCCTGTGGGGCGTGTACTTCCTGCTTTCAACGGCCTGCCTGCTGGCCTACCGCTGGGGCGGCATGAGCTGGCTGGACGCCTTCATGCACATGTGCACCACGGTCGGGCTGGGCGGGCTGTCGTCGCACGATGAGAGCTTTGCCTACTGGAATTCGCCCCAGCTCGAGTGGACGGCGGTGATCTTCATGGCGCTGGCCGGGGTCAGCTTTGCGCGCTACTTCATGGTGTGGCGGCTGCGCTCGCTGCGGCCTTTGATGCAAGACGCCGAGGTGCGCGCCTACGTGCTGGTGCTGACGCTGGCAATACTGGCGATCTGGCTGCTGCTGGCGCTGCACGGGCAGCAAGGCGGCAACTTTGGCGATCAGTTGCGCACGGCGGCGTTTCAGGTGGTGTCGGTGGCCACCACCACCGGCTACGCCACCACCGACTATGCGCAGTGGCCGCGCTTTGGCCCGGTGCTGCTGCTGTTTTTGGGCGCGTTCGTCTCGTGCGCCGGCTCCACCGGCGGGGGCATCAAGATGGTGCGGATGCTGGTGCTGGTCAAACTGGCCGGGCGCGAGCTGGTGCGCGCCATGCACCCGCGCGTGGTCAACCCGCTCATGCTGGGCCGGGTGGTGGTGCCGCAGGCGGTGGTGTGGGCCATCATGGCCTACATGCTGATCTACGGCGTGTGCATGGTGGGGCTGACGCTGCTGCTGCTGGCCAGCGGGATGGACATGGTGACCGCGTTTTCCGCCGTCATCGCGTGCCTCAACAACATCGGCCCCGGCCTGGGCAGCGTGGGGCCGGCGGGCAACTACGCGGCGCTGACGGGTTTTCAAACCGGCGCGCTCACGCTGGCCATGCTGCTTGGGCGGCTGGAGCTGATCTCGGTGCTGGTGCTGTTCACGCCGCGGTTCTGGCGGCGATAGCCGATTCGGCCATGAGCGTCTTTGCGCCGGCATGTGTCAAAGCTCAAAGCAAAACCGCTTTGGCGGCGGGTATGATGCGCTGCCGCCCGGCAGGTGCGGTCAATGCTTTTCAACCCCATCTCCCATCAGGAAGGTCATCATGAACTGGTTCATCGACGTGCTGAAAAACAAATACGCCAAATTCGACGGCCGCGCGGGCCGCGCGGAATACTGGTTTTTTTACCTGTTCTACTTCATTACGACCGTCGTGCTGTTTGTGCTGTCGATGATTCCTTACGCCGGTTTGGTTTTTTCCCTGGTGTTGCTGGTTTTCGCTCTTGGCACCATCGTGCCATCCATTGCCGCCGCGGTGCGCCGCTTGCACGACACCAATCGCAGCGGATGGTGGATGCTGATTTGCCTTGTGCCATTCGTCGGCGGCATCATCTTGCTGGTGTTTTTGATTCTGGAAGGAACCGCGGGCGACAACAACTTCGGCCCGCCAGCGCCAACTGCTCCCGGTCAATAAGTCTTGCCGCGCGCGGGTTCACCCGCGTTGCAGCTTGAACACCGCCGTACCGGCGCGCGCGTTGGGCAGCCAGCGCACCACTCGGCCGTCTTGCAGGCCAAAGGCGTCCAGCACGCGCAATCCGTTTTTGCGCGCCAGCGCCTCAAAGTCCCTGAACGTGCCGACGCGGATATTGGGCGTGTCGTACCACTGGTAGGGCAGCCGGCGCGTTACCGGCATACGCCCGCGCAGCACGCTGACGCGGTTGGGCCAGTGGGCAAAGTTGGGAAAGGCGACGATGCCGATGCGGCCCACGCGCGCGGTTTCGCGCAGCATCACCTCGGCATTGCGCAGGTGCTGCAGGGTGTCGATTTGCAGCACCACGTCAAAGCTCTGGTCGCCAAACGCTTTCAGCCCTTCGTGCAGGTTCAGTTGCAGCACGTTGACGCCGCGCCGCACGCAGGCCAGCACGCCCGCGTCGTCGATCTCGATGCCGTAGCCGCTGCACTGGCGCTGGCGCACCAGCAAATCGAGCAGCGCGCCGTCACCGCAGCCCAAATCGAGCACGCGCGCGCCCTCCGGCACCAGGGCGGCAATGACGCGCTGGGTGGCCTCGTCGCTCATGCCAGCCCCTTGTTGATGCTATCAAAATAGGATCGCACCACGCCCATGTAGCGTGCGTCGTCGAGCAAAAAGGCGTCATGCCCGTGGGGCGCGTCGATCTCGGCGTAGCTGACGTCGCAGCGGTTGTCGAGCAGCGCCTTGACGATCTCGCGCGAGCGCGGCGGCGCAAAGCGCCAGTCGGTGCTGAAGCTGACCAGCAAAAACCGGGCCGCCGCGCGCGCCAGCGCCTGCGTCAAGTCGCCGCCAAAGGCGCGCGCCGGGTCAAAGTAGTCCAGCGCGCGCGTGATCAGCAAATAGGTGTTGGCGTCAAAGTAGTCGCTGAACTTGTCGCCCTGATGGCGCAGGTAGCTTTCGATCTGGAACTCGATGTCCTGGGTCGAAAACCGGTAGCCGCTGGCGTGGCTGGCCACGGCCTGGCGCAGCTGGCGGCCAAACTTCTCGTTCATCACGTCATCGCTCAGATAGGTGATGTGGCCGATCATGCGCGCGATGCGCAGGCCGCGCTTGGGCACCACGCCGTGCGCGTAGAAGTGGCCGCCGTGAAAGTCCGGGTCGGTGACGATGGCGCGCCGCGCCACTTCGTTGAAGGCGATGTTTTCCGCCGTCAGGTTGGGCGCGCTGGCAATCACCACGGCGTGCCGCACGCGCGCCGGGTATTGCAGCGTCCACGACAGCGCCTGCATCCCGCCCAGGCTGCCGCCCATCACGGCGGCCAGGCTGTCAATGCCCAGCGCGTCCAGCAGCCGCGCTTGCGCGTGCACCCAGTCTTCCACCGTGACCACCGGAAAATCCGCGCCGTACACCCGCCCCGTATCAGGGTTGACGTGCATCGGCCCGGTGGAGCCAAAGCACGAGCCAGGGTTGTTGACGCCGATGACGAAAAACCGGTTGGTATCCACCGGCTTGCCCGGTCCGATCATGTTGTCCCACCAGCCCTGGCTGCGCTCTTGCCCGGCGTACACCCCGGCCACGTGATGCGAGGCGTTGAGCGCGTGGCAAATCAGCACCGCGTTGTCGCGCGCGGCGTTGAGCTGGCCGTAGGTCTCAAACGCCAGGTCATAACCGCGCAGCGCCGCGCCGCTTTGCAGCGCCAGCGGCGCGGCAAAGTGCATGGACTGCGGCGTGACCGTGAAAGACATGGCAACAAAAAAACCCGGCTCGCCAAATCACGAAACCGGGTTACCTGTGGCTCGGATTTAGCTGAACTTGTTAAGCGCCCGCAAGCAGAGGCAAATCGGCGCTGGAACCTGCAAGTATATCAACCCCAACCGAAAAAAGCCGCCAGCCCCAGCGCCAAAAAGATCAGCGCCGAGATGACGTGCACCGCGCGGATCGGCACCTTTTTGACCAGCCGCTCGCCAAACCACACCACCGGCGCGTTGGCCAGCAACATGCCCAGCGTGGTGCCTGCCACCACCGCGGCCCATTGCTGATATTGCGCCGCCAGCGCCACCGTGGCCACTTGTGTCTTGTCGCCCATTTCGGCCATGAAAAAGGCCACCAGCGTGGTGCCAAACACGCCCAGCTTTGACGCCGCGCCGGCGGCGCTTTCATCCTCATCGAGCTTGTCCGGGATAAGCATCCACGCCGCCATGGCGACGAACGAGCCGCCCAGCACCCAGCGCAGCACGTGCGGGCCAAGCCAGTGCGTCACCCAGCCGCCCAGCGCACCGGCCAGCGCGTGGTTGGCAAGTGTGGCGGCAAAAATACCAAACACAATCGGCCACGGGCGGCGAAACCGCGCCGCCAGCACCAGCGACAAAAGCTGGGTTTTGTCGCCCATTTCCGCCAGCGCCACGATGCCGGCGGCTACCAGAAAAGCTTCCATGCCAATGTCTTTCAGGCCGCCAAGGCTTGTCTATCCAGCGCATGCAGCTATACTAACAATAGCAAAATAGGCTCTCATGCGGGGCGCTGCAAGTGCGCGCGATTTTATCTGGCGGGCCACAATCAAGACGCCGGCAGCGGTAAAACGTAAATAACCCAGTAAACAACTAGGAAATGCGGCACATGCTTGACTTTCCATGATCTGACGCATAATCGCGCGAGTGTGCGTGTATTTTTTTGCAGAGCGCACACCATGCGAGCTTGCGGTGAACACAGTCAGTTGCCCTTTCCGGCCTCGGCACAGAGGCGTCAAAAGGCGTTTTGCGGACTCCATCGCTTTTCTTTTTTCATTCAGGAGTTCCGTTTAATGGGCAACAAACTTTACGTCGGCAACCTGCCTTACTCGGTGCGCGACGAAGACTTGGCGCAGGCGTTCGGCCAGTTCGGCGCGGTCACCAGCGCCAAGGTCATGATGGAGCGCGACACTGGCCGCTCCAAGGGCTTTGGCTTTGTAGAGATGGGCAGCGATGCCGACGCGCAGGCCGCCATTCAGGGCATGAACGGTCAGGCGCTGGGCGGGCGCAACGTCGTGGTCAACGAAGCGCGCCCGATGGAGCAGCGCCCGCCGCGCTCCGGCGGCGGCGGTTATGGCGGCGGTGGCGGTGGCGGCGGCGGTGGCTACGGCGGCGGACGCCGTGAAGGCGGCGGCGGTTATGGCGGCGGCGGTGGCGGCAGGCGCGAAGGCGGCGGCTACGGCGGCAGCGGCAACGACGGCAACTTCCGCAGCCCCTACGGCCCCGGCCCCCGCACTGGCGGCGGCCGGCGCGATGGCGGCGGCTACGGCGGCGGTCGGCGCGACAGCGGCGGTGGCGGCGACGAATATTGATTAGCCTGACGGCGCGCCGCGCTGGTCAGGTATCAATGCAAAAAAGGCTCCGGTTGGGAGCCTTTTTTTTGGGCTTTTCCCTCCCCCTTTGGGGGAGGGCAGGGTGGGGGCGCGCGGCGCTGTAATGGAGTACTTTGCTTGCGATGCGCTGCTTGCCCCCACCTCAATCCTCACCCAAAGAGGGAGGGAGGAAAACCGGCAAGATCGTGGACTATCACTGATGCAGGGACCATCATGAGCAGAGAAATTCCATACCCTCACCCGGGCGAAATTTTGTTGGAAGAGTTTTTGAAGCCGATGGGCATCAGCCAGTACCGGCTGGCCAAGGATATCGGCGTGCCTCAGCGGCGCATTGGCGAGATTGTGGCTGGCAAGAGAGCCGTTACCGTGGATACCGGCTTGCGCCTGTCGGCTTTTTTTGGCATGAGCGATGGTTTCTGGAGCGGCCTTCAGATCGACTATGACACCGCCCGCGCGCGCGATGCGCTGGCCGAAACGCTGGCGCGCATCCAGCGTCATGCGGCGCAGCGTAGCTGCATTACTGCTTCGGCGGCATAAAGCCGCGCACCCGCCCGCGCAGGTGGGCCACGCCGCTTTTTTGGTCGTAGTCGAAGGCGTCGCCGGTGAACCAGTCGCGGCCGTGTTTGAGTTGCACCGGCAGGTCGGAGCTGACGCGCTTGTCGTCCACGAAGGCGTGCAGGAACTGGCCGTTGAATTCCATTTGCGGGATGACCGCGCCGCCTGGCCGCGTGACCGGCTCGCGCACTACGTGGGCGTTGCCGTAGAGCCGGATTTCGGAGGCGTCGGCGTTGGATACGCCGCGTTTGGCGGTGGCGGTCGTGGGGTGGCCCTGCTCGTCGTAGGAGAGCACGCGCGGCTGGGTTACTTCCATTGTGTCGTCAATGGGAAAGTGCTGGCCGGCGGCGCCGGTCAGCGCCGATTGCAGCCGCCCGTCAGGCAGGAATACGCGCACCGAGAAGTCGCGCATGTAGTAGTCAGGCTCTGGTGATAGCTGGCGCTCACTTGCTGGCTCGACTATTTTGGGCGCGCTGCGCACCAGCCACCAGGTGCCTAGCGCAAACAGCAGCATCAGCAGCACCGGCAGCCAGGCCGACAGGTGGTCGCGGCCGTGGCGCAGCAGTTGCGCGCGCACGCTATCGTCCGTCATGGCGCGCCGTCCTGGCCGTCCAGCAGCCGCCGGTAGTGGCCGCCTGCCATCAGCAGCAGGTCGCACAGCTCGCGCGCCGCGCCCGCACCCGCGCTGGCGCTGGTGATGTGGTGCGCCGCGGCGCGCACTTCGGCATGGGCTTGCGGCGGCGCGCAGGCAAAGGCGGCGCGGCGCAGCAGCGGCAAGTCGGGCCAGTCGTCGCCCATGACGGCGGTTTGCGCCCAGTCAAGGCCCAGCTCGGCCAGCAGCGCCTGGGCGGCGGGCAGTTTGTCTTCGCTTCCCAGGCGCTGGCGGCGCACGCCCAGCGCGGCCAGCCGCGCGCGCAGCGGGGCCGAATCGCGCCCGGAGATCACGCACGGCTCGATGCCAGCTTGCGCCAGCAGCTTCAGGCCGTGCCCGTCCAGGGTGTGAAAGCGTTTGAGCGTCTCGCCCTCGGCGCTGAAGTACAGCCCGCCGTCGGTGAGCACGCCATCGACATCAAAAAACGCCGCGCGCACGCCTTGCGCGCGCAGCAGCAAATCGGGCGGGAAGGTGAGGGCGGGTGGCATTTGAATTCAAATCACCTTGGCGCGCATCAGGTCGTTGCTGCTGACCGCGCCGGTAAGGCGCGCGCCGTCGTCCAGCACCAGCAGCACGGTGATGCGGTGCTGCTCCATGGCTTCGGCGGCAACGGCGGCCAGCGCGCTGGCGCGGATGGTGCGCGGGTTGGGGTGCATTACTTCGCGTGCGGTCAGGGCGCGCAGATCGCGCCCGGTTTCCACCAGCCGGCGCAAATCGCCGTCGGTGAAGATGCCCAGCACGCGGCCGTCGCCATCGGCCACGGCGGCCGCGCCCAGGCCCTTGCGCGTCATCTCGCGCATCAGCGCGCTGAAGTCGGCGTCGGGCGTTACTTTTGGCACCGCGTCGCCGCCGCGCATGACATCGGCCACGCGCGTGAGCAGCCGCCGCCCCAGCGCGCCGCCGGGGTGCGAGCGGGCGAAGTCCTCGGCCTTGAAGCCGCGCGCGTCCATCAGCGCCATGGCCAGCGCGTCGCCCAGCGCCAGTTGCGCGGTGGAGCTGGCGGTGGGGGCCAGGTTGAGCGGGCAGGCTTCTTTTTCGACCGCGCTGTCCAGCACCAGATCGGCGTGGCGCGCCAGCGTGGAGCCGGGGTTGCCCGTCATGGCAATCAGCAGCGCGCCCAGGCGCTTGACCAGCGGCACGATGGCCAGCAGCTCGTCGATTTCGCCGCTGTTGGATATGGCCAGCACCGCGTCGTGCGGCTGGATCATGCCCAGATCGCCGTGGCTGGCTTCGGCCGGATGCACGAACAGCGCGGGCGTGCCGGTGGACGCCAGCGTGGCGGCGATCTTGCGCCCCACGTGGCCGCTTTTGCCGATGCCAATTACCACCACGCGCCCGCGCAGCGGCAGCAGCAGCTCCACCGCGCGCGCAAAACCGGCGCCCAGCCGGGCCTTGAGGCCGAGCACTGCGGCCGCTTCGATGTCCAGCGTCTCATGGGCCAGACGCAGCGCGCGGGCGGGATCGAACGTCATGAGGGGATTTTAGGTCGAGCGTTTGGCGTTGAGCGTGATATACGCCAGACGCTCAACGCCAAACGGCAAGCTGGAAAATTTTTGCATGGGCAGCAGCCCATGCTGCAAGGCGCGCCTTGATGGACAGGCCAAAACGGCCCTTCGCGGCCATGAAGTTTGGTGGTGAGGTGGCGGGGTGAACCCGGCCCTGTTGCCAATGACAATGATTTCCGGTTTGGCAGCGGTTCCTCAGGTCAGATGTTTGCCGCCAGCGTTGTGCCTTGCAAGATGGCGCGTTTGGCGTCCAGTTCGGCTGCCACGTCCGCTCCGCCAATCAGATGTACCGAGCAGCCTGCAGCTACCAGTGCGTCGTGCAATTCGCGTAGCGGTTCTTGCCCGGCGCAGAGCACTACGTTATCAACTGCCAGTGTTTGCGGGATGCCATCGACTTTGATGTGCAGGCCGGCATTGTCAATGCGCTCGTAAGTGACGCTGCTGCTCATGGCAACGTTTTTGTTTTTCAACTCGGTGCGGTGAATCCAGCCGGTGGTGTTGCCCAATTGGCCGCCTACCTTGCTGCTTTTGCGTTGCAGCAGGTGGACCTGGCGGGCGGGCGGCTCCCATTGCTCTTTGCCCAATCCGCCCGCGTGGGTGTAGCTGGTGTCTATGCCCCATTGTTTGTAGAACTTTTCCGGGTCTACGGCGGCGCTTTTGCCTGTATGGGTGAGGTATTCGGCGACATCAAAGCCGATGCCGTTGGCGCCTACTATGGCCACGTTGTGGCCTACTGGTTTTTCGTCACGCAGTACGTCCAGATAGGTGAGGACTTTGGCGTTGTTTACGCCGTCAATGTCGGGGATGCGGGGGGTGACGCCGGTGGCCAGAATTACTTCGTCAAAACCGGCCTGGGTCAGGTCGCCGGTGGTGACGCGGTGATTGAGTTTTACCGTTACCTTGTTCAATTGCAGTTGGCGGCGGAAGTAGCGTAGCGTTTCAAGAAATTCTTCTTTGCCGGGCACTTTTTTGGCGACGTTTAATTGCCCGCCAATCTCGCTGCCTGCATCAAACAGCGTTACCTTGTGCCCGCGCTGGGCAGCGGTAATGGCAAAGCTCAAACCGGCCGGGCCAGCGCCTGCTACGGCGATGCGCTTGGGCGTTTGGGCAGGAGCGATGACCAATTCGGTTTCATGGCAGGCACGCGGGTTGACCAGGCAAGAGGCGAGTTTGCGGCCACCAAAAATATGATCCAGACACGCCTGATTGCAGGCGATGCAGGTGTTGATTTCATCAGCGCGGCCTTGCCGTGCCTTGAGGACGAATTGCGGGTCAGCCAGCATGGGGCGGGCCATTGAAACCATGTCGGCACAGCCTTCGGCCAGCAGTCGTTCAGCCACTTCTGGAGTGTTGATGCGATTGGATGTGATCAGTGGAATTTTTACCTTGCCCATGACCCGTTTGGTCACCCATGCAAAAGCGCCGCGCGGCACTTTGGTGGCGATGGTGGGAACGCGCGCTTCATGCCAGCCGATGCCGGTGTTGATGATGGTGGCGCCTGCCGCTTCGATGGCTTGCGCCAGTTGGATGACTTCTTGCAGCGTGGAGCCGCCTTCGACCAGATCGAGCATGGACAGGCGGTAGATGATGATGAAATTGGGGCCAACTTCTTGGCGCACGCGGCGCACGATTTCAACCGGGAAGCGGATGCGATTGGCGTAGCTGCCGCCCCATTGGTCGTCGCGGTGGTTGGTGCGGGTGGCGATGAATTCGTTGATGAGATAGCCTTCCGATCCCATGATCTCCACCCCGTCATACCCGGCAAACTGGCACAGTGCGGCAGTGCGGGCGTAGTCGGCAATGGTGGCTTCGATTTCATCGCCCGTGAGCGGGTGCGGCACAAACGTGTTGATGGGCGCTTGCAGGGCGCTGGGGGCGACCAGATTTTTGCTGTGTTCATAGCGGCCAGTGTGCAAAATCTGCATGGCGATTTTGCCGCCTTCGGCATGGACGGCAGTGGTGACGATGCGGTGTTGCTCGGCTGCCGCTTCGTTGATCATGGCGTAGGGGCTGGTTGCGCGTGCGTTGGGGGACATGCCGCCAGTGACGATCAGCGCCACTTCACCACGGGCGCGCTCGGCATAAAACGCCGCCAGACGGTGCGGGCCGCCCGGCGCTTCTTCCAGCCCCAGGTGCATGGAACCCATGAGCACGCGGTTTTTGAGGGTGGTAAAGCCCAAGTCGAGCGGGGCGGTGAGGTGCGGGTAGGGGGACGTTTGTGACATGGGAAGTCTCCTGGAAAAAAACGATTGCAGTGCGTGATGTCCGGATTTTGAGGGAGATCATTTTCCGCTGTACGCATTTCCGCTGTACGCAGCGGTCTTGTCAAGTTCAGAGGTCATGTGGGTTTCAGGTCAAGCGTTGGGCGTGGCAGATGCCAAATGCTCATTGCCCGGCCATACGCTAGCATCTTCCCATGACCGCCCTGGAGCTGACGCTGCTGTACCTGCTGGCCGCCGTGCTGGCGGTGGCGGCTTGCCGCACGCTCAAGCTGCCGGCCATTTTGGGTTATTTGCTGGCCGGGGTGCTGATGGAGCCGCACACGCTGGGGCTGGCGTTTGGGCAGGATGCCGACAGCATCAAGTACCTGGCTGAATTTGGCGTGGTGTTCCTGATGTTCGTCATCGGGCTGGAGTTCAACTTGCACAAGCTGCGCGCCATGCGGCGGTTTGTGTTTGGGCTGGGGCTGGCGCAGGTGGCGCTGACGATGGGGCTGGTCACGCTTGGGTCGCTGGCGCTGGCCTGGCTGATGCCGCTGCGCTGGCCGCTGGGCTGGCAGGCGGCGCTGGCGCTGTCGGGCGCGATGGCGATGAGCAGCACCGCCATCGTGGTCAAGATGATGGCCGACCGGCTGGAGCTTGATTCCGAGCACGGCCAGCGCGTGCTGGGCGTGCTGCTGTTTCAGGATTTGGCGGTGGTGCCGCTGCTGGTTCTGATCCCGGCGCTGGGCGCGCCGCCCGAAGAGCTGTTGCGCGAGCTGGCGCTGGCGGGCCTGAAGGCGGCCGCGCTGATCACCGTGCTGCTGTGGGGCGGCCAGCGCGTGATGCGCTGGTGGCTGACGGTGGTGGCGCGGCGCAAGAGCGAGGAGCTGTTCATGCTCAACCTGCTGCTGATGACGCTGGGCCTGGCCTGGCTGACCGAGCACGCGGGCCTGAGCCTGGCGCTGGGCGCGTTCATCTGCGGCGTGCTGATATCGGAGACCGAATACCGCGTGCAGGTGGAAGCCGAAATCCGCCCCTTCCACGACGTGCTGCTGGGCCTGTTTTTCATCACCATCGGCATGTTGCTGGACTGGCGGCTGGTGGCGCCGCAGTGGCCGCTGGTGCTGGCGCTGGCCACGCTGCCGGTGCTGTTCAAGCTGGGGCTGGTGGCGCTGCTGGCACGCGCCACGCGCGCCAGCAACGGGGTGGCGCTGCGCACGGGCCTGTATCTGGCGCAGGCGGGCGAATTCGGCTTTGTGCTGCTGACCCTGACGCGCCGCGAGGGGCTGCTGCCGCCCGATCTGTTCAACCCGGTGCTGGCGGCGATGGTGCTGTCGATGCTGGCCACGCCCTTCATCATCATGGCCAGCAACCGGCTGGTCATGCGG
>Ga0209628_10000068_pt1 | contig 51339 bp, 53 predicted proteins | sample TergutCu122P4_FD_187285 | JGI IMG/M metagenome (GOLD analysis project Ga0209628, IMG submission 187285) | Cubitermes ugandensis P4 segment gut microbial communities from Kakamega Forest, Kenya - Cu122 P4 (SPAdes) (version 2) | ecosystem: Host-associated > Arthropoda: Insects > Digestive system... | reverse complement strand
TCGCGGCTTTTGTCGTCTAACCATGTCAAGTAGTCGGCATAAGTATAACGTTTGTTCAAATCTAATGACAGTTCCATAATTTCTTCCTTGTAATTTTAATGGCAAAGATACAATCTTTTTTATTATCCAAACATTTTTTTTACTTTTTTCAACGCCGAAATAAAAATGTCAATTTCTTCTTTTGTATTGTAAAATGCAAACGAAGCGCGCATGATGCTGGTGAGACCGAAGAAGTCGGCAACAGGTTCAGCACAGTGATGTCCGGTGCGTATGGCAATGCCCAAATGGTCTAAGACAGTTCCTGCATCGTAGGGATGGATACCTTCAATTATGAATGAGACAACGCCTGTTTTTTGTTGTGCTGTTCCAATTAGTTTAACGAATCCTAATGCAAGGAGTTGTTTTTCGGCGTAATGGCAAAGTTCTTTTTCGTGTTGTGAAATATTGTCGAAACCGATATTTTCCAAGTAATCAATAGCGGTATGTAATCCCAAAACGCCCGGAACATTTGGGGTTCCTGCTTCAAATTTATATGGCAGTTCGTTGTATGTGGTTTTTGCAAAAGATACTTTTTTAATCATCTCGCCGCCGCCTTGGTAAGGAGGGATTTCGTTCAACCAGCGTTCTTTTCCGTATAAAACACCGACTCCCATAGGTGCATACATTTTATGTCCCGAAAAACTAAAAAAATCACAGTCCAACTCTTGAACATCAACTTTTTGATGTGGCGCTGACTGTGCGCCGTCAATAAGGACGGGGATGTTTCTCAAATGCGCTTTTTCGATGATTTCCTTTATCGGATTGACTGTTCCTAATACGTTAGATACATGTGTTATGGCTACAATTCGTGTTTTTTGATTAAACAGTTCGGGCAGTGTTTCCAACCGTAATTCTCCTTTTTCGTTCATCGGAATTACTTTTAGATGTGCTTTTTTTCGTGCGCATGCCATTTGCCATGGTACGATGTTGGCATGGTGTTCCATAGCAGTGATAACGACTTCATCGTTTTTTCGTAAAAACCGTTCTGTAAAAGAGGATGCAACTAAATTGATGCTCTCAGTTGTTCCACGCGTAAAGATGATTTCGTGTGGATGTTTGGCTTTGATAAATTCGGCGATGCGTTTTCGTCCCTCTTCGTAAAATGTTGTGGCTTCGTTTGCTAAGAAATGTGCTGCACGATGAATGTTGGCGTTTTCTTCTTCGTAATACCGTTTTTCACGTTCAATAACTGCCTTTGGTTTCTGCGTTGTAGCGGCATTGTCGAAGTAAATCAACGGCTTACCACGCACCTCACAGGTAAGTAGCGGAAAATCGGCGCGTATTTTTTTTAAATTAAAATCCATAATACTTCTATAGTTTTCAATAGAATAATGTATTGCAAATGTACATGAAATTTTTGAATTACATACAGATAAAGAAAATGAGCCGATTATTTCAATTATTCGGATCAAAGTTGTATCTTTGCACCGATTATTTCATTTAATCGGCTCAAATATGATTTATAACTGGCAACAAAAGGAATGGGCAAATTTCACTTTCAATAGAGATGCAATCAGTGATATTGTTTGTGCTTTTTGGAAAAGGAAAGTGAAACAGATGTTATATTGCAGGGTTTAAATAATGAAGAACTACAGACAGAACTTATTCACTGTATTATTTTAGAAGCAACAACTACTTCGAAAATTGAAGGAGAATATATAAACAAAGATGACTTGATGTCGTCAATAAAAAACAAATTAGGAATCAACGTAAAACCCGAAACAGTAAAAGACAGGCGCGCTTTGGCGATTTCTAATATGTTAATTGCCGTACGTAATTCATACAACCACCGCTTAACCGAAAAAGAGATTAAACAATGGCATCCTTTACTTTTTGAGGATTCAAAAACAATATGTACAGGCAAGTGGCGTACAGGCGATGAACCCATGCAGGTAGTTTCAGGTGCTATTGGGCATGAAACAGTGCATTACGAAGCTCCGCCCTCATACCGGATACCATCGGAGATGAAACAGTTTGTGAAATGGTACAATGATTTTAATATCAACGATAAAACCGATGCGCTTATTAAAACAGCGATATCACATTTGTATTTTGAAAGCATACATCCTTTTGAAGATGGAAACGGACGAATAGGGCGGGCAATTGCTGAAAAATGTTTGGATCAGTCGCTCAATAAAACCCTTCTGCTTAGTCTGTCGAATGTAATTAAAAAAAACAAAAAGCAATATTATGATGCTCTTAAAGAATCCCAAAAATCGCTTGAAATAACCAACTGGATTGTCTATTTTGCGAATGTTATTACACAAGCACAAAAAGAAACAGTTGAAACCATTCGATTTTCGTTGCGAAAAACAAAATTTTACACGCAATACAATACTCAACTTAATGAACGTCAAGCGAAAGCAATCAGAAAAATGTTTGATATAGGCATTGAAGGTTTTAAAGGAGGGATGACTTCGAAAAAATATATGAGTATCAACCAAACTTCAAAAGCCACTGCTACACGCGACTTGCAACAATTAGTAAAAATCGGTGCGCTTTTAGAACAAGGTAATGGCCGTAATGTGAATTATTGTTTGAACATATAAGTTTATGTTAAACTGCAATTTATCCATTCATTGTCAAATGCAGTCCGATATTTTTGATAAAACTTAATAGCCGGATCATTCCATTCCAACACCTGCCAGACGATGCCATTCAGTTTTCGTTCTTTGGTTTCTTCGATGAGACGTTCAAATAGCAAACTTCCGATTCCTTTATTACGCATGGATTGGGTAACAATGATGTCTTCCAAGTACATCCGCTGTCCTTTCCAAGTACTGTATCGGATATAATAAAGCGCAAAACCTACTACTATATTCGATTCTTCGGCTACAAAAGCCCACCAAACAGGCGTTTCACCAAATCCGCTCTCGGTGAAATGTTCCAATGAAACAGTTACTTCGTCGGGCGCTTTTTCATAGACAGCCAACTCTTTTATCAGTTCCAACAAACGAGGACAGTCTTCTTTGAGCGCTCTGCGTATTATTACATTCATTCCATTGTATTTTTTTTATTAGCAAAGAAAGCCAATCCACCGGCTGCTGTTTCTTTATAGATAGAAGGCAGGTCATGTCCGGTCTGTTTCATTACTTGTACAACCTTGTCGAAAGGAACAAAGTGTCTTCCGTCTGATAAGACTGCATACATATTGGCATCCAACGCACGTGCTGCACCCATAGGATTACGTTCAATACATGGAATCTGAACCAATCCGCAAACAGGGTCGCAGGTAAGTCCGAGAAAATGTTCCAATCCGATAGATGCGGCGTATTCTATCTGGTTGAGTGTTCCACCGTATGCTTGTGCGGCAGCGCCTGCCGACATGGCGCAAGCCGTTCCAATTTCACCTTGACACCCTACTTCAGCACCCGAAATGGAAGCATTATATTTAACAATATTACCAATCAATCCTGCCGTTGCCATCGCAAGTAAGATTCTTTTGTCTGTCAAGTCGTGATGAAAACGCAGCATATATAATATGGAAGGCAACACGCCGCAAGAGCCGCAGGTTGGCGCCGTTACAACGCGCCCACCTCCGGCATTCTCTTCCGATACGGCTAAAGCGTATGCAAAAAGCAATGCGCGCCGTTTCATGCTCTCTTTATATCCCTGTGCTTTAAAATAATAGGAAGACGCTTTTCGCGGAAGATTCAGTCCGCCCGGTAATACGCCTTCGGTATCAATTCCTCGCTCAACAGCCTCTTTCATGGTTGTCCATACCGTTGCAAGATAGTCCCAAATGTCGGATTCTTCATGCTCCTGTACATATTCCCAAAAAGTGCGTCCGCTGTCATGTCCCCATTTCAAAATAGATTCCATATCTGTTAAAGGATATATTTGTTTGGCGGCGTCTTCCGTCTCGCCTTCATAGACGATTTTTCCACCACCGATGCTGTAAGCAGTAGTTTCATCAATTATTTCACCCGAATTATTGTAAGCAGTGATTTTCAACGCATTCGGATGTTGTTCAAGAAAAATGTCCGGTTGCCATTCAAAGATGACAGGTTTTGGCAACAGTTCGTCCAAAATGGCTTTGTCGGTAAGGTGTCCCTTTCCGGTTGCTGCCAAACTGCCGTACAAAACGACTTTAAATGAGGTCGCATTGGCGTTTTTTCGCCCAAATGTAATTGCTACCCTACTCGGTCCCATCGTATGACTGCTCGAAGGACCGTGTCCGATTCTAAAGATTTCCTTGATGCTTTCCATTCTTTAATATGACATTTTTGATTCTTAAACTTTGAGAGCAAAAGTACACGATTTTTTTGAATAACATACAATCATACAATCATTCAATTATTCACAATTCATAATTCCCAAAATCGTATCTTTGCACCCATTAATAACATAAAATTTAAACAGATGAAACGTATATTTTTATCATTAGTCGTACTATTTAGCGTTACTTTTATTAACGCACAGAATAAGTTGAAAACTTTTGAAGAATGGTTCTACCCTCCTAAAGAAATTTCCAAAGATGTTTTTTTTACTGAATCAGAACTTGTATTCGAGGGCAGGTTTCTTAAGGTTGTGGAAACCTACGATTCCAAAAGCGATGGAGTTTATTCAATTGATGCTTATAAAGTAGACAAGGTCTATAAAGGCGATCAATCTTTATCAGGGGACACCATATATACAATCAGCAAAGGAGGTGTACTTGGCGAGGAAAACTTTGATTATAGCATGGTGGAAATTCGCCCTTATTGCCCGCAGATATTATTTGATAAAGGAATTAAAAATTATGGGGTTACATCATTTACACGTTCCATATTTTTTTTCGTATCAACCGATTCCCCTGCTAATCCTGAAACTACGAAATATTCTTCACGTAAAAAATTCAATACGATATACAGGTACGAAAATTTATATGTATGTGGAGATATTATCGCAGGGTTAGGTGATGTTTTTTTTAAAAGTAGAGAAGAATTTTATGATTACATGAGGCAGTTTGAAGGCTTTACGGTTCCGGAACCTGTTAATGTAACTCCCATTGAGAAACAGCCGGAAATACAGAAATATGAATACCCTGTGTTTGATTTTGATTCTATAAAACAAAGGAGAATTTCAGATTCTATATGGAATGAATTCTATAAAGGAAAAAATATTCATAAAAAAAAAGTCCGAAATAATCCGGATAAAAACAAACCACCGAACTCACTTACACTGAAAATTGATAATCATCATGTTGTATATGATTATGCTACAAACAAACACCATGTAAAGTTCGACATCATGGCGAGTTCCAATAATCCGGAACTCTATTTGTTTGGAACAGGCGGTTTGATACAATACAACACCGGAATTTTTGGAGTGTTGTCATAATCAAAACTAACCGTATCAATGGGGGATCATTTTAAAAACGGTTATCAGTTGTTGGGAGGAGATGTTACCTACGGGAATGGTTATTTCGATCACTCTATCGTACCCAAATCATCTACAGGAAGGGTAAAAGTGAGTTCTACTCCCACTCCTATTTTGCACTTTAAATTGGAACTTTTGCCCAATATTTCGGGACTCTCTTATTTTGTTTATCCGAATAAAGACAATTTCGTCTCATCCTTTACATTAACCGACGAAAGCAATGCTCAGTTATATTATTACGACCAAACCATTTTTATTGACTCAGATACTATTTGGGTTACAACTACCGGAAAGCCGTTTATTAACAACGATTTAAGCGCACAATCGAAAATAGCAGGCATTGGAGATGTTTTAACCATCAAAGGACACCATTTCGGAAACACACAAGGTACTGTTCACTTTAAAGCGGCAAACGATGGGGGTCAAAGTTTTCTGAAAAGTTTGGACAATCAATATTATGTTGGCAGTTGGAGCGATTCGATTATCAAAGTTATTGTACCTTCGGTAGTTTATGCAGGCGCATCAACAGATTCAATAAAATTCGGAGGAGCCGGCACAGGTCCCATTAAGATAAAAACAGCAGCCGGTGATTCCTGTATCAGTGCAACGAATCTAAACATACCTTATTCCATACTGAATAGAAAAATAGCAGGAAATGAACGTATTAAAAGAGTGCATTTGACAAGAATGTATTGCAACTCAGATTTTCAATTTACCTTGCACGAACTTTACAAAAAAGATTCTATAAAACATGTGATTCCGATTATAGAAAAGGCGTTAAACGACTGGTCTGCATTAAAAGGACTGACTCTCACTTTGGAGCGAGATTCATTAGGTGAAATTGTATATGCAACCACAATAAATAATTATCGAAACATTATTCGGGCAGTGAATTCTGAATATATGAGTACCGTTACTAACCCCGGCTATGAAATAATTGGCATTGATACTATTTTGTATCGTACAAGGGGTTCTCATATTTCGATTCGTCATCAACTTCCGTCTCCATATTCATGGAGTTATTTAACTTCAGGTACAACAGGTAGTAATGAGTTTAGTTTCTATGAATTTTTTATGCACGAGTTGGGGCATATACTTTTGTTAGGACATGTAAACGACCCTTCCGACTTGATGCATTATGGCAGTACCCAAAATTCCCCTATAATCAATCTAACATCATCATCCACCCCTGTTTATGCAGTTGGTCAGAACATTGCTGCGAGTCATGCAATCAGTTGGACTTCGCCCCCGTTTTTTCCGCTTGGCGTACAAAATTTGGAGGTTGATATAATATTGTTACATGTGCGCCCTCCTATGTATCAGTCAGTAGTATCGGGTGGAACGCCGCCATATTATTATCAATGGTCATATTTAGAAATCGCAGGAGGAGGAGTATTTGGAGCAAGTTGTATTGCTGTCCCTTCACCTTATGCTAATTCATCCTATATTCCTGTAAGTTATGAAACGTTAACCTGTCATCTCAGATTAACAGTTACGGATTTCTGCGGTAATCAAGTTGTTGCCTATCCACCGCCTGGCAAAAATACCCTCACAACCGCCATCCAAGACGAAATGGTCATTTTCCCCAACCCCGTATCGGGCTTTGTAACCATTTCAACAACAACGGAGATGCAGCAGTTGAATGTTTACGACATCACCGGCAGGTTGGTAGAAAGTCAATATCCTGCAAACAGTCAGGTTGTTTTCGATACCGGCAAGTTGCCGCAGGGCGTCTATCTTGTTCGGGCGTTACTCGAAAACGGTACTTTACGGACGGGGAAGTTGGTGGTGAAATAATCAATTTATTTTATGAACTTCCCCAATCAATTCCCTAACATCTTTCACATCATATTTTCTGCAATACTCTTCAATCCCTTCGATGATTTTAATGGTTATTTGGGGATCAATAAAATTGGCTGTTCCTACTTGTACGGCTGTTGCGCCGGCTAACAGAAACTCAATGGCATCGGTAGCGTTCATGATGCCGCCCAAACCGATGATGGGAATTTTCACTGCTTTATAAACCTGCCAAACCATGCGTAATGCAATCGGTTTTACTGCCGGACCGCTCAATCCACCGGTGATGGTTGATAATACGGGTTTTCGGGTGTTGGCATCAATAGCCATACCGAGTAAGGTGTTTATCAGCGAAACGGAGTCGGCGCCGGAATCCTCTACTGCTAAGGCGATTTCGGCAATATTACTGACATTGGGCGAGAGTTTTACTATCAATGTTTTGGTATATACTTTTCTAACGGCTGCAACTACTTGATGTGCTGAAACACAGTTTGTTCCGAAAGCCATACCACCTTCTTTTACATTGGGGCAAGAGATGTTTAATTCTATCGCTGGAATGTCTTCCAAAGCGTTGATTTTTTCTGCTACAGTAACATATTCGTCAATAGTAGAACCCGATACGTTTACGAGGATATTGGTTTGATAATGACGGATGTTGGGATAGATTTCATTGATAAAAGCATCAACGCCTTTATTTTGAAGTCCTACCGCATTTAACATTCCCGACGGCGTTTCTGCCATGCGGGGATAGGGATTTCCTTCACGCCGGCTGCCCGTAGTGCCTTTTACAACGATGCCTCCCAATCGGTTTATGTCAACAAAATCTTCAAATTCTATTCCATATCCAAATGTGCCGGAGGCGGTCATTACCGGATTTTTTAACGCTAACTCTTTGATATTTACTGCAAGATTCATCATGGTTTTTGTTTTGATTGTTACATTTTTGAAAATTTTAATTTTTCGGCATCAAATACAGGTCCTTCGGTACAAACGCAAACATGATGTCCGTCAACGGTTTCCGTAACGCAGCACAAACATGCTCCCACACCGCAAGCCATGGTATTTTCTAAGGATACTTCGCAATGGATGCCATGTTTGGCAGCGTATTGAGCAACGGTTTTCATCATGGCTTCAGGTCCGCATGTGCAGATGTGGGTAAAGTTCAGATGTTTTTCTAAAATCGAATGTTGGGTTGCAAAACCGCACTCGCCCATTGAGCCGTCTTCTGTTGTGATATGCACATTACCGAGTGATTGATATTTTCTTAAATCGAATACTGCTTCTTCATTGCGAGCGCCGATAAGAATGTCGGGAAAGATGTTGATTTCGTTAAGTTTGCGGGCTAAATAATATAGCGGCGCCAATCCGCAGCCTCCGCCAATCAGCAGATATTTGCCCTGTTCAACGGTAAAACCTTTACCCAAAGGATAGATGATATTGACAGTGTCGCCGCTGCGAAAACGGCTTAGTTTTTCTGTCCCTTTTCCGCACACACGTATTACAAAACTGATGGTGTTGTTTGTAGAATCAACATCGTGAACAGATATAGGACGGCGTAAAAATACACTTGGTTCATCATCTACTTTAATTTCTACAAATTGACCGGGCAATATCGGTAGTAACGGTTTCGACAACTGCACCGTCATCAAAAAATGCTCACTGTTGACAAAGTCGTTGGATATGACGGTGAAATTTTGGATTTCTTTTGATTGGTAAATATTGTTATTCATTAAATAATTGTAATTGTTCACTATTAATTTGAATATTTTTTATGGTATAGTTGGAAATAAACAATTCTTTTCCTGTTTGGTCGGAATTTTCAGTGATATTTCTCATTCCGTAGGTTAAATTCCATGGAATAATATTAGCAAAGGAGAATAAACTACGAATGTATTCACTGTCATCATAAGTAATGAGCCATTTATGTTTACAGTTTCTCATATTTTCGGCAAAACGTTTGTGGTCAAATGACTTGTGAAGGTTGCCGTTTTTCCCATACAATGCGGATTTCGTTGCAGAATAATAGGGCGGGTCAAGGAAAATAAATACATTTTCACCTTCCTTTTTTACTAATTCTTCATAGTCATAATTTGTTATCATTGAACCGTTTAATACTTCTGCCAAACCATTTAATCTTTTTATACTACTTTCGGTAAAACGCCCAGTAAAAGCGCCGTCGCTATATCCGCCACTCAAGGTTGTACCTGAGAATGTAATCCGATTATAGATAAAAAATGCTGCTGCTTTTTCTAAATTGTTAAAGTTTTCGTGATTTTCGTTCAAAAAATGAAACAGTTCTTTCCCATTCGGATATTTTTCTCGCCATTCATAAACTTTGTTAATCAAAGCATTTACATCTTTTTGTGTTATTATCCAAAACTTGTATAATTCTGAATACAAATCATTTACCCAAAACTTTTTATTGGGGTAGCGCTGTTTTACATAAATAAATACTGATCCCCCACCTAAAAAAGGTTCTCTGAACTCGTCAAAATCTGGTATCAATTTTGCGATTGTTTCAACTGCACGGCTTTTACCGCCGGGGTAACGTAGAGGGGATTTTATCATTTTGATTTTTCTATTTTTACAACAAATCCATTTTCCATCGCCTCTTCCATTAAATCTTCAATAAACCGAATCTGTTCCTGTGAAAAATTATTTAATAACAGTAAATTTTTCCTATCCCAAATAGGGAGTTCGGAGGTAATTTCGAAATCTATTTTTGGGGAGGTCAAATTCAATACTGCTTTACTCCTCATTTTCTTTCCATTAACTTCAACCTGACAAAGATTTGAATATAAAATCATTTTCAAAAGTCCGTCTTTTATGTCGCCTTTACTTGGAAAAAAACTTTGTTTTGAATGTTTACTTTCAATCAAATAAACAATCTCTTTATCAATAAAAACTTCATCAACTGTAAAAAAGTATTGACCGCCCAAATAGTTTGTAATGGTAATTTTTGCTTTTGTATTTGTAGATAAACTTTCTTTTGGTTGTGAGGTTATCATTTCTCTTGATTGTGCTTTTTGAGCCTTTTCTCTTGAAAATTCCATAAAAACCGAAACATCTTTACCAATCTTCCTTTTGAAATTTTCAATTCCTGTTTGATTGTGCAGTAAAATGCCCGTCTGCTTTTCTATTTTTGCATAATTTTTCTTTGCTTTATCAAGAATACTATACAGGTTGTTTTTCAATTCGCTCAGATTCCAGTGTAGGGCTGAACTGTGATACTGTTCTATTTCTTTTATTTTGGAAATAACGTATTTATTATCAAATTGAAAATCAGTTATTTTATTATCATAATTGGGATTTTTTGTTGCTTTGTTATAGTATGCAAAAATCACAAAAACATCCAATAACGACATCAAAGAAACTGTATCCCATTGCAAATAATCCCTATCGCCATCAACGCCTTCGTCTTTAATGATTGGTATTACAGTAATTTTCTTAGATACATTCAACGTATTATAAACACGTTCATAAGGATACGAACGTGTTCTTTTAGGAGATACCCATTTTGAGACAGCAAATGAAGTTCTTCCATCTTTTAAAAGGAAAAAAGAAGGGGACTTATTGATGTTAAACTTTCCTATATCAACTGTTTGCAGGTTTTCAAAAAGAAACACCTTGTATTTTATTCCTGTAATTTGTCCTGTAACATTCATTTCTTAATATCAATTCATTCCTCTTACTTCTTCGGCATCGCCAGCACCATTGTCCAATAGGAGCCTTTGATGGCAACTCCCATTTCTGTAAGCAGTTCGTTCATAATATTTTCGCAGTGTGAAGGGTTATTTGCCCATGCTTGGATGACGGCTTGTTCGGTTTTATATTTCATTCCGATGTTTTCGGCGCATATTACCCAATCGTATTTTACTGCGGCTACTCTGGAACTTACGGTTGATTTGTCTTTTCCGGTATGGCTGAAAAAGGATTTGGAATACATATTATTGCTGTGGTTCTGAGCCGCTTGTTCTAACTTTTCATTCCACGTTACAGGGGGAGCGGGTGGACGGTAGTTATTTCCACAGTTACATCCTTTGCTTCTAACGTCGTTAACCAAATTCAACAGCAGTTGTTTGTCTAAGTTCACGGGATATTGGGCGTAGGCATAATGTGCTGTTACCATTACAAATGTGATAACGGTTGAACATATTCTAACAAACATAACCATAATTATTTTGCCCTTGGTGAAGTTTTCCGTTGTGTTGGCTTAGGCGCTGCTGACGTTGATGTTTTTTGTGTTCTTGAAACAGGTGATTTGGGTTTTGGTTTAGGTTTCTTCTCTGCTTTTGGTTCTTCTTTTACTGTGTGTTTTTCTTCTTGATTTTCGGCTTCCTGTGTTTCTTCTTCGTCGGGTTGATTGTCAATGAGATTTTTTTCGAGAAGCAGGTTATACCAACTGACAAGTCTTTTAAGGTCTGAGTCGTAAACGCGTTCTGCATCGTAGTTTGGAATCATTTTCTCCATAAAAAGTCTCAGTTCGTTGGCTGATGATTTTGGAGAAATAGCCGATTGTCCTTCCAATTTTTCAAAAATGATTTTTAAAACCGCTTTTAAACTTATATCTTCTTCGGTTGTAAAAATGGAAATATCTTCGAGGGTGCTGATGCGTTCATGGGAAAACAGCGTTACTCTTTTTCCGTCAATAAGGCTTTCAGCTACAATACCTCTCGGTGAATGGCCAATAGTTTGATAAAGACCCGGACGACCCGATACCGATAAAATTTTTTTTAAATCCATAATCCGTTATTGATTTATTTATTAAAAAGTTAATGAATCTATGTTGTTATAACGTTAAAATACCTGTATAATTATGTGGAGATATGTTTTTTAATTGCTGTTTTAATTCTTCTCCGATTTTTAATGAATCAATAAAATCGGAAATGGTTTTTGGGGTGATTTTTTCATTTTTGCGCGTTAAGGCTTTCAATGCTTCATAAGGATGTAGATAGTTTTCACGTCTGAGGATAGTTTGAATGGCTTCGGCGACTACTGCCCAGTTTTCGTTTAAATCGTTTGATATTTTTATTTCATTGACCGTTAGTTTGTTGATTCCTTTTTCGAGCGATTTTAAAGCAATCAAGGTATGTGCTAATGGAACACCGATTATGCGTGTTACGGTGCTGTCGGTCAGGTCGCGTTGGAGGCGTGATATGGGAAGTTTTTCGGAAAGATGGGCGAACAAAGCGTTGGCAATGCCAAGATTTCCTTCAGCATTTTCAAAATCAATGGGATTGATTTTGTGAGGCATGGCTGAAGAGCCGACTTCCTCCTGTTTGATGGTTTGTTTGAAATATTCCATTGAAATATAACTCCACATATCGCGACAGAAATCCAATAAGATGGTGTTGATACGCCGCCAGTTATCGAAAAAGGCAGCCATATTGTCGTAATGTTCTATCTGTGTTGTTGTTTGCGAGCGGGATAGTCCTAAGATGTTGTTGATAAAATTGTTGCTGAAATTTATCCAGTCAATTTCGGGATAGGAAACATGATGAGCATTGAAATTTCCGGTAGCGCCTCCGAATTTTGCCGAATAGGGAATTGTCTCAAAATAAGCAATTTGCTTTCTCAACCGTTCAACAAAAACATATATTTCTTTTCCGAGATTGGTGGGAGAAGCGGGTTGTCCGTGTGTGTGCGCCGGTATGGTAACGGATTTCCACGTTTTGGCTCGTTCTTCTAACATTGAAAGAACATGAATAAGCGCAGGTAACATGATTTTTTGTTGTGCATCCCGCAATATCATCGCTAAGGCAGGACTGTTGATGTCCTGTGATGTGAGTCCGAAGTGAATAAACTCTTTGTAGTCAGAGAGGTGTAGTGTTTCAAATTTCTCTTTTATCAGATATTCTATTGCTTTTACGTCGTGATTGACGGTTTTTTCAATCTCTTTAATGCGTTGTGCATCGGAAAGTTGAAACTGTTTATATAGCAGTCGCAACTCGGAATATTTGGTTTTATCAAAGCCTTGTAATTGAGGCAGCGGCAATTCACAAAGAGCGATAAAATATTCTATTTCAACCTTTAAGCGGTACTGTATTAAAGCGCCTTCCGAAAAGAAAGCAGATAATTCGTCGCACTTTTCTCGATAACGTCCATCGCATGGTGCAATGGTTGATAAGGTATTAATATCCATTTTTAACAAATCATATTTAATGATACTGCAAATGTACATGAAATTTTCGAATTACACACAGACGAATAAAAATTTCTTTAAAAATTTTTAGAGGAAAGGTACGAAAATTACCGTTATAAGTTGTACATAATTGACTATTTACTTAATAATAAAAGAAAATTAACACCAAATTCAACTAAATACTGTATCTTTGCAGTATTATTTGAAATGTTATATCTATGGAAGTATTACACCAAAAGTATGAACTTGACGAAGAAACACGCAATAGAGTTCGTTTTATCACTTTCATAATCACATTGTTTTCTCGTGCTTATAAAATGAACAAACAACAAGCCTATTTATATTTGAAAAAATATGGTGGATTGGATTACTTATTCAAACATTGGTGGACGTTACATGTAGAAGATCCTTATTGGTCATTGAAAGCATTATACGCAGTTTGTTATAAAAATGGAGGTATGAAATGAGAGTTTTTCATGGCAGTTATACAGCGATAGAGAATATTGATTTTTCATTTTGCAGAAAGAAAAGAGATTTTGGAAAAGGTTTTTATGTAACAAAATTATTTTCTCAAGCAGAATATTGGGCTGTTAGAAAGGGTGAAGATAATGATACTGACGGAATTGTTACCGAATTTGAATTTGATGAGGTTTTTTTTGAAGATAAAGATTTAAAAGTGTTACGATTTGAAGGATATACGGAAGAATGGATTGATTTCATTACTCTTAACAGAACAAATAAAAATGACCAACAAGCACATGATTACGATATAATTGAAGGTCCTGTTGCCGATGATGATATTGCAACAAGGGTATATGATTATATGAAAAGAAAAGTTACAAAAAAACAATTTTTAAGCGAACTGATACAAAAAAAACCAACACATCAAATCTGTTTTTGCACTGTACAGTCGTTGCAGGCATTAGAATTGAACAAAGGAAAAATTGATGCAGAGATAATTCATATAGATTATGATGTTGTCCAAGCCTTGATGAGCGATTACGGAAAAGCAGAAGCAGACGCTTTAAATATCTATTACACCTCAAATACATACAATCAACTTTCTAATGAAAACACTGGTTTTTACAATAAACCATGGCAAGAAATCTACGAAATGCTTAAAAAGGAATTAAAAATCCCAAGTTATTAATATACTACAAATCAGGGCAAACGCATTGAAATTATTCACTTCACTACAATAGATTCCTCCTTCGCTTCGCTTTGTCGGAATGACGCTGCATTTGTGAATGAATAAGGGGAGGAGAGGCGGTGGCGAAGCCGCCCCCTCACCTCCCCTTATTATAGGTCATTGATAGCCATTCCGAACGGAGCGACAGCGGAGTGAGGAATCGTGAATAATTTCAATGCGTTTGCCCTGTATTACAAATACCGTCCCGTAATATTATCTTTATTCTTTTTAATTTCTTCCGGTGTTCCTGTAGCGATTACAAAACCTCCGCGTGTTCCGCCTTCGGGACCAAGGTCTATGATATAATCTGCCATTTTGATTACTTCCGTATTATGTTCAATGATTAAAACGGTATTTCCTTTTTCCACCAAACGATTCAGCATTTCTAACAATACACGTACATCTTCAAAATGAAGTCCGGTGGTTGGTTCGTCTAAGATGTAGAAAGTGCGACCGGTGTCGCGGCGTGATAGTTCTGCGGCTAATTTTACCCGCTGTGCTTCACCACCTGAAAGCGTTGTGGATGATTGCCCTAAATGGATATATCCCAATCCAACTTCCTGTAACGAACGCAACTTATTCACGATAAAAGGAATATTATCGAAAAACTCAACTGCCTGTTGGATGGTCATATTCAAAACATCGCTTATGGAGTGTCCTTTATATCGAACTTCCAATGTTTCACGGTTATAGCGTTTCCCTTGACATTCGGGGCAGGATACATATACATCGGGAAGAAAATTCATTGAAATAGTTTGAACACCGGCACCTTTGCATGTTTCACATCTGCCTCCGACGACGTTGAAAGAGAAACGTCCGGGTTTATATCCTCTTATTTTCGATTCGGGCAGTTGAATAAAAAGTTTACGGATTTCATCAAACACTTTGGTATAAGTAGCGGGATTGCTTCTTGGTGTTCGTCCGATGGGTGTTTGGTCTATGCTGATGACTTTGTCAATGTGATTGATACCGATGATGGAATTGTATGGTTTTGGTTTTTTTAGTGCGTTATGCAGATGTGCCGACAAAACAGGGTAAAGTGTTTCGTTGATTAAAGTTGATTTTCCCGAACCCGAAACTCCGGTAACACAGATTAGTGTTCCCAATGGAAATGTTACATCAATGTTTTTCAGATTATTACCCGATGCTCCTTTGATAATTATACATTCTCCATTACCTTTGCGACGGATTTTCGGCACAGGTATTTCTTTACGTCCGCTCAAATAATCTCCGGTTAAACCTTTACTTTTTTTAATGTCTTCGGGAGTACCTTGTGCCACGATTTCACCGCCCTGTTTCCCTGCTCCCGGTCCGATGTCCACAATATGGTCGGCAGATAAAATCATCTCTTTGTCGTGTTCTACCACAAAAACGGAGTTGCCGATATCGCGAAGATTGCGTAACGATTTAATAAGCCTCTGATTATCACGTTGATGTAATCCGATAGAAGGTTCATCTAAAATATACAAAACGCCAACTAATTGCGACCCTATCTGAGTTGCCAAACGAATACGTTGACTTTCACCACCCGACAAAGTGTTGGCGCCGCGATTCAACGAAAGATAATCCAATCCTACTTCCAACAAAAAGTCAATACGTCCAATCAATTCCCGCATCATTTCTGCAACAATCTCCTCACGCTGTTTGTCGAATGTGCCTTTCAACGCTAACAACGATGATTTCAAAGTTGAAATATCCATTTCGGCATATTGAGCGATATTGAGACCGTTGATTTTGAAACATAAAGATTCTTCTTTTAGTCGTGTGCCTTTACAGACAGGGCAAGCAACATGATTGATAAACTCCGAAATCCACCGCCTTATTACCGGAGAATCGCTTTCTTCATATTGTTCTATCACAAAATTGACAATTCCCGTGAAATCGGATACAAAAGTATGAATTACTCCGTGAAGGTTTTTCTGTATTTTAAATCCGTCGTTTGAGCCGTATAAAATAGATGCAATGGCTTCTTCGGAAATATCTTTGATGGGGGTATCCAAAGTAAAATCGTAACGCATTCCTAAGATGTTGATTTGCTGAAATATCCACGAATCTTTGTATTCTCCCAATGGCGCAATACCTCCTTTTTTGATGGATAATTTTTTATCAGGGAAAACACGTTCCAAGTCAATTTCAACAACCGAACCTAATCCTTTGCAATGAGGACATGCTCCGAAGGGCGAGTTGAAAGAGAAGGAATTAGGATCAGGGTCTTCATAAGAAATTCCTGTTGTCGGGCACATCAGGTTACGACTGAAATGAGAGACTTTTTCGCTTTCCATTTCCATCACCATTAACGAACTTTTTCCCATTCGCATGGCTGTTTGCACAGATTTTTCCAATCGCTGTTCGTTATTTTCACCCACTGAAAAACGGTCAATAACGAGTTCGATGTTGTGAATTTTATACCTGTCCACTTGCAGGCGCGGTGTTATTTCTTTCATTTCTCCGTCAATCCGCACGCGCAAATATCCTTGCCGGTAAACCTCTTCAAACAATTCGCGATAATGACCTTTTCTACCTTTTACCAAAGGCGCTAACAAAGCGATTTTACAGTTGTTATAGCGTTGTGAAATCATCTCTAAAATTTGACTTTCAGAGTAATGAATCATCTTTTCGCCTGTTTGAATCGAAAAGGCATCGGAGGCACGCGCAAACAACAAACGAAGAAAATCGTAAATTTCCGTAATAGTACCTACTGTGGAGCGTGGGTTTCGGTTTACGGTTTTTTGCTCGATGCTGATTACCGGACTTAATCCGCTGATTTGGTCCACATCGGGACGCTCCATGTTGCCGATAAACTGACGTGCATAAGCAGATAGCGTTTCCAGATAACGTCGCTGCCCTTCGGCATAGATGGTATCGAATGCCAACGACGATTTCCCGCTCCCGCTCAAACCTGTGATAACCACAAGTTTGTTGCGTGGAATGGATAAAGTGATATTTTGCAGGTTGTTTACACGAGCACCCTCAACCACCAAATATTCGTCGGAAGAAAATGTGTCTTTGTGGTTAGCAGTCATTTATCTTTGTCATTCGGGCTGTTCAATTTTTATCTCGTTAGTTTTATACTCTATCGGCTCTAACGGATTATTGTTTTCATCAAAGAACTTCCATTTCCCGATACGTTTTCCCTCTTTGTCATACGTTCCGGAGTAGCGAAGGTTACCGTTTTCGTAATAAGTCATGGTTGTGCCAACCTGAACGCCTTGTTTGAATGTGCCGACACTCCATAAATTACCGTTGTCGTACCAACTTTTCCATTCGCCTTCGCGTTTGCCGTTTTTGTAGCCTCCTTCAATGAAAATGCTGTGATTTGGATGATATTCAACAGATTTCACTAAAATACTGTCTCCATTCTTTTGAATCTTGTAATACAGGATTTTTTGAGGTGATCCATCTTCATGCCAATTATCAATAACACTTGTCAGGTTTTCTTTGCAGGAGGTTAGTAAAAGTAAGAAACTGAATATCAGTCCGATGATAAATATTATTCTTCTGTTCATTTTTTTATTTTTTATATATGCAAAGGTAATAAAAAAAAGCCTCCGAATGGTTGGAAAAAAAATCCTACTTTTGCAGAAAAATTTGAAATTATGAAATCCATAAAATATTTTTTTATAACAGTAGCGCTTTTAATTCAAAGCATTTTTTCCCTTCAGGCGCAAAACACAGAAGGGACAGAGTTTTGGTTGACATTTGGACACTCTTTTACCTATTCACTTTCTTGGGTTGATATACAGATTCGCATTGTTGGAGGTAGTGAGAAAACCACGGGTAATATATACTTCACTAATTTAGGCACCAATTCCGGTTTTAATATTGAACCATACGAAGTATTTACTTACGTTTTTGATAACACTGAAAAGGTAGCAGTTATGAATCAAACAATGGGCATAACTAACCACAGTATTTATATTTCCACATCAAAACATGTTACAGTATATGCCTTTATCTACATGAACTCTCGGTGTGAAGCAGCCATTGTACTTCCTGTAACAGCATTAGGTACAGAATATTACCAAATTTCCTATACAGAGTCTTCCTCCTATTATAATGATGCTTATGCAGTGATTGCCACTCAAAATAATACGCTTCTCTATCATAATAGTGTTCCTATTACAACGCTAAATTTAGGAGAAGTTTACTACCGGAATGACAGCGATATGACAGGCGCTTATATAACTTCCAACAAACCTGTTGCTTTTTTTGCACTTAATAAAAGAGCCGTTATTCCTTCTTCTGGTACATCTGGTAATTTTGGTATTCCAATGGAGCAAATGATTCCTGTAAATACTTGGGATAAAGAATTTTTTGTACCAGTTACAGTACTTGAACAAGATATTGTACGTATAGTTGTGGCGCAAAACGGTACTAATATTACGCAAACAGGTGGCACAATACGAACCGGTGTACCTGGTGCAAAGACTTATCTTACTAATTTACAAGCTGGTGATTTTGTTGAATTGGATATTAACATTACTAATAACGGCTGCTATATTGCAGCCACTAAACCTGTTGGAGTTTGTACTTATACTTCACAATTAGGAACTCACAGCCAAAATAAGCCCTCGCAATGTTTGATGCCGGGGAAAAGGCAAGTTGTTTCCAAAGCAATGATAGCTCCTTTTGTGCAGAATATTTTAGGAGCCCCTATTGAAACTCACTACGCTTTAATTATAACATCAACAGATACAAAAGATGGTACAAAGGTTTCAGTTGGAGGGGCACCGCCTGTACCGTTGAGTGGTATTTGGTATAACAATACTACAGCAGATATGTCATTCACGAGTATTCCACTATATGAAGCCACAAAATCTTACGTCTTTACCAATCCCGATGGGCTAATTATTTTAGGGTATGGAGTTGGTTCAGCAGCAGCATCATCACCATCTCCTGGGATATCTTATTACTACCTTGCCGGCTCCGCTATGCGCGATTTAGATGCGGCGTTTTATGCAAACGATATTCACTTTCAGGATTTGAAAGAGAATCCTTTTTGTGCAGGTTTGGTTGAATTTCGGACAGAAATAAATGGGCTACATCCAACTGCGACGGACAAAATCAGATGGTTTATTGATGGGGCGGAACAGTTTGCGTTACAAAATAATATATTGTGGAATAAATCCTTTTCCGTTGGAGAATATGAAATAAAAATGATAGTTCGCTACGAAAATGATGAAACCGCTTCAAGAATCGGAACGCTAAAAATAGTTCCATGTAATTACAGCGCCGAATTTTTCGCCAACGACATTCCTCATTCGCTGTTACAAAACAATCCGATATGCAATAAGACCGGGAAAGTGGACTTTCGCGCAGTGATTGAGGGGATACATTCCGAAGCAGGTAGTTTGAAGTGGTATGTTGACGGAGTTAAAGAAGATGCCGCTGATGACCAACTTACATGGAACAAAACCTTTGCAACGGGCACTTACGAAATCAAAATGTGGGTACGCTACGACAACGGCGAAACAGCAGAGATAATCAGCACCTTAAAGGTCGAAATATTCTTTCTTAAAATTCAGAATGTGAGGCATTAACTATCAGGTCATAAGTAATTGAAAAATTTGGTGTACATTTGCACCGTAATTTTTAAAACAGTAAGATAATGGCAACACTTTCGATGTTTTACGGGATAATCATCTCAATGTTTTATGGCGACAATAAACGTCATAAACTTCCTCATATTCATGCTCAGTATCAAAATTGAACCTTTAAAATAGAAACTATGGATCCAAGAGTTAAAAAAGTAAAACCGGAAAACGACCACACTTTGCATTTGTGGTTTACAAATGGCGAAGAAGGAATTTTAGACATGAAACCATATCTTGATAAAGGTATTTTCAGAGAATTAAAGAACCCTTCAATGTTCAATTCTGTACGCCCTTTCCTTGGCACGGTTCAATGGGCAAATCAAGCCGACCTTTGTCCGGATACCGTGTATTTAGATAGCGTAAAAATTTGACAATAAAAATGTTTAAAACACCTTATTTTTCTGATTTTAAATGAGGTAATAAGGTTTATGGATTATGTGTATTTATTTGCTACTAAGGTTGTTTTGTAGTTTTAATTAGGTAAAAATAAGGTCCCTATTACAAATTCTTTTTGGATAAAGATGCAGAACATTCGACATTAGAAACCTTATTTCTATTATCTCTTTTCATTTCTTAAAACCTTAGTAGAGAAATTTTCTGGTTAAAGATGCGGAACATTCAACATTAAAAACCTTATTTCTATTAACTATTTTCATTTCTTAAAACCTTAGTAGAGAGAATGTGCGGCATTTAAAAAAAAAAACTTATAACCGATAGAAACCTAACTGTTTCCCTTTTTTTAACTCATTTACTGTTCCATTATCCCACACAATATTACCGTTAACAAACGTCATCAAAACTTTACTATGAAATGTAACTCCCTGAAAAGGAGACCATTTGCATTTGTAGAGAATATTATCGGGTTCTACTTCCCACTTATCATTCAAATCGAGTAATACCAAATCAGCAAAATATCCTTCTCTGATAAAACCGCGTTTTTCGATTTGAAACAGTAACGCCGGATTGTGGCACATTTTTCCAACTGTTTGTTCTATGGTAAAAATGCCTTGTCGTACCATTTCCAACATGGCAGGAAGGGCGTGTTGAATGAGCGGTATGCCGCTTGGTGTTTGGAAATATGTTTGTTGTTTTTCTTCAGATGTATGCGGGGCGTGGTCGGTGGCAACACTATCTAATAGGTTGTTTTTTAAGGCATCTCTCAATGCGTCTCTGTCCGAAAGTGATTTAATGGCAGGATTGCATTTTATTTGGGCGCCTTTTTCAGCATAATCATTGTCCGAAAACCATAGATGATGCAGACAGACTTCTCCTGTTATTTTTTTCTCTGTCAACGGAATGTCGTTTCTCAACAGCGACAATTCCTTTCGGCTTGATAGATGGGCAAGGTGAAGACGGGTATTGTATTTAGCCGCTAAACTCACTGCTTTTTCCGATGAACGAAAGCAAGCCTCATCGTCCCGAATAAGCGGATGAACCGTAAACGGCGGTTGTTCTCCGTACTGCTGTTTTATTCTTACAATGTTATTGATAATACGGTTTTCGTCTTCACAATGCGCTACGATGGGCAGTTGTACGTTTTTAAAGATATTTTCTAATGTATTTTCATTGTCTATCAGCATATTTCCTGTTGAAGATCCCATAAAAAGTTTAATTCCGAACACTCTTGAAGTGTCGGCTTTCATTAGTTCGTCAAGGTTGTCGTTGGTTGCGCCCAAGTAGAATGAATAATTCACCAAACATTTTTCTTCGGCAAGGCTGCATTTATCGTTAAAAAGTTGAATATTTGTAGTTTGCGGAACGGTATTGGGCATATCCGCAATGCTGGTTACGCCTCCTGCAACGGCTGCACGGCTTTCTGTGAGCATATCGCCTTTGTGAATCAATCCGGGATCACGAAAATGTACGTGTGTGTCTATGACGCCGGGTATAAGATATTTGCCACTTCCGTCAATAACGGTATAACCTGAAGTGTCGAGATGTGTTTCTTTTGTAACTCGTTCTATAATATCGTTTAATATAAAAACAGTTCCGTTGAAAGTCATACCTTCGTTGACAATACAGACGTTTTTTATGGCAAACTTGTTCATATTCAAACTGAAATTATGAAATGATAGTGGTTGTATCTTTCTTTGCCCGTATTTTTTTAAACCTTAATTTGATAACACCAAAAGCGGCTTCCATAAAAATACCGGAGTTCATTTTGGAAGTCCCTTCTGTGCGGTCTGTAAAGATGATGGATACTTCTTTAACCTTAAAACCAAGTTTTACAGCCGTGTATTTCATCTCGATTTGAAACGCATATCCGATAAACCAAACATTATCCAAATCCATTGTACTCAACACTTTCCTGTTATAACAGACAAAACCGGCAGTGGTGTCGTTGATTTTCAGTCGGGTTATCATCTTGACGTATTTTGAGGCATAATACGACATCAAAACACGTTTCATGGGCCAATTCACTACATTAACGCCATTCACATAACGGCTTCCGATACTTACATCAAAACCCTCTTCCGCACAGGCATTACGCAAACGTATCAAGTCTTCGGGATTATGTGAAAAATCGGCATCCATCTCCATAATATACTCGTAGTTACGGGTTAATGCCCATTTGAAACCATGAATATACGCCGTTCCAAGACCTAATTTCCCTTTTCGCTCTTCGATAAAAAGACGGTCGGGAAACTCATTCATCAACCGTTTTACAATATCGGCGGTGCCATCGGGTGAGTTGTCCTCAACAATTAGAATATCAAACTGTTGTTCTAAAGAAAACACCTTACGGATTATTTTTTCGATGTTTTCCTTTTCGTTGTATGTCGGAATAATTACGATACTGTCGGCTGTCATAGATAATTATCTTTATTAAATTGAATGCAAAGGTAGCCTTTTTTTGGATATGGAGATATATTTTTTTGGCAAATCGGATTATTATTTTTCAAATTACTTCAAAAAAATCAACATTCGACACATCAATATAAGATTACTTTTTTGTAATAATAAAACGTATTTTTGGAATGGTCGGAACTTGCCTGAAAACAAAGGGAAAGCATCGGAAAAAACCTGCTTAGAACACACTCTAACGGCATTTTTAGGAGGAATGATGATTTTTTTCGGATTTTTCTCGAAAAAATTCAATTTTTGCAAGGTTTTTCGAAAAACACGACGACTGCCAAAACGGCAGTCGTCGTGTCATGTTGGCAGACTATATTTTACATATATTTGTAGAACAATATTTTACAGCGGTAAAAGAAAATGTTCGTGCGCGCGTAATATAAAAAAAATAAATGAAAAAAAAATGAGTAAAATTACTCATGAAATTGTGTTTTTTTTTGTATTATCTTTGCGGAGAAATTTTTGAAGATAGAAAAATATCTGATGAAAAGTTCAAAAATGAGTTCTGAAAAAGTTTGAAAAAAAATCGAAAAAAAGATTTAAAATTTTTCGTGAAAAATGGTGGAATTTTCAAAGAGTCGGTTGAATGGTTCGCAACAATACCGAAACAGAAAATTCAATACAAACGAAGTGTTTATTTTATTTCATGTATAAAATAGTATAGTTTGTGTACGGGAGCATACATTTCGTAAAAAACACCGATTTTCACTTGCTTTGAGTGATTGTATGATAGTACCTTTGTGCCGATAAAATCATGAAAAGTTCTGAATAAAAATTAAAGAAAAAAGATTTAAAAATAATTAATAATTAAAAATTCTAAAAACAATTAAGAACGGAGAAGCCGATAGCCGCAAGTGGAGGCAAAATTTAAAAATATTTTATTTTATGTACAAGTTTAATGTAAACAACACGACAAAAATGGAGACCAGAGACCATTCATCAAACGGGGCCAGTTCGAAAAGCCATACGAGTAGAAGAAACCTTTTTATGACGCTGAGCATTGTTATCGGTATGCTGTTCGCTTTTAATGCCTGTACGAAGGAAAGAATTGAAGACGGATCAAATTCACCTTTAAAAGCAAAAGGTGAAAATGATATAGTATGGAACGGACAGGCAGACAAAGACGTAGCAGTAGAGATAGAATATTTTCCTTCTTTACGTACAAATGCATCCGGACCAAAAATTACTTCTAATGCCCACAGTGCTGATTTTCCCGGAATTTATTTCATCTGGGATTCCAAACAAAAAGACAACGGTTATCTGAAAGTTAAGCAAGAAGTATTTTACGGATACCTATGCTTTATCTTAACTTCTAAAGAATCCAATACTTATTGGGATTTTGAAATCTATCCGAGAGAAAACCAAGAATTAACTGCCGATGGTTGCTATGTATTCTTTATTCCCAAGGTTTACAACAACAAAAATATCAATATGGTATTTTTAAGCCAAACAAGAGAAAGAACCATTACTCCTCCTGTAATTGTAAATCCTCCCGTGATTGAAGGAAATAAGTATATTTTCATTAGCCATCCTACTCAAAACCACGGAATAATAGTGGATCCACAAAACAGATGGAATCTTGCCGGTGGTACGGATATCAAGAACCATTGGAGTACTACAATAATTAATAATGGCTATGCAACTGATTGGAACGCTATGATGAACATTCAAACACAAAACGGTGTTCAAGCCAATTGGATTTGGGATCGTGATGATAGTTGGGAATACGGAATCTCCGGAGCACAATATTTGATGTATATTAGTACGTTCACTATTATTGATCCTATTGTTGAAACCACTGTTCCTTTCTATTTTGCTTGTGATAATGCAGCCGTAGTTTATGTAAACGGAGCACAGGTAGCCTTCACAACATTTGCTTTAGAAGGTAGATTTGTACCTAGTTATACACAAATGTTTAGTGGTTGCGGGAATACTGATTTTGATGGAGAAAAATGGCAGCACCTTTATTCTGTGAATATTAAACCATATTTAACAACAGGCAATAATGAAATTAAAGTCCTTGCAGCAAATTCAGACGACAATAACGGAAGATGGAACAAAGAGAACAATCCGGCCGGTTTAATCTTTGCTTGCGAATTTTCCACATATCCTATACAATAATCATTCGAATAACTCCAATATTTGGTTTTCAAAAAAAAATCTTCTAAAAAGACCTGGCAGGTTCGCCTGTCGGGTCTTTTTATTCCCCATGTATTTCCAAAATAAATGCTACATTTGCACTAAATTATACGGCAATGAATCAAGAAGAGTTTTTTTTAATAAACTAAAAAAAACTCTGATAACATAGTAAACAAAATCGGCAATAAGAGATGAATGATTTTTTCACAATTAATCCGTTGTGGCATGAACAAATCGGGAATATTTACGTTCTTTTGGAGCATGTCAAGAATTCTGAAGGTGCATTAAAAGATGTGTTACAGTTGCGGAGAACAAACCGCATTCTTACTATAGGCTCTACAACCGCTATTGAAGGCAATATATTAACGATTGAGCAGGTATTTGATGTAATCAACGGCAAAGTTGTTTTTGCACCGCTACACGATATAAAAGAGGTTAAAAATGCCTATACCGCGTATGAGCAAATACCTAACTTATCTCCATACATTGTAGATGATTTTCTAAAAGCACATAGTTTAATCACTGATAATCTCATTCAAGAATCGGGAAAATTTCGTACTGTTGGCGTTGCAGTTGTCAATGACAAAAAGGAAATTTTGCACACAGGAGTAGATTTCAAACAAGTACCGGAATTAGTAAACGAATTATTTGAGTGGGGTAAAAAAACAGAAATACATCCGTTGATAAAAAGTTCTGCAATACATTATATGATAGAACATATTCACCCTTTCCGCGATGGAAACGGAAGAATCGGACGACTCTGGCAAACACTTATTCTCTCGAAATGGAACGAACATTTTGAATGGTTGCCTGTTGAAACAATGATTTATTACTACCAGTCTGATTATTACAACTCATTACAACAATCTCAATACAAGGACGGTAGCGTAGATTGTCGTCCGTTTATTGATTTCATGTTAAATACTATAGAACGTTCTATATATCAATATATTGATAGCGCTACAAAAATTTCATTCGGTGGAATAAGCGGTGGTTTATCAGGTGGTTTAAATGAGACAGAAAAAGAAATTATTTCATTAATAAAAGAAAATCCTCACATTAGAATTTTTGAAATAGCGCAAAGATTACAAAAGCCTGTTCGTACTATTGAGAATAATATAAGACAGTTAAAAGAAAAAGGAATAGTTGAACGGATAGGAAGTAAAAAAACAGGTTATTGGACTGTCAAGTAAGTAATAGAAGTATCAATTTATACAGCAATGAATCAAGAAGACAACCGCCGCTGCGGCTGGTGCAAATCAGACCCCATCTATCTTAAATATCACGATGAAGAATGGGGTAAAGAGGTTACGGAAGACTCGAAAATGTTCGAATTTATTGTATTGGAAAGTTCACAGGCAGGATTAAGCTGGATAACAATCCTTAAAAGACGCGATGCCTACCGAGATGCTTTTGCCGGTTATAACGCAGAAAAAGTTGCCCAAATGACCGAGCAGGATGTTGAACGACTGATGCAGGATTGTGGAATTATCCGTAACCGAAAAAAAATAGAGGCAACCATTACCAATGCGCAACAGTTTTTGAAAATACAAAAAGAGTTCGACAGTTTTTGTAACTATCTGAAAACATTTTTGCCCGAAGGGAAACCACTTGTTAATCATTGGACTTCGTTGAGCGAAATACCGCCTTCTACCCCCTTGTCCGATGCTATCAGCAATGATATGAAAAAGAGGGGTTTTAAATTTTTTGGTACTACCATCTGTTATGCCCATCTACAGGCAGTAGGCTATGTGAATGACCATTTGGAAGAATGTCCGTTTAAATATTGTTAAAAATGTACCTTTGCAAAAAAAAATATAATTAATAATTTGGTTTATTATGGAACATACAATTTTAGAAAATATATATAGTGAAATAGTACGTTTATCCGATTTTGAAAGAGACGAGTTATATAATTGGATGAAAAGAGATTTCTACAAAAGCAGAGAAATAGTCGCTTATACAACTAATGGCGAACCTCTTACTGTAGAACAATATAGAAAACTAGTAAGCGCAGGCATAGAGCAATGTGTCAAAGGTGAAAGTGTTGGTTTGGAAGATTTAAGCAGAGAATTAGGCTATAGTTATGCAGAATTATAAAATAGTCGTATCAAAGTTAGCTCAGACAGACCTGCAGAATATTGTATCTTACATTTCTGATATTGATGGAATAACACAAGCAAAGTATGTAGAACGTGGTATTTTATCGGAAATGAAACGGTTGGAACATTTCCCAACAGCATACCCAAAAGATGAATTTGCAAGTAAGAATAACAAAGAAATCCGTTTTATTGTGAAATGGCGCTATAAAATATTGTTTTTCATAGATGAAAATACTGTACAAATAGCAGGTATTTTTCATACAGCACAAAATCCGAATAAACTTATTCATAAACCTTAATTATCTCGTTTTACCAAATGATAAAAGAGAAAAAAACAGTAGCACTATCGTCCATTGTAGCGGCATTTTTTTTAACAGGCTTTAAATTTGTTGTCGGGATACTTACCGGCAGTTTGGGATTACTGTCGGAGGCATTACATTCGTGTTTGGATTTAGTAGCGGCGGTGGTTACATATTTCTCGGTTCGAATGTCAGACAAGCCTGCCGACAGAAAACATCACTTCGGACATGGGAAAGTGGAAAATTTGTCGGCGCTCATTCAAACCATGTTGCTGTTAGTTACCTGCGGATGGATTATCTACGAAGCCATATACCGTTTAGTTACAAAAAATGTTGAAATAGAAGTAAATATATGGAGTTATATAGTAGTAATCAGTTCTATTATTGTTGACATATCACGTTCACGCGCATTGAATCGTGTGGCAAAAAAACACAACAGTCAAGCCTTAGAAGCGGATGCACTTCATTTTTCTACCGATATATGGAGTTCTGTTGTGGTTTTATTGGGATTAATATGTGCACAGTTCGGATTTTTTTTTACAGACCCGATTGCGGCGCTTGTTGTGGCTTTAATCGTACTTTATATCTGTTATAAACTCGGTAAAAAGGCGATTGATATTTTATTGGACAAAGCGCCTATGCAAAGTTATAACGATGTAGCCGCTATTTTGAACGACCATCCCGAAATAAAAAAATATCACAATCTAAAACTCCGTACCGCCGGCGCCGATACTTTTGTATCGTTCAACATTCATTTAGAACCGACGATGAACTTCACCGAAGTACACCAATTTTGCGACCATTTGGAAAAAGACATTCAACAAAAAATTCCAAGGTGCGAAGTATATATACACGCTGAACCGCAAAATCCCGAACACCTCAGTGCGGAAAAATAAAAAAAACTATTGTTCATTTTCGTTTCGGCATCATATACAGTAACAAACAATTATGTGTCATCCAATTGATGTCAAAATGTTATGGCATTTTTAGTTTTCTAACGACTTCCTGTAAATCTGCTTTAATTCATCTTTCAACGATTGCGGGGAGATAACTTTCAAATGCTCACCCATCGAAAGCAATTCTATGATGAAATCGTAAGAAAGATAAACTTTCAGACCTATTCGTAACTCTTTTTCGTTGTCAACAAGGATTTTTTGTGTTGGATGTAATGGTAAGGTTTTCAGATATTTACCTTTTTCAACAGAAATACTTAAAACTACTTCCTGCGGAGAGGAATCGGGTGGGATGGTAACGCCGAAACAATACTGAAAATGCTTTTCCATATCAAAATCAGTAATTTGTGGAAAACGGCGGTCGGAAATCTCTAACTTTCTTATTCGGTCAAGGGCATAATGTTTTATTTGGTTAAAAAAATCATCTTTTGCCACAAGATACCAGCGACGACGATATTCCTTCAAACATAATGGAATAAGCCTGTAAGTATTTGGATCTTCGTTTTCAAAACTGCAGTAAGTAAGCAAAATTTGCCAGCGTTCTTGCATGGCATATAAAAGCGGATTAAGGTGTTCAGTTCCATGTTGTTGCTCTTTTTCTAAAATAATAAAGGGCGAAACTTTTTCCATTAATGAAAGTGCATTGCCAATATTAAATGCCTCAAAAATTCGAGAGGTGATTTCATGAAATTCCTCATGGACAATTTTGTAACATTTATCAGAAAAATTATACCGAATTTCAATCTTGAAATTACGTCTAATATCAATCAAATCTCTTTCAAATGTGCGTTTAGTCAATCTGTAATTGTTACCCGAACGAAAGGACATTTTATCCAAGTAATTTTCTATTTCGTTAAAAGTGGCTCCTTCATCTCCCATTTTTTTAAATTTAGAGACAATAAGGCTTTGTCGTTGAATTATTTCCGAATTTACCATACTAATATCAGATTAGATTTTTTTGCAAAAATACATTTTTTTATCCGACTACGACAGATTTTGGCGAAGTTAAGGTGTTATTTTGCATCAAAATAATATAAATTAAAAGATTAACAAAATGAAAGAGAAAAAAGAGAAAATCTTTGTTGTAAGAAACAATGAAATACGCAGATATGGCTGCGTTAATGCGGAAGGAAAAGTAGTGATACCTTTCCATTACAATTGGATTCATGACGTTATAATCATGGATAAATTATTAATTGCAGTAAAAGACGGCATGGATGGCGTTATTGATGTGGATGAAAATATAATCATACCATTTGAGTATGAAGGTATTGAAACACATAAGAGCGGAAAAATCCCACTTTTTATAACGGAAAAAAGTGGACAAGATACTCTGGTTGACTCGGATGGAAAAACTCTTTTATCTTTCAAAGATTGTTCGCTTGAATGGTTGGACAATGATAACCCTCCGTTTTTAATAATTTATAAAAATGGGAAGAGAGGAATTATTGATATGAACGGGAAAACGATTCTGCCTTGTATCTACTCATACATAGAACTTTGTGATGCCAACAACCACTATTTAATCGTGGAAAAGAGATTAAAATCCGGATTAATAGATTTAACCGGTAAAATAATTGTTCCGCTTGAATATGACCGTATTTCTCCTTATCCAAAAGATGAATCAAAACTGTTGTTGGAAAAAAATAATAAAACAGAATTGTTTGATTTTGGCAATAATTTGTTGCTGTCTTATAAAGAAGAGGAAACTGAGGATGAAGATGAGGATGAAGATGAAAGGAAATTAGAAGCACTACGAACAGCGATTTATGAATTTGGCATTATTGACCAAAACGGAACGGTTCTTTATCCATTTGAACATTACGGTATAGATGACCCTTGGCCAAATTCTATTGGCAAAGATGACCCCATAATGATAATTGAAAAAGATGATAAATATGGTGTTATTAACAATGATAGAAGGTTGATTTTCCCATTTGAATATGATGAAATTGACTGTGATTGGATTCCTTTTGGTTTTAAGATTATGAATGTAAAGAAAGATGGAAAACGCGGCGTTCTAAGTTCGAGTGGAGTTGTTATTCCCATAGAATACGACGATTTGTATTTCGTTGATTTTGCATCAGCTAAATCAGCCATAGTAAAAAAAAATGGAAAACAGGGGGTAGTTACTTTTGACAATGAAATAATATTACCTTGTCAATACGACGAAATTTATTGGTCGTATGACGAAAGTAATGGCATTTATGGCATTTTCTATGAAGCGCTTAAAGACAACAAATGGGGACTTTACAATTGGAAAGGAAAACTACTTGTGCCACACGAATACGATACGATGCTATCGGAAGATTACCACTCGGATTTTTGGATTGTTCGGCAAAACGAAAAATTTGGCATCATCACCTCTACAAACGAGGTAGTTGTGCCGTTGGAGTATGATAAAATTTCGGTTTTCTCTATAAAGAGTAGAAGTATATACAGAAACCTGCATTATTTTGAACTTATTAAAAAGGGAGAACCACCGCTAATTTTTAATAGAAAAACTATTTCTGCCAAACCTTCTAAACATAAAAAGTTAATTTATTTTTCAACAGACGATAGAAAATAAATCAGTTATGAAGAAAACAGTAAAACCATTAGAAAGAATATTTTTTTCTTGGCATGGGGAATCCTACAGGGAAAAAAACGATAAAAGGATTGACATTACTGCCACGAAAGGCACAAAATTTACTATTGATTGGGGTGATTCTGTCATAAAAACATTCACAGGCTCAGGTAAAAGAGAAATAATATACCATTGTTATAAAAATATCTATCAAAAGTACGAAGTAACTATAATAGGGATAACAACGGATTGTTTTTTTACTGCTATAGATTTATACGGTAATAGAATTTGTTTTTTAGATATTAGCGAAGCTTTGTCTCTCCAAGAATTGTCGTGTTCCGAAAATTATTTAACAGAAATAGACTTAAGTAAAAATACAGTTTTAAAAAAGTTGTATTGCTCAAATAACAAACTAAAAAAGTTGGATGTAAGTAATAATAAAGCATTAGAAATATTAGATTGTTCCGGTAATAAATTACTAACTAACCTAAATCTTTCTGAAAATATTCTACTGAAAGAACTATATTGTGGTTTTAATGAGATAGAATATGGTGAAGCAGTTTTTACCAAAGAAGGTAAGAGAAGGTTTCGGAGTATTTATAATTTGAAAAGTTTGGATTTAAGCAAAAACAAATCATTAGAATCTCTGTCTTGTCCCGGTAATAAATTAACTGAGTTAAATTTAGGAACAAATTCTGCCTTAACATTTTTAAATTGTCCCGGTAATAAAATAACAGAGTTAGATTTAAGTGAAAATATATCATTAACTTATGTTCTTTGTCAAGATAATAAACTGATTGAATTAAATTTATCTGCAAATAGAGCATTATTGCCTCAAATTGCTCTGAAAGAGCATCATCATTAACGCGGGGCAACGTCCTGCGTGATGAACCCCACCACTGCCTAGTTCCATCGTCCTGCGCCGCTAACCCCCAAAACAACTTCACCGTACCACCACACAAACGCCAATTCCCAAACCCCGCAAAAATAATGAAACAAAGAACAATAAAATATAGTACAGACGCATTAAAATTATTCACTTCACTCCTGGCTTCGACACTTTTTAAAAGAATGTTTTTTAATCATCAGAATATCAACGTAATATGATTTTTCCATGTCTGTTTCGGGTGTCCTTGCATCAAAAACAGGACGAACCTTATTTCTACCTTATTTAAACAACAGAACAACCTTAGTAGTTGAAATTGAGTCAATTAACATCAACCTTATTACCTCATTAAAAAAACATAAAAATAAGGTAATGAGGTTGGGTTTTGGTTATAATCTATTGCTACTGAGGTTGTTTTCCTTTGAAAAATGAGGTATAAATAAGGTTTTTCTTTAAACAATGTAGGAGTTTATATTTCCTTTAGAAAATACAAAGAAATTTGGGGTGTCCCAGTGTCGAAGTCAGGAATATAGTACAGTCGCATTAAAATTATTCACTTCAATGAGAAGATTCCTCTTGTTAACAAAAACACATAAAATAAAAAAAATGGATCCGACAGATTTTGTCGTTAACTCGTTGTATCTTTGCATTAGAAATAAATGGATTATATGGCAGAATATCGTTGGAATAAGTTGAAAATAAGGCTGTCGAGCATCATTGTTCCCGAACTGGATATTTCGTTCAATTACAGTCCTGTTGTAAAGAAAACCACTTACAGTAAAATTCTCATCAGTTTTTTTCAAATCAAATTAAACGGCGAGATAATATGGCGTTTCCCCAAAGATAGCAATCAACAAATTGAGGGCAGTATAGTTTACGGGCTGTGGCGAGGGGTAGAATATCCGATAATGTCTATCATAAAATATCTCGATTTACCCCAAGACCAATTAATTCATTATGAGGATAAAGCAGGTTTGGCAGATATTTTAAAGGTTTGTGACAGGCGCATTAGTTATAACCGGCTCAAAAACCTTGAACTGTCTGCCGCAGCCGGAAAAATATTTGAAGTGCGATTTAAAGATAAAATCACATCTAAGAGTACATGATAATCATTTTTTTACTTTAAATCCTCAATAACCATCATAAAAAGAATATATATCCCCATAAAAAGTTAGGATTACATGATCGAGAAATTCGATGTCAAACATTTTAGCACATTTTGTAATTTGAGCAGTCAGTTTAATATCGTCCTTGCTGGGTGTTGGATTTCCGCTCGGATGATTATGTACCAAAATAATACCTGCTGCATTTTGTAAAATTGCGCCTTGTATAATCTGTTTTGGACTTACTGCCGTATCCACATCGCTGCCTTCGCTTACTTTTAATAGCGATAACAGTTTGCCCGCATTGTTTAGATATAAGGCGTAGAACATTTCCTTATAATCAATATGTTGTTGAAAATATTCAACTTTACTCATTACCTCTTGCACCCTGTTATTACCTTTTATCACAGGGCGATCCTTAAGATTTATTTTCTCCTTGATATACAATCCTACTTCAGGAGCGTCATAATTTTGTGTCTTCATTTATTTATTATTTAAACTTATTATTGAATTTCGACTGCAAAATTATATCCCTACTACGACAAAAAGTGGCGGAGGTAAAAAAAAGCCCGCACAATAATAAAAGTGCGGGCTTTTTTTTCGTAAGGCAGGTTTTCTATTTGAAATAGCGATTGTATAATCCTTCAAAACCTTTTCCGTGGCGGGCTTCGTCTTTCGCCATTTCGTGCACACTGTCGTGTATGGCGTCAAGATTTTGCTGTTTTGCTAATGTGGCAATACGTTTTTTGTCGGCGCAGGCGCCTGCTTCGGCTTCCATGCGTTTTTTGAGGTTTGTTTTCGTATCCCAAACCACTTCGCCAATCAGTTCGGCAAAGCGGGCGCAATGTTCGGCTTCTTCAAAAGCATAGCGTTTAAACGCTTCTGCAACTTCGGGATAGCCTTCGCGGTCGGCTTGACGGCTCATGGCAAGATACATCCCAACTTCGGTGGCTTCGCCCATAAAATGGGCTTGAAGTCCTTCCCAAATAACAGGGTCAACGCCTTTGGCAACACCTACAATATGCTCATCTGCAAACTGTAATGCGCCTTGTGTTTCTACCATTTCTTTAAACTTATCTTTCGGTTGTTTACACTGAGGGCAACGTTCCGGCGCCTCAGCTCCTTCGTGTACATATCCGCACACGGTACAAATCCATTTTTTATTCATTAGTGTAAAATTTAAGAGTTTTATAAATTAATAACATGAAAAAACAACAATTATTTTATCGTAAAATAAAAACAACCATTTTGTTGAAAACTTAGTTAAAAAGCCATCATAAAAATATCCGCACAAGTCAAACTTTTTAGTATCTTTGCATACCATATAAAAACTAATATAAGTTATTGATTATGAACATTGAAGAAGTTCAAAGAGGACAGGCGGAATATACAGCAGAAAATATTCAGGTATTGGAGGGTTTGGAGGCTGTACGCAAACGTCCTGCGATGTATATCGGCGATATTTCGACCAGGGGGTTGCATCATCTTGTATATGAAGTTGTAGATAATTCCATTGATGAGGCATTAGCCGGCTTTTGTACTGAAATAGAAGTATTGATACATCCCGACAACAGCATCACAGTGAAAGATAACGGCAGAGGAATCCCCGTTGACATGCACGAAAAAGAGGGTCGTTCGGCTTTGGAAGTAGTTATGACGGTACTTCATGCCGGAGGGAAATTCGATAAAGGATCTTACAAAGTATCGGGCGGATTACATGGTGTCGGTGTTTCTTGCGTCAATGCGCTATCATCTTTTATGAGCGTACATGTACACCGTAACGGACAAGAATATTTACAGGAATACGAATACGGAAAACCCAAAGCCCCAGTCGCTCAAATCGGAAAAAGTAATACACATGGAACAGTTACCTATTTTAAACCCGATGATTCCATCTTTATCGTTACCGAATATGACTTTGCTATTTTGAGTAACCGTTTACGCGAATTAGCCTTTTTAAACAAAGGAATAAAACTGTCTATCACCGATTTACGAGAAAACGACGAAGACGGTCAGCCGCTCTTAGCAACTTTCTTTTCCGAAAACGGATTGGAAGATTTTATTGATTATTTGGATGCTAACCGTGAGAAACTCATCCCTAATCCAATTTATATCGAAGGTGAAAAAAATGACATTCCTATCGAAGTAGCCATGCAATACAATACATCGTTTAGCGAAAATATCCATTCTTATGTCAACAACATCAACACCCACGAAGGTGGTACCCATTTGGCAGGTTTTCGACGCGGATTGACGCGAACATTGAAAAATTATGCCGAAAAATCGGGAATGTTGGCTAAATTAAAATTCGACATCAACGGCGATGACTTTCGCGAAGGATTAACCGCCATAATCTCGGTAAAAGTAGCAGAACCTCAGTTTGAAGGTCAGACTAAAACGAAATTAGGGAACAGCGATGTTATGGGCGCCGTTGATTCCATCATATCCGAACTGTTGGCAAATTATTTGGAAGAAAATCCACGCGAAGCCAAACTTATTGTTGATAAAGTCATTTTAGCAGCAACAGCACGCCATGCAGCGCGTAAAGCACGTGAATTAGTACAACGGAAAAATGTCCTCACAGGTTCCGGATTACCGGGAAAATTAGCCGACTGCAGCGAACGAGACGCCGCATTGTGCGAACTATTTTTGGTTGAGGGAGATTCGGCAGGTGGAACAGCCAAACAAGGACGAGACCGCCGATTCCAAGCCATTTTACCCTTACGTGGAAAAATATTGAACGTCGAAAAAGCCATGCAACATAAAATATTCGACAGCGAAGAAATACTCAATATCTTCACCGCCTTGGGCGTCAGCATCGGAACCGAAGAAGACAGCAAAGCGCTGAATATGGATAAATTACGCTACCATAAAGTCGTTATCATGACCGATGCCGACGTGGATGGCAGCCATATCGCAACACTGATACTCACATTCTTTTTCCGCTATATGCAACCACTCATCGAAAACGGATATGTCTATATCGCCACACCACCATTATATTCAGTTAAAAAAGGAAATACCATGCGTTATGCGTGGACGGAAGAAGAACGACAACGAATTGTTGACGAATGGGGTGGAGGTGAAGGCTCGGAAAGAGGGTTACACATCCAACGCTACAAAGGTTTGGGAGAGATGAACGAAATTCAACTCTGGGAAACCACCATGGATCCCGACCGCAGAACATTACGACAAGTTACCATCGAAAATGGGACCGAAGCCGATAGAATATTCTCCATGCTCATGGGCGACGAAGTTGCGCCAAGAAGAGAGTTTATTGAACGCAATGCACGATATGCAAATATTGATGTGTGATATTTAGTGATTCTGTTTCGGTTCACTAGTTTTGATATTGAATTACAATCAAAACATTCTTTTATATTTATCTCTGGCATCAATATCATTTTTGATAGTTTTTGCCAAATATATAAAAAGGTCAAATCCATTTTTGGCGAGCCATGCAATAGCATCGGGGTTTCCGATACAGGCATCGGCAAGGATTATGTCAAATCCGAATCCGTTATTTTTAAGCCATATTTTGGCTTCTGTATCGTTATCTATGGCTTGGTCGAAAGCAGCATATTGAGGTGCATGGCTTAGTAGCCAGTTAAATGCTTTGCGGTCATTACTCACTGCCAAGGAAAATTGCGCCAAATGCTCGTAATTATTATCAGTAAGCCAAGTATAAAATTGTTTCTTCCCTTTAATGGCTTCTGTAAGGGCAATTATTACTTCTGCGGGGTAGTTAAATATGGTTTTCATTTTTCAGTCAAATGTAAGAGTTTCAATATTTAAAGAACGAACTTTTTGTGCAATTATTTCCAATTTGGGACGTGCTATATATTCCAAATCTTTTGCCGGTGTGGTACGGTCAATTGGGTAAAGTAGCGTCTTTCGTGGGCGAATAAGTTCGAGACGTTTGAGCCATTCCGAAACTTCCTCATCGGTGGTGTTATCTATATATTCTCCACCGTAACTTCCTCTGAGAAACAGCGTTTGAATGATAAGATTGCCTTGAAAACGGCAAAGGTTTTCGGTAATACGGTCTAAGGTCATGTTTTTATTAAAACAGCGGTCAATCTGGCGGTATGTTTTTTCAGTTCCGGCGTCTAATTTCATGGTGTTGTTCTCCACTTTTTTTAATGCTTCAAAAACAGATTCGTTGTCTAATGTAGTTGAGTTGGATAAAACAGTGATAAGAGTAGTCGGAAAATATTGATTTCTAAGCGCTATGGTATCGTCAATGATAGTGGAAAAGTCGGGATGCAAGGTTGGCTCTCCGTTGCCGGAAAAGGTAATGCTATCTGGTTTTTCGTTTTGTTGTTGCATTTGTTCCAATGTTTGTTTGAGCATGGCACTTACATGCGCTCTTGGCGGGAAATGGCGGGTGTCGGTGTCGTTTGTCCAACCACATTCGCAGTAAATACAGTCGAAAGTGCAAATTTTTTGCGTTGTTGGTATCAGGTTGATACCTAATGAAACGCCGAATCGTCTGCTGCGGACGGGACCGAAAATTATTTTGTCGAATAGCATAATTATTTACGAATTATCCTGTCTGTATTTTATCTGATTGATTAATAAAAAAATCATTCTTTATTTTGTCTAAATCCAATCGGATTACGAGGTTTTTCAAGTTCTTTCTTGTGCGATATAAGCACATTTAATATAGTATGAATATCATTTATTTCTTTGTCTGTTTTATTCATATAGATTTCCATTTCCCTTTTCAGTTCGGCATAGTTTAAAGCGTATTGATAAACGGCAATAAAGGCTCGCATAATATCAATATTTGTTTTAATGGCTTTATTGGAGTGCAATACTCCCGATAGCATGGCGATTCCTTCTCGTGTAAATGCAAATGGTGTTGTCGGACTGTGCTTTATATTTTCTTCCAACTTATCGCAATTTGCGACAAGTTCTTTCCATTCTTGTTTTGATAGTTGAAACATAAAATCAGATGGGAAACGCTCAATATTACGTCTTACCTGCTCTTTCAGTCTTCTTGTCTCCACTTCATATCTTTTTGCCAAATCAAAGTCAAGCATAACCCTAACACCTCTTATTTCGTGTATGCTTTGAATAAGAGATAATTCAATGATATTATCTTTTGTCGGTATTACAATATTTGATTTCATTATTTTACTTAAACGCCTGCATTTTGTACAGGTTGTAATAATATCCATTTTCGATTTTCATCAGTTCCCGATGTGTACCACGTTCAACGATTTCGCCTTCGTGCATAACACAGATGAGGTCGGCGTTGTGGATGGTAGAAAGACGGTGGGCGATGACAATGGAAGTACGGTTTTTGATAAGTTTGTCCAATGCTTCCTGTACTAAGCGCTCGGAAACGGTATCTAATGAGGAAGTTGCTTCGTCAAGAATAAGAATGGGCGGGTTATGAAGCAATGCGCGGGCAATACTGAGGCGCTGGCGTTGTCCTCCGCTCAGGCGGCTTCCTCTATCGCCGATATTGGTATGATAGCCTTCGGCAGTCTCCATGATAAATTCGTGGGCATTGGCAACTTTGGCGGCGGCGATAACGTCTTCTTCTTCGGCATGTTCAAGTCCGAATGCAATGTTGTTGAAAATGGTATCGTTGAAAAGTATTGGTTCTTGATTGACAATGCCAAATAGATTCCTTAAATCGGGAATGACCAAATCTTTCAAATTATGATCGTCGAACAGTATTTCACCTTTTATTACATCATAAAAACGGGGTAACATATCCACCATCGTTGATTTTCCGGAGCCTGATTGACCAACTAAAGCAATAGTTTTACCTTTTTCGATTTCAAGGTTGATGTTTTGCAATATCCATTTTTCCTGATATTTAAACCAAACGTCTTTATAAACTATTTTGTCGTTAAAAGAATTAATTGAAACGGGATTATCGGCGTGTTGAATAGGATCATCAGCATTCAGTATTTGGTCAATTCTGTTGATGGATGCCATTCCTTTTTTCAGGTTGTAGTTGGCAGTTGAAATTCTTTTTGCAGGTACAATAATTTGTGAAAACAACAATAAATATCCGATAAATATTTCAGGATCAATGCTTGGATTGTCTCCCAAAACTAACGAGCCGCCATACCATAATAGAAACCCTATAACTGTAAATGATAAAAATTCGCTCAAAGGTGATGCCAAATATTGTTGACGATAGAGTGATATTTGAACTTTGGCATAAGCCTGATTTTTATCGGAAAAGTTTTGATACATTAATTTTTCTGCTGTAAATGCTTTTATAACTCTTATGCCCGATAATGTTTCTTCTATCACGCTTAGTATTCCGCCCATTTTAGATTGAATGTCTCTGGCTTTACGTTTGAGTGTTGAACCAATCAACCCAAGCAGTAATACGCAAACGGGTAATACTAATAGAACTATCAATGTCAATTTCGGACTGATGGATATTAAAACGATAAAGTAGGCAATTACTTCTATCGGACTGTGCAGAAATGAGTCCAACGAGTTGAGGATGGACCATTCTATTTCGTTCACATCGTTGGTCATACGCGACATCAAGTCGCCTTTGCGCTCTTTTGAAAAATAGGACAGCGGCAATGATACGACTTTTTTATAGAGTTTATTTCTCATATCGCGCGAGGTGTAACTGCGTATCGGCGCTAAACACAATAATGCTGTGTAGTTGAATAAATTACGGATTAATGAAAATCCGATAACCAATCCTACAATTACTGCCAATGCCGTTACTTTTCCATATTCTACAATGACTACTCCTATCAAATAGTTGAGATTATGGAGTAATGAGGATGCTGTAAGCGAAAAAGGAACAGGATCGGTTACTAATTCCTGCATTTCAAACAATACCTGTAAAAAAGGAATAACCATGGCTATGGTAAAAATCGACCCGATTGCATACAGGATTGAAAACAAAACATGCAACACTACCCATCCTTTGTAGTTTGCAACATATTTAAAAACGATAAGCCAGTCTTTCATGGTACCGAAAAAACAAATTTATAAACTCCTTCACTTATCAAAGAAACCCCAATGGTATCTCTACCGTATCTATCCAAATGAAACTTCCTTATTGGTTGTTCCTCAGGCACATTTAATCGTTGTCTTAAATATTTTCCCATTTCTGAGTAATGGGGGAAAGAGCCAACTTGTTTTGGATACATCATTCCATCAATTTCCTGATTTCCAAAGAACAAACCATCCATACAAACTCCATCATCCCATATAATTTCAATATTGTCATTATGTCTGTGCATTCTGCCTCTTCCATCAAATTTTAGCGGATTTACTTGTTTGGGAGGAAATAATTCGGGAAAACCTTTAATATCTTGTATTCTTATTTTGATGTACGAATCATTTTTTGTTATGTGTCCGACAGCACTTTGTCCCCAATTCAAACCTGCCGCATTCTGTACTTCTCCATCTTTTCCCAATAAAGTCAGATAGCAAACAGAGTCTAATGCAGCCGTTAAAACTTTGCTCATTCCAACTTCTAAACAAGATATCGCATTATTTAAAACTTTTTTAATGTATTCGTTTAGTGGGCTAAATGTATCAAAAGTGGTTTCTGCCAGTATTTCACGGTAAGGGGTTGTCAAACCACCAGTCGAAAAATTTGCAGAACCAACCAAAGCATGTACAATTTGTCCTCTGTTTCGCCAAGCGTAGCATTTTGAATGAATAGGCAAAGTTGAGTAAAAGATATTCACTGAATTTATTGCATTTTGCAGATTGACTAATGAATTATGCAACGGTCGCTTTATACCTTCTGCCCCGTACATACCATAAATCACTTTGGATTGAAACGGTAAATATTGCAATCTCTCAACAGGTTTTGGACCAACATATCCCGACAAAACAATAAGTTCGTCAGAATCAAACATCTCGTGTCTGTGAAAAATTATTTCTTCTAAATTATCCGTATATAGCATATTTTTCAATTATTTATTGTTGGTTAATATAATATTATGTTCTTTTTTCGGAGCATTTGAAAACTTTTTATTAAATGAGCGTGTAATATCTGATAAATTAACACTCTCAATATTTTGAATTTTGTAATTTGAAGTTTGGCAAATTTCATTTATTACTTGACTCATATCTATTGTTATTCCATCAACAATTCCATCACCAATAATCATTACAAAATTTGATTTTGGTTTTGAAACACGAGATAATTCACTCATTATATTTGACATCGAATCCACATATTCTTTTTTTGCTGTTGTAAAATCTTTAGTATCAATACGGTGGTGATTCCCAATTTCTTTTTGTCTTACAGGTCGGTGGTCGTAATCAAGCCAAAACATTCTCAATTTGTGATACAGATAATAATCAAAAGTGTTTATGTATGGTGGCGAAGTCATTACAAAATCAAAATGATTATCTGTGAAATGTTTAAGTTCTAACAATGTATCTCCGTTAAATATTTCCGTTTTAGCCAAAATAGAATATTCGTTTGATTTTAACACTTCTACATAATTTAATAGTGTTTCAATAAATAGGTTATAAACCGTTCCATCAGGAATATTTTTATTTTTTGCCGTGTATCTAACTTCACTATCTTGGTTTGAAACCCGCACAATAATTTTTGAGAAAGCACATAATAATAAATCTCTTACATTGCTATTTTCAACCAAATTGATTTTTGTTTTCAAAACTGCTAATTCCAAACAGACATTGTCCTGAAACCAGTGATTTCTATTCGGGAAATCGGGTATTTGAACATTAAAAGACGTTTTTATGTTTAATTCTCTAATTTGTTTAATAATTTTATCAACAAGTTGAATATCACTCTCTTTGTAATGGTTTGATTTTGCTTTTGAAACTATATAAGCAATTGGGTTTAAATCAATTCCAACTGCATTTATACCGTTAATTGCACCTTCAACAACTGTTGTTCCGCTTCCGCAAAAAGGATCGAGTATTGTGTAACCTTGCTTGCAAAAAGAAGATAAATACTTATTTACAAGTTGCGGGGTATATTTAGCAGGATAAGGATGAAATCCGTGTGTAAAATAGGTTGTACTTTTTTGCAAATTATTAGCCATCAGAATTTTTCTCCTTTCAAATTTTTTCTAAAAACCAAAATAAACGAATGTCCTATGTTAAAATAGTATCGTCTTGACTTGTTTCCACCCAATCTTACTAACTTTCTTTGATTTGATTGATCCCATATAACTAAATCCCACATTACCCAACCAGATTCTGTTGCTACTTTGATTAAATCTCCGTGTAAATTAATATATGGTAAATTGTTGTCTAAATCTCTGTAATCCCTAACTACCCAAACATTGTAAGCACCATTTTTAGCAATTTCAAATAAAGACCCAAAAAGATTTTTCATTGCAACTAAATACTCTTCGTAGGTCAAATTCCCTAAATCGTCTTTGTTTGCAGAATATGGTTTTGCTAATTTTCGACTTTGATTTTTATATGGATTATTTTTATAATCTTTATCGGCAAAATTTTCTCTTATTTTATTAAGTAAATTTGAATACGGTGGAGAAGTAAGAATAAAATCAACGGTGTCTTCTGGTACAAATTTTCCAATATCCAATGCAGAACCTTGAAACACACATCTTTGATAATTAGGATTTTGTATACCGTCTTTTATGTCAATTCCTTTGTTAAAAAGTTTAATAAATTCAAGATTTAATTCTATTCCTAATGAGTTTCTATTTAGCAAATTTGCAGCATCCAATGTAGTGCCAACGCCTGCAAATGGATCTAATATGGTATCACCTTCCTTTGAGTAGATTTCAATAAAATGTTTCGCCAAAGTTAAAGGATAAGCGGCACCGTGTTTTTTTCTTTTTTCTGTGATAGGTCCGTTAAAGGTTTGTACACTTTTTCCGTGTAAAGTCCATTCGCTACCTGTTAAATTATTAAGGTCATAAAGCCCTGCCTTGACTGTTTTTTGGGATTCAACTTTTTTTTTATTAAACAAGTAAAGTTGATAACAATCAGATAATAAGCAAACTGGAGTTTTTTTTATTTTATATTCTACCATGTTGTCATAATTCTTGTATTTTTATTTTCACCTGCAAAGATACAACTATCTATAAACTGTAATTTATTCTTTTTTAGTATAAGTGCATGTAGTTTCATCAATACCCGCAGCGTATAAAATCCAATATATGGTATAAATGCCGTTTTTTTTGCTGAGTGAGCCAAGTCCCTCACACATATATGTACCGGGAATGCCTTGCATCTTTTGTTTTGTAACGGTGATGGTTTCATCTGTAACGATGGCAGTAACTGTTCCTTTTAAACTAAAAAAATTAGTAATAATAACCTGTGTTGAATTGGAAGGGTCTGAAGAGATGGTGGCATGATAACCTGCTCCGTCTGCCGTTTGACAAGTCCATTTTCCCAGATATTTATCACGTGGTAAAGAAAATTCATCGTCTCCATCTATAGTACAACTTGCTAAAAATGAAAGCAAAATACCGAATAACAACAGTTTTATAAATAATTTAATATGTTTTTCCTTCATCATAACAGTCTTGTATATTATTTTGAGTCAGTTCGTTATATATCTTATCTGCTAAGCGGCTGGCGCCTATGCGGAATAGATTTTTATTCATCCATTTTTCGCCAAGGATATGACGCAGTAGGATGTAATAATCAATGGCGTCATTGGGTTCCGAGATGCCGCCGGCAGGTTTGAATCCGATTTGGATGCCCGTTTTCCGATGATATTCTGCTATGGTTTCCATCATCACCCAGGCTGCTTCCAAGGTGGCTGACGGAGTGATTTTCCCTGTTGATGTTTTGATGAAGTCGCCGCCGGAAAGAATGGCAATTTCAGATGCTTTACGTATGTTTTCAATGCTGTTCAGTTCGCCCGTTTCCAAAATCACTTTCAACGTCTTTCCGCAGATTTTTTTAATTGCGGCAATTTCTGTGCCTACTTCTTCGTATTTTCCTTCCAAAATCTTCCCGCGTGAGATGACCATATCCACTTCATCTGCACCTTTTGCAACGACATACACAACCTCCGACAACTTGATAAACAATGGCGACTGCCCCGACGGAAAACAACCTGCAACGGAAGCAACATTAATACCGCTTCCAAATAACATCTTTTTTGCTTGTTGCACAAAGGGAGGATAAACACAAACGGCTGCAACAGAAGGTATTCCTTTTGATTTGTCTTCAAACGATAACGCCTTATCACACAAACTTTTTACCGTCGTTTCGGTATCGTTTCCGTTCAAGGTGGTTAAGTCTATTGATGATAAAATAAATTTCAACGCCTCTCCCCTATTCAACCTTGGACGCTCCAAATCCAAAATTTCAGATACTTTTTCTGTGATAATTTCTGCTGTATATGGGTATTTATCAAACACTTCCATAAATTTTAAAAGTATTTTATTTTGTGAAACAAAGATACAAATTTTTAATAATAGTTTTTTTCGTACTTTTGCAGCATATTTTAATAAGGAAAAAATCATGACATTAATAATTGACAGCAACAACGCACAAGCGGCAAGTTTCATAGAATATGCCCGCACACTGCCCTTTGCAACGGTCGTTGAAGAAAAAAGAATGAGTTTTGAGGAGGCATGTGTTGAGTGTAATGGTCGCCCTGCCAGTGATTTTTTTGACGAATTAAGGTATCAAGTAAAAGAACATTTTAAAAATGCGTAAAGTCATTGTCCCCTATAATCTTTGGAATAAGATAGGAGAAATTAAAGATTATCTCATCCATGATCTAAAACTCTCAGAAATGGCAGCAGAAGCCCGTATTAATCGCATGGAAGATTTTGTAGCTTCTTTGAGCCACAATGCCGATTACGCTTTATGTCGTTTCAAAAAATGGAGAGAACTTGGCTATCGTTGTGCAGTGTTTGAGAAAAGTTGGGTTTTTGCGTATGAAGTTTTCGATGGCGGAGTTATTATCCGCGATATGTCGCACACTGCTATACTGGTAGATTAATTATTTTACAATGCACCTTCCCTGAAATAAAGTATTAATATAGGATTAATAATTAATTAAATATGACGAAAACAAAGAAAAAAATATTCGTATTAGACACATCGGTGATTCTTTTCGATCATCAGGCGATTTACAGTTTTCAAGACAATAACATTGTAATTCCTATAACGGTATTAGAGGAATTAGACGGATTTAAAAAAGGAAACGACACCATTAATTTTGAGGCGCGGCAATTTGCCCGTATCATGGACAGGCTGTCGGCAAAAAAGTCGTTGATAGATTGGACACCCATTGATAAAGAAGGTCATGGCGATGTAAAAGTAGTTTTCGACGAAAAACCACACGATTTGTCGAAAGACGCTTTAAAAATTTTTGACGGCGGCAAAGGCGACCACAAAATCCTTAACGTGGCTACACGAATGACGGAAGAAAATCCCGATATGCGCGTTATTTTTGTTACCAAAGATATCAATCTGCGTATTAAAGCAAAAGCGTTGAACATCGCAGCAGAAGATTATGAAACGGGAAAAGTAACTTCGGAACAGTTGGAATTTTCAGGAAAAACCACTTTGGAAAATGTTCCGGATGATGTTTTACAAGAATTATATCACAATGGTTTTTGTGAACTCGATATACTGAAACTGAACGAAACACCCCTTGCAAACCATTATTTTATCCTGAAAACCAATACCGCTTCTGCTTTAGCATTTTATAATCCTTTTTCACAACGAATTGAAAGAGTTGATAAAATTTCCACATCCCGTATCACTCCGCGTAACGTGGAGCAGACCTTTGCAATACATGCCTTGTGTAATCCCAATGTAAAATTGCTCTCTTTAATGGGTATATCAGGAACAGGGAAAACGCTATTAGCATTAGCAGCAGCATGGGAACAACGAAAGATGTACAAGCAAATATTCTTGGCGCGTCCGATAGTGCCGCTAAGCAATAGAGACATTGGCTTTTTGCCCGGTAATGTTTCCGATAAAATCACTCCTTACATGACACCTCTATACGATAACTTGAAATTCATACAGGATCAGTACGGTGAAAACAGCGCCGATGCCAAAGCCATATCATTGGCTTTAGAACAGGAAAAAATATTAATATCTCCCTTAGCATACATTCGCGGAAGAAGCCTCTCCAATATCTATTTCATTATTGACGAATCCCAAAATCTGACACCTTTAGAGATAAAAACCATTATCACCCGCGCAGGCGAAGGAACAAAAATCGTATTTACAGGAGATATTTTCCAGATTGACACGCCCTATTTGGATGCCCACAGCAATGGGCTTTCTTATATGATAAACCGTATCAAATCAGACCCTATTTATGCCCACATACGTTTGGAAAAAGGAGAGCGTTCAGAACTCGCTAACTTAGCCAATGAATTATTATAAAATTTAATTAAAATAACATAACATAATGATAAACAACAATATTCTAAAAATGAATAAATTAATTTTAGCCGCCATTTTCTTAATGGCAACATCAACCATGTTTTCTCAAAAAATGGTTACCATCAACGGAAAAGTAACAGATTTTTCCGGAAAACCCATTGTAAGCGCCATGATTGAGGCAAAAACAAACCTTTTTGAGATGAAATACCATGCTTTTTCCGATAAAAACGGAAATTATGCCATCAACGTTGAAGAAGGTACCTATATCGGTATTTCATGTATTCGCATGGCAGATTATGGGAAAACGCATCTTGAAGCTTGGGCATGGAATGTTCCTGCCTACAACAATATGACCATCAACATGCGTTATGAACGATTAGAGGTGTATGGGTTAAATGTTTTTAAAATACAAGGCGCACATCGCGGATTCACTATTTACTGCCGTCCCATGAGTTTAACACGCTATTTGAATTGGGAAAAAAACCCATCTTCGCTAATGAATATAGCACCGGATCCTGATAAAATTCGTGTGGATGTAAGTATAAACGGTTCTCCTGCAAAAATCAACTTGGTAGAAAAAGTAAAAGAATACGCCGGAAAACAAATTGCAGAAGCCTATCTTATTTATACCGATTTTGGAGCAGTTACCAATAAACCTTACGACGAAATAAAAGTAACCATTACCGACCTCGAAAACGGTGATAAAGGCGAAGCAATCTATTTCAGACCAAAAGATAAATATGTAGATTAAATTCCGAAGATGTTTTTAAAGGAATTAAAAATCGCAAATTTCCGTAATTGTAAAGATATAGAACTACTTTTTTCGCCCAATATCAATTGCTTTATCGGAAAAAACGGAGCAGGGAAAACCAATATCTTGGATGCTGTTTATTATCTTTCGTTTTGTAAAAGTTATTTCGGTAACCTTGAACAACAAAACATTACACACAGCGAAAATTTCTTTTCCATACTTGGCACTTATCAACGCTACGAAAACACAGAGACCTGTCAATGTATTTTGGAACGCGGAAAACCCAAGCAATTCAAACTCAATAAAAAAGAATATGAGCGCCTGTCCGACCATATAGGACGCTATCCTGTGGTGATGGTTTCGCCTTACGACACTGACCTGATTAACGCCGGTAGTGACGAACGCCGCCGTTATGTTGACAGTGTTGTTTCACAATTCAACCGCACCTATCTCGACGATTTAATTACCTACAACAAAGCCCTAACACAACGCAACGCACTTTTGAAACAGTTTTCCGAAACAGGCTATTTCGATAATAATATGCTGGAAATATGGGATATAAGAATGGAACTGCCTGCACATCGGATTTTTGATGTCAGAAAATCGTTTGCAGAAAGTTTTGCTCCTGTTTTTCAAAAATACTACCATTTAATATCTAATAAAGCTGAAACCGTTGAGATAGAATATGAAAGCTCTCTACAAGAAACCTCTTTCCTCGAATTGATGCGGCAATCGTTAGAAAAAGACCGAATTTTGCGTTTCAGTACAGCCGGAATACATAAAGATAATCTAATTTTCAAAATTAACGGTTTTCCTGTGAAATATTTCGGATCGCAAGGACAGCAGAAATCATTTTTAGTAGCGATGAAATTAGCTCAGTTTGATTATATAAATGAAAAAACAGGTATCAAACCGATTCTGCTCTTAGACGATGTCTTTGATAAATTAGACGACGACCGCGTAAAACAATTAGTACAACTGACCGGCAATGATTATTTCGGTCAGGTTTTTATCACCGACACCCAACAAGCACGAATAAAACAGATTTTCAAAGGTCATAATATTGACCGTTGCATTTTTAAAATTGAAGATGGAAAAGTGAAAAATTAATACTTCTGCAAACTTAAAAAATAGAGAATGGAATACATCGTGAAAAAAATATTATTCTTATTTGCTTTAATATTGATATATAATGCATTATGTCCTCAAGATTTGATTTCTGCTAATGACTATAATACTCCTCGTGAAAAAGAGATTTATCCCCGTTTCAGAATAGCCGTTGCATGTGGGTATAGTTATAGAACTGCGAGAGAACCTGAAGGAATAACAAAAAATGACGCTAATTATGGAAAAGCAAAAAATGGATTTCATTATTTAGGAGAATTTGACTACTTTTTCAATGAATCTGTAGGAATTGGAATAAATTATAACGCAAGTTATTTTAATTTTGCAGACAATTACCGTTCAGACAAAGTCCAAATCCGCCAAATTATGCCAACTTTAAATGCAAGAGTATTTGACAAGAAAAAAGAAAGCGCATTTCTTGTAAGCATGGGCATTGGCTGCAATAATTATAGAAATGATTATTGGTGGATTGAAAAACATAATTCTAAAAAGAATATTAATACAACAAAAGATTGGGGTGTAGGTTTTCTGTGCAGTGCAGGTTATGATTTAGCTTTTTCTCAAACAATGGCAGCATTTTTTCAAATATCATTTTCGGGAGGCACGGGAATTTCTATTAATGATTATACTTATCACAAACAGAGTTATTTTAGAATTGACAGAGATGATTTTGGAAAATTCAACTTTTCCATCGGATTACGTTTTTCCAAATAACTTCCTCTAAATCTTGTACTTAGCAAATAGATCCACCAATTACTATTGTATGATTACTTGCCAAAAAACATACATTAAAGGTCTTTTTTATGTAATAACGTGAATTTGATGATTTTAAATTAAATGTATTAACCTGAAAATCTCAAACTAAAGTGTAGAGAATAAATCTTACCTTCTTCCGCCTTTGTTTCCGCCCGATGGTGGATTTTGTCTGGGATTATTTTGTTCTTTAGTAGGTTGAGTTGATGGAGTACGACCGGATGTTCCGCCTTGATTTTGAGTTGGCTGAGTGGGTTGGGTTGTCGGTGTTCTACCCGGTGTTCCACCATCGTTCTGAGTTGGCTGAACATTGGGTGTTCTTCCACCGGAGCCTTGGTCTTGACCTGATGGCGTTCTTCCGCCGGAGCCTTGGTCTTGTCCTGATGGTGTTCTTCCGCCGGAGCCTTGGTCTTGTCCTGATGGTGTTCTTCCACCGGAGCCTTGGTCTTGTCCTGATGGTGTTCTTCCACCGGAGCCTTGGTCTTGACCTGATGGCGTTCTTCCACCGGAGCCTTGGTCTTGTCCTGATGGTGTTCTTCCGCCGGAGCCTTGGTCTTGTCCTGATGGTGTTCTTCCGCCGGAGCCTTGGTCTTGTCCTGATGGCGTTCTTCCGCCGGAGCCGTCATTTTGAATCGGATTACGTCCGGATGTTCCGCCACGATTATTTTCGTCGTAATAACTGCTGTATTCCCTTCCTGTATATTGCGGACGATGGTCATAACTGTATGAGTATCCTCCTCTGCCGCCGCTGGCATAAACAGGTTGCGGATAGTAAACAGGACGTCCAAAGTAGTCGTAACGACCGTCATAATATCCGTATGGCAAAGAATATCCTCTTGGCAGCCACGTTGGACCTATCCAAACGTATCCTGCGGGTCGGTATTCCCAATATCCGGGTACCCAAATAGCGCCGGTATAAGGCGCTCTTGCCCAGTATCCGTTGACCCATGTATATGTTGCTCTGTAAGGATCCCAAAGCCAATATCCGTCAATCCAGACGTATCTCGGACCGGGTTGAACGATGTAGCCGGGTCCGGTAGTAACAACTATCGGAGCGGGCGCTACGGGAATGACTTGATATACTGTTACTTCCACATTAGCCGGAACGGTTTGAACCGTAGCCGTTGTGAAACACCCTGTGCTTATTGCTGTTATAAAAGCAATGATAGCGATTAATGATATTTTTTTCATTTTGATAAAATTTTACTTTTTAATATTATAGCCATAGCCCAATTTAATAAGGACGTCGTCGCTAACGTCAAGTTTGACGCTGGCATAGAGCATGGTAACTGCGCCGGCTTTATCTAAGACGATGCCGAGATTTTTTTCTACGGCGATGGCTTCGATGGCTGTGAATACTTTGTCTTGAATGGGTTTTACCAATTCTTCGCGTTTTTTAAACAGGTCGCCGTCGGCTCCGAAACGTTGCATTTGAAGCGCCTGTGCTGCTTTTTCCGCATCAATGATTTCTTTTTCTTTTTGTTTGCGGAGGTCTTCGGGAATCAATACGGCTTCTGCCTGATAGGCTTTAAACATTTTTTCGATGGCAGCAAATTTGCCGTCAATTTCTTTTTGCCATTCCTTCGATTGGGCGTCTAACTGCGCTTGTGCGTCGCCATATTCCGGAATGTTTTGAAGAATGTAGTTGCTGTCAACAAAAGCGATTTTTTGTGCGTTTGCTTGTGGCAGAAATGCACATAACGCTAAAAAACAACCAATAAATCCAATTTTTAATACGATGGTTTTCATAATTTTATATATTTTTATTATTAAACTTTAATCAATAGAATTGTTGATAGAAAAATGGAATTGTCCTCTGTTAGCATTTGGGGCATTGGGGACTTGGTCGAATCCGTAACCCCAATCGAGACCCAACATCCCAAAAATGGGCAGGAAGAAGCGTATTCCGAAACCTGCCGATTTATAACTGCTGAAGGGGTTGAAATTTTTAAATCCGTCCCAACAGTTTCCTGATTCTGCAAAAATCAGGGCATAAATGGTAGCCGATGGATTTAATGTTATCGGATAACGCAACTCCATGGAATATCTGTCATAGATGGTGCCGCCGATTCTGCCGGCTCCATAAGGAGAGATTGATTGGTTGGTATATCCGCGCATCGAAACGATTTCACTTCCGTCGTAACTGTTATAACCCGAAAGTCCGTCACCGCCAAGAAAATAGCGTTCAAAATAGGTTGTTCCTAAGTCGCTGTTATAGTGTCCGAGAAATCCGAAACGTATTTTGGTTGAGAGTACTAAATTTTGGACTATTCTTTGATAGAAAACGGCGTTGATTCTCCATTTATGGTACTCAATCCATCGGTATTTAATATCTTCGTTATCGCTTTTGTAGTCTTT
>Ga0209628_10000067_pt1 | contig 51444 bp, 23 predicted proteins | sample TergutCu122P4_FD_187285 | JGI IMG/M metagenome (GOLD analysis project Ga0209628, IMG submission 187285) | Cubitermes ugandensis P4 segment gut microbial communities from Kakamega Forest, Kenya - Cu122 P4 (SPAdes) (version 2) | ecosystem: Host-associated > Arthropoda: Insects > Digestive system... | reverse complement strand
CAGGTAGCCATCACGTTTGTAAATGCCATCACCACACCTATTGACGTAGTATCACCACAGTATTTCTGTGCGGGCGCTACTTTGGGCGAGATCCTTGCCCCAGCGAATGTGGTATGGTATAACAGCCTCTATGAGCCGTTATCTCATAACTTTATCGTAACGAGCGGCACCTACTATGCAGCGTATGCAGTGGGCGAGGGTTGCGTAAGCACGGCTATGGCCGAGGTAGAGATTATTATTAATCCTGCCAACTATGAAGGTATTACCGACGCACAAAGTTTCTGCTACGGTGCAACGATAGCCGATTTGGCAGTAGCGGGCTATGGCGTAACATGGTTTGCCGAAGAGGGTTTGGTAACCTCCTTGCCGTTAACCACGCTGTTGGCCAACGGAGCCACCTATTATGGTGCTAACACCAGCGGAGCATGTGTATTAAATAACGTAGCAGTAACCGTAAGCGTAAGCGAAGGAGTTTTACCTCCCACTGTATCCACCCCTTATGAAGTATGTTTGAATGGTGGTGTAATCACGCTGGATGATATTTATGTAGAGGGTACCGATTTGAACTGGTATGCCGATGCTCAGGGCGCTTATCCTTTGGCAGGTACTACCGAAGTAGAGCACGGAGTAACTTATTGGGTATCTCAAGGCAAGGGCGATTGCGAAAGCGGTTTGTCTTTTGTAACGGTTAAGTTTATCGAAGCAAGCGAGATTGGCGCACCCGATATCATGGGCGAGCAATACTTCTGCGAAGGCGGCGCTTACACATTGGCCGACATTACCCTACAGCCGGGTATGGTTGTGGTATGGTATGACGGTACCGGCAACGTGTTGCCGGTAACCACCACACTGACCGATGGCGCAACTTACTATGCTGCTCTTGTAGCGGGCGAGTGTGAGAGCGCAGTACGCACAGCAGTAACGGTTACTTTCACTCCGACTATTCCTAACAATATGACCATCGACGGACCGCAGTATTTCTGCGACGGTGCAACGGTAGCCAATATCCAAACCAACTATACGAATGTGGTATGGTATAATGGCGCCGGCGTTGAGTTGTTGCCAACCGATGCGTTGACTAACGGTACCTATTATGCAGCACTGTCTGTGGGCGATGATTGCGAAAGCACGGTAAAAACAGCAGTAGAGATAGTAATAGACCCTGTACAGTACAGTTATCCTGAAGAAAATCAGCAGTTCTGCTATGCAGCCACCATTGCCGATTTGGCCGTAACGGGCTATGGCATAACCTGGTATTTAGAGCCTGAGTTAGAAACGGCACTGGCCGTAACAGAGTTGTTGCAAGATGGCCTTACCTACTATGCAGCCAACACTTACGTTGATTGTCAAATTATTGGCAAAGCGGTAACGGTACATATGAATGGCAACATTTTACCTCCAACGGTAAGCACACCTTATGAGATTTGCTCACATGGCGGCACCTTCACGCTGGCCGACCTTCCGGTAGAGGGTACCAACCTGAAGTGGTATGGCGATGCCGAGGGCACGATAGTGTTGACCCCTGCCGAGGTGTTAACCCATAGCACCACTTACTGGGTATCTCAAAGCGAGGGCAGTTGCGAGAGTGTACTATCCTATATCACGGTTTATATCAATGAGAACATGCAGTTGCCGGCTCCCGAGATTACCTCTCCGTTTGAGTTGTGCGCAAGCATGAAGGGTATCACTTTGGGTAATCTTCCGTTGAATAACATAAAAGTAAAATGGTATTTTGATGCAGCCGGTAATTATCCAGCTTCCCCCAATACCATCTTGAACAGCAATGCCACCTATTATGCGTCGTTGTTGTTTGGCGAGTGCGAGAGTGCCGATTTAACAAAAGTAGAGATAACTTTTGTTAGTGAAATCACTACACTTCCCGATATTGCCACCACGCAGTACTTCTGTGAAGGGGCTAAATTGAGCGACATTCAAACTCCGGCCAACGTGGTATGGTATGCCAATGCCTACACCACCGTAGCCCTTCCGCTGAATACGTTATTAACCAACACTACTTACTATGCAGCGTTTAAACTCTCTGCCACCTGTGAGAGTGTGAACCGTTTGGCGGTAACCGTAGTATTGAACCCCACCGATTTGGATTACACATCAGCCGACCAGTTCTTCTGTGGTGCTGCCACAGTAGCCGATTTAGCCATCAATGGTTATGGTATCTTGTGGTATGAAGAAGCGGAAACGATTAATGCGATAGCCTTAACAGAGCCATTGGTTCATGAAAAGATTTACTACGCAGTGAATACGAATGGAATATGTGCATTACCTGCGTTAGCGGTAACGGCATATTTATATGATGTGGTACAACCGCCTTATGTAGCAACACCTTATGAAGTGTGTGCATCTGGCACGGCCACGTTAACCTTAAATGATATAAAAGTAGAAGGCAGCAACATTAAATGGTATGCCGATGCAGCGGGCACGATAGCACTTCCGCTAAGTACACCTTTGGTTCACAACACTGTTTACTGGGTATCACAAAGCAAGGGCAGATGCGAAAGCGGTTTGTCTTATGTAAAAGTGATGCTTAACACCGGAATGGAGTTGGGTGCACCGGATATTTCAGCGATTGAACTTTGTGAAAGTTTGAAGGGCAGTATCACCGTAGGTGAGTTGCCTGTAAACGGCTTGAATGTAATATGGTATTTGAACCCTGCCGGTACGCTGTTAATGTCGCCCAATCATATATTGGTAGATAACATGACGTTGTATGCAAGATTAATCTCCGGCAACTGCGAGAGCGCCGAGTTGACTCAGGTAGCCATCACGTTTGTAAATGCCATCACCACACCTATTGACGTAGTATCACCACAGTATTTCTGTGCGGGCGCTACTTTGGGCGAGATCCTTGCCCCAGCGAATGTGGTATGGTATAACAGCCTCTATGAGCCGTTATCTCATAACTTTATCGTAACGAGCGGCACCTACTATGCAGCGTATGCAGTGGGCGAGGGTTGCGTAAGCACGGCTATGGCCGAGGTAGAGATTATTATTAATCCTGCCAACTATGAAGGTATTACCGACGCACAAAGTTTCTGCTACGGTGCAACGATAGCCGATTTGGCAGTAGCGGGCTATGGCGTAACATGGTTTGCCGAAGAGGGTTTGGTAACCTCCTTGCCGTTAACCACGCTGTTGGCCAACGGAGCCACCTATTATGGTGCTAACACCAGCGGAGCATGTGTATTAAATAACGTAGCAGTAACCGTAAGCGTAAGCGAAGGAGTTTTACCTCCCACTGTATCCACCCCTTATGAAGTATGTTTGAATGGTGGTGTAATCACGCTGGATGATATTTATGTAGAGGGTACCGATTTGAACTGGTATGCCGATGCTCAGGGCGCTTATCCTTTGGCAGGTACTACCGAAGTAGAGCACGGAGTAACTTATTGGGTATCTCAAGGCAAGGGCGATTGCGAAAGCGGTTTGTCTTTTGTAACGGTTAAGTTTATCGAAGCAAGCGAGATTGGCGCACCCGATATCATGGGCGAGCAATACTTCTGCGAAGGCGGCGCTTACACATTGGCCGACATTACCCTACAGCCGGGTATGGTTGTGGTATGGTATGACGGTACCGGCAACGTGTTGCCGGTAACCACCACACTGACCGATGGCGCAACTTACTATGCTGCTCTTGTAGCGGGCGAGTGTGAGAGCGCAGTACGCACAGCAGTAACGGTTACTTTCACTCCGACTATTCCTAACAATATGACCATCGACGGACCGCAGTATTTCTGCGACGGTGCAACGGTAGCCAATATCCAAACCAACTATACGAATGTGGTATGGTATAATGGCGCCGGCGTTGAGTTGTTGCCAACCGATGCGTTGACTAACGGTACCTATTATGCAGCACTGTCTGTGGGCGATGATTGCGAAAGCACGGTAAAAACAGCAGTAGAGATAGTAATAGACCCTGTACAGTACAGTTATCCTGAAGAAAATCAGCAGTTCTGCTATGCAGCCACCATTGCCGATTTGGCCGTAACGGGCTATGGCATAACCTGGTATTTAGAGCCTGAGTTAGAAACGGCACTGGCCGTAACAGAGTTGTTGCAAGATGGCCTTACCTACTATGCAGCCAACACTTACGTTGATTGTCAAATTATTGGCAAAGCGGTAACGGTACATATGAATGGCAACATTTTACCTCCAACGGTAAGCACCCCACAAATATTCTGTGAAGGTGCAATGGTGCTCGATTTGCAAGCAAACGGAAATCAAATTCATTGGTATGATGAAAATTTCATGCCTGTTGCATATTTCGATTTATTGGTTGATGGTGCTACCTATTGGGCATCTCAAAGCAAGGGCATTTGCGAAAGCGAGATGTCGTACGTATATGTGAAAATTACATCTTATATTGGCGCACCCGAAATAGAATCTCCATTCGAATTGTGCGAAAGCATGAAAGGGATTACTTTAGAAGAGTTGCCATTAAATGGAATATCTGTAAATTGGTATAGCGATGCCGCAGGTCTTAATCCGGTTGACCCAACAACTGAATTGAATGAAAATGCAACCTATTATGCTAAGTTCGCAGCCGGAACTTGTGAAGGCGCAGAACTTGCAAAAGTAGAAATAGAATTTGTACCTGCTCTGAATGGCGTACCAAACATTGAGGGTCCGTTGTATTTCTGCGGAGACGCAACAATCTTTGATATAAATATTCTAAATGTTGCATGGTATTATAACATTGATGACACAGATGCATTACCGGCAAATCATATTTTAGAAAATCATACTTATTTTGCAGCAATTGCCTTGAGCCAAAATTGTGAAAGCGCAGAAAGAATTGCAGTAGAAATAGAAGTTGACCCGGTAGAATACGATTATCCGAAAGTTGATGCTCATTTCTGTGCAGGCACTACTTTGGCAGAAATAGCTGTAACAGGCTACGGTATTACATGGTATGCAGATGAAACTTTAACAATAGAGTTACCATTAACTACTGTGTTAGAAGATGGTGAAACTTATTATGCAGCCAATACTTATAAAGATTGTGCAATCATCAATATGGCCATCACTACCTTTGTGTCCGGCGATGTATTGGCACCTACGGTTATATCTCGAGTTGAATTGTGTGTTAATGATAATAATTTAACATTAGAAGACCTGCTCATCTATGTAACTACAGGTACCAACCTCCAATGGTATGGCAGTCAGTATGGCTATGATATGTTACCAATGAACACACCGTTAGTAAGTGGAACAACATACTGGATTTCTCAAGGATATGGCGTATGCGAAAGCGCACGTTCATATATTACCCCTGTTCTTAATGAATACTTTATAGTATCTGCTCCTGAAATAGATTCACCAATAGAATTGTGTGAAGATTTAGCAGGCGTTGTTACGTTGGGCGAATTACCTGTTGGTAACTTGAACATAAACTGGTATGAAGATGCAAATGGTGAAACTTTATTACCCGCAAGCACAATATTAACAAACGGTGCTACTTATTATGCCAAGTTGATAGTTGGTGAATGCGAAAGTTCATCAGCAACAACCGTGGAAGTAGTATTTGTACCTGTTATAACAACCGTACCTAATATTGAAGGTCCGTTATATTTCTGTGCAGGCGCGATGATAAAAGATATCGCTATTCCTAATGTGGTTTGGTATTATGAAGAAACCGATGTAACAGCATTACCGATTAGCCATCTGTTAGAAACCCATACTTACTATGCTGCTTATGCTATCAACAGTGATTGCGAAAGTAGTGTAAGAGTTGCGGTTGATATTGAAATTGACCCAGTAACTTACGAATATCCTGAAGTTGAAGCAAGTTTCTGTACGGGCGCAACTTTGGCAGATATTGTAGTTATCGGTTATGCAACCACCTGGTTTGCTGATGAAGCACTAACCATTACGTTACCGCTAACCACGGTAGTGGAAAATAATACTAAATACTACGCTGCATCCACCTTTGGTGAATGTTCCATTACTTCAATGGCAATAACCACATTTATATATGATGCAGTACAAGCTCCAATAGTATCATCTCCTGTTGAATTATGTGTAATTGAAAATAATTTAACATTAGAAGACCTGCTTGTCTATGTAACTACCGGAACCGACCTTCAATGGTATGGCAGTCAATACAGCAATGACCCATTGCCAATGAATACGCCGTTAGTAAGTGGAAACACTTATTGGATTGCACAAGGCAGTGGTAAATGTGAAAGTGAACGTTCTTACATCGTGGTTACACTTAATGAAAATATGGAGATACCTGCTCCTGAAATTACCTCACCCATTGAATTGTGTGAAGATTTAGCAGGTGTTATTACTGTAGGTGAATTACCCGTTGGCTATTTGAATGTTATTTGGTACGAAGATGCAAATGGTGAAAATCCGTTGTTAACAGATGATGTTATTATAAGTGGTGCAACATTTTATGCTGCTTTAGTGGTTGGGGAATGTCAAAGCACCACTCTAACACCGGTAGAACTTGTGTTTGTACCTGTTCTTGAAACTGAACCTAACATTGAAGGTCCGTTATACTTCTGTACTGGCGCGATGATAAAAGATATTGCTATTCCTAATGTGGTTTGGTATTATGAAGAAACCGATGTAGCAGCATTACTGGCCGACCATCTGTTAGAAACACATACCTACTATGTTGCTTATGCAATTAATGAAGATTGTGAAAGCACTGTTAGAGTCCCTGTTGTTGTTGAAATTGAACCTGCTGATCCGGAATATCCGGCAACACAATTCGATTTCTGCGAAGGAGTTACCTTAGAATATGTTCCTGTAAACGGCTACGCTGTTACATGGTTTGCAGAAGAAACGTTAGAAACGAAACTGCCGCTAACCACTTTATTGGTTGATGGTGTAACCTACTGGGCTGCAAGCACATTTGGCGATTGCAAATTGCCAATCTTAGCAGTAACAGCCACAATGATGGTAACAGATGTTCCAAATGTTGAGGTTACTAATGATGGTGTTATTTGTCAATACGCTAACGTAATGTTGTATGTAACTAATACAGATGCCTATATAGCTCCAACTTACCAATGGTATAAAGACGGAGTTGCTATTCAAGGGGCTACTGATTCTTATTATGCAACAAATATTGCAGGAGAGTATTCAGTTGTGGTTACCGACCTTTGTGTAACGTCATCTGTAGCAATAGAAGTTACCGTTGGCGAAGATATATTTGATTATCCGGCTCCAATAGTTGAAGTAACCGGCGGCGGAGTTATCTGCGGCGGCGGTAGCGTAATCTTATATATCACAAATACTTATGTATATAACGAACCTACTTATCAATGGTTTTATAATGGTATTCCAATAGCCGGCGCAGATGCTTCATTCTACGAAGCATTCAATACCGGCGTTTATCATGTGGAAGTGATTATCGGAGAGTGTTCAATAGTATCTGATGGTATTATCATTACAGACAGCGATGATGAACGTCCATTGGCGCCTCATGTAACTACTCCGGCAATCTTCTGTAACTTAGATGGATTAACATTAGAAGACCTGGCGTTAAGTGTATATGTAAATAATCCAAATGTAATTTGGTACACAAACCAAATGGGTGGTATCCCATTAACTTCAGATACACCATTGGTGGATGGTATGACCTACTGGGCTGCTTTCCCAAGCATGAATGGTAGTTGTGAAAGCGAACGCTCTTTCGTTTACGTGAAAGAAGACGTGAACAAGGTTGTTCCTGCTCCCGAAATCAACAATCCTTACTATGTATGTGAAAACGGTACCTATTACTTGTCTGATATCTATGCTAACAACGGCGAACAATTAGTATGGTATGATGCAAACGGCACTTTAGTTGATGACCCATCTGTTACCGAGTTATTTGATGGCGACATTTACTACGCCGCTCAGTTAATTGGAAACTGCGAAAGCATTAATCGTACCTTAGTTGAATTTATCTTTACAGGTCAAGTGCCGGCTCCGGTGGTTGATGGTCCATTCTATTTCTGTGAAAATGCAACCATTGCAGACCTTCCGGTAACTAATAATATTATTTGGTATGAAGATGAAACGAGTGTAACTCCTCTTCCATTGAACCATAAATTAGAAACTACTTCATACTGGGCTGCTTACACAATAGGCACTTCCTGCGAAAGCGAGCGTACTGAAGTTGAAGTGGTTATTAATCCTGAAGAATATGAATTTAATACTCAACAGCAAAGTTTCTGTGTTGGTGCTATTTTAGCAGACGTAACCGTATCTGGTTATGGTATTACCTGGTTTGCAGAAGAAGAATTAGAAACGATGTTACCATTAAGTACCGTATTAGTTGATGGAGTTACTTACTATGCTGCCAGTACCTACGCCGATTGCAAATTAATTGCTATGGCAGTGGAAGTTACACTGTACAACCACTTAATACCTCCTACGGTTAATTCTTTCGTAGAGTTTTGTGTAACAGAGGGTAACTTAACATTGGAAGACATTTGGGTGTTAGGTCAAAATATTAATTGGTATGAAAATCAGTTTGGTGGATATCCGTTGCCGATGAATACCACGCTGGTAGATGGTACTATTTACTGGGCATCTCAAAGCGCAGGAACTTGCGAAAGCGACCGTTCTTATGTGAAAGTGAAATTAAACCCATATTTGAGTATCCCTGCTCCGGAAATTCAAGAGATACAATATTTCTGCTCTAATGGTACTTATACATTAGCAGACATAACCGTTGCTCCGGATTTGAATATTGTTTGGTATGATGGTAGTGGTAATCTGTTACCAATAACCACAGCGTTAGTACATCAAACTACTTATTATGCAACGCTGCAGGTTGGTGAGTGCGAAGGCACTGAATCAACGGCTGTTTATGTAGAGTTTGTACCGATTGTACCCGCTCCTGTGATTGAAGGTCCATTCTATTTCTGCGAAGATGCAACGATAGGAGACTTGGTAGTACCCGCCACTATAGCCTGGTATTTGACTGCTAACGGCGGCACTCCGCTACCGGCATCTTATCAATTAGAAACCAAAACATATTATGCCGGTCTATTGTATGATAATGGTTGCGCAAGCAAACGTACTCCTGTATCTGTGATTATTAATCAAAGTAATCCTGATTATGAAACCCTTGAACAAGGTTTGTGTGCAGGTTCTACATTAGCCGATATTTTAGTAACCGGATACGGTATCACTTGGTTTGCTGAAGAAGTGTTAATAAACGAATTACCATTAAGTACAGAGTTAGTGGATGGTGAAACCTATTTTGCTGCCAATACCAATGGCGATTGCAAACTGATCAATGTAGCCGTTCATGTAACTCTGTTCAATAACTTACAACCACCAACAGTGAATACTCCTGCTGAATTCTGTTCTACAGGAACCGAATTTACGTTGAAAGATATTTGGGTGCAAGGAGAGAATGTGAAATGGTATGCCAATAAAGATGGTAACGACTTGTTGCCAATGAATACCCCGTTAGTAAACGGCGCAATCTACTGGGCATCTCAAACAGAAGGTATTTGTGAAAGCGGACGTTCTTATGTAGTGGTTAAAATTAACAGTTACATGGATATTCCTGCACCAGAGATTAATTCTCCGCAACTATTCTGTAATGTTGGTACATTTACTTTAGCAAACATTACCCTACCTCCTGCTGTAAATGTAGTATGGTATGATGGAACAGGTAATGTACTACCCGAAACTACCACATTAGTAAGCGGAACCACCTATTACGCTGCACTGAAAGTGGGCGATTGTGAAGGAACTGCGCAAACACCGGTATTAGTTACTATGGTGCCTATTGTGCCTGCTCCTGTTATTGAAGGTCCTTTCTACTTCTGCGAAAATGCAACTATTGCAGATATTATTGTTACTAATAATGTTATCTGGTATGCAACAGAAAACGGCGGAACGCCTTTACAAGGTAACCATAAGTTAGTAACCGGTACTTACTACGCGGCTCTGTTACTGGGCAATAATTGCTATAGTGAACGTACTCCTGTTGATGTAGTAATCAACCCAACTTATGTTGAGCCTAAATATGAAACACAAGAATTCTGTAATGGTGCAACCATAGCAGATTTAGCGGTTTCCGGTTACGGAGTTACATGGTATGCTGAAGAAGAATTAGAAAACGAACTTCCGTTAACTACAGTATTGGTAGATGGTGAAACATATTTTGCCGTAAATACTTCCGGAGATTGTCAAATCATGAATTTAGCAGTAACAGTAAGTATTTTCGACAATGTAATACCGCCAATTGTAAATAGCCCTGCCATTTTCTGTGCAATAGATAATGAATACACTTTGGCAGATATTTGGGTGAATGGAAAGAATATTAAGTGGTATGCCGATGAATTTATGGGTGTTCCGTTGCCGCTAACCACACCGTTAGTAAATGGAACTACTTATTGGGTTTCTCAGAGTGCCGGTATTTGCGAAAGCGAACGTTCTTATGTAACCGTTCATATTGGAGAACAATTTGACATTCCTGCACCGGAGATTAGCACTCCTCAATACTTCTGCACTGATGAAAGTTATACATTGGCCGATATGATGATAGACCCGTTCTTGAATATTGTATGGTATGATGCGTCTGGAGACTTGTTACCCGAAACAACACTGTTAGAAGACGGAGTTACATATTTTGCAGCATTAGTAGCCGGAGAATGTGAAGGCACACAACGTACTGCAGTAACTGTATCTATGTTACCGGAAATAACAACACCTAATTTTGGCCCGTTCTATTTCTGTGAAGATGCAACCGTTGGCGATATAGTGCTACCGAATAATATTGCATTATACGATGCAGAAACGGACGGCACACTGTTGTCAAGCAGCCATAAATTGGAAACCACCACTTATTGGGCTATGCTTATGATAGATGGTTCATGTTCAATTTTACGCTCGGAAGTTATGGTTGTAATTAATCCTGCTGAAGATATTTCTGTTGCCGAAACGCAAAACTTCTGTCAAGGTTCTACCCTGGCCGATGTAGCAGTGTTTGGTTATGGTATTACATGGTATGCTGAAGAAGAATTAGTAACATTATTACCGTTAACCACAGTGTTGGAAGATGGTGTAACCTATTACGCAGCAAACACTCATGGAGATTGCGCTATTTTGAACTTGGTGTTGACGGTTAACCTTTATAGTAACACCCAACCACCAACAGTATCAAGCCCTGCTATCTTCTGTGATACGCAAACCAACTTTACGTTGGCTGATATTTGGGTGAACGGTAATAATATTAAATGGTACGCCGACCAGTATTTTGGTGTTCCGCTACCGCTAACAACCCCGTTAGTGAACGGTACTACTTATTGGGTGTCTCAAGGTGTAGGTACTTGCGAAAGCGAACGTTCTTATGTAGTAGTGAAAATTGGTGACAATTTGGTTATCCCTGCTCCTGAAATTACCTCTCCGCAATATTTCTGCGAAGGTGGTACTTTCACACTGGGAGATATGACCGTTGAACCAAACTTGAATATTGTATGGTACGACGCTGCCAATAATCCGTTATCGTCAACCACAACAATGGTAGATGGCGAAACCTATTACGCCGCATTAGCGTATGGTATTTGTGAAAGTACGGAAAAAACTCCTGTTCAAGTGGTGTTTACAACTGAAGTTCCCGCTCCGGTAATTGCCGGTCCATTATACTTCTGTGATGAAGCCACCATTGGAGATATCGTTGTTCCTTCTAATGTTGTTTGGTACGATGCACCTGTTGATGGAGCACAACTACCAAACAGCCATAAATTAGAAACAACAACCTATTATGCCGGTTTATTAATTGGCGGAGATTGCTACAGTAATGAACGCACTCCGGTAGATGTGGTCATTAACCCGTCGGAATACGATTATATCACCGATACACAAAGCTTCTGCGAAGGTTCTACTTTAGCCGATGTAGCCGTATTTGGTTATGGCATCACATGGTTTGCCGAAGAAGCATTAGTAACAGTATTACCGCTTAATACAGTTTTAGAAGATGGTGTTACTTATTATGCAGCTAATACAAATGGCGATTGTGCACTCCTTAATTTAGTACTCACTACGAATATTTATGGCGTAATGTTGCCACCTACTGTGATTACCCCAATAGAACTGTGTATAGTTGATAATCAATTAACATTAGCCGACCTGCTCATTAACGTTACTGCTACTAACCCGCAATGGTATGGAAGTCAATACGGAAACGACTTGTTGCCAATGAATACACCGTTAGTAAGCGGTCAAATATATTGGATATCACAAGGATCTGGTAAATGTGAAAGCGAACGCTCTTATATTACTGTTATCCTTAACGAAAATATGGTTATTCCTGCTCCCGAAATCACTTCACCGTTTGAATTGTGTGAAAATATGAAAGGAATTACGTTAGCCGAGTTACCATTGAACAATATAAATGTAAACTGGTATGTTGACCCGTATGGAAATATTCAAATTCCGGCAAGCACCATATTAGTAGGTGACGTAACATTCTATGCCTCATTGAAAGTGGGTGAATGTCAAGGAACAGACCTTACCAAAGTAGAAATTAAATTTGTAAATGCAATTACAGCAATTCCAGACATTAATCCTACACAATTCTTCTGCGAAGGCGCCATGTTAAGCGATATTCAAACCCCTGCCAATGTAGTTTGGTATGCAGATGAATTTGCTACTGTTGCCTTGCCAATGAATACTGTTCTAACCAACACTACCTACTATGCAGCGTTCAAACTGTCTGCAGCTTGTGAAAGCGCAAATCGTTTGGCAGTAACTGTAGTATTAAATCCTGTTGGAACAGTATTTACATACGAAGACCAGTTCTTCTGTGGTGATGCAACTGTTGCCGAATTGGCAATTACAGGTTACGGTATTACATGGTATGAAGAACCCGAAATGATTAATGTTGTAGCATTAACAGAACCATTAGTTCATGAAAAGATTTACTATGGAGTGAATACTTCAGGTGAGTGCGCTATTCCTGCCATGGCAGTAACAGCCTATATTTACAATGTGGTTCTACCTCCTTATGTATCTACTCCTTATGAAATATGTGCAGCAGGTGTTGGTGTGTTAACCCTCAAAGACATTGTAGTTGAAGGCAACATTACCTGGTATGCTGATGCTGCAGGTACGCAAGTGTTACCGACGAGCACTCCTTTGGTTGACGGTACTATCTATTGGTTGTCTCAAAGCAAGGGCAGATGCGAAAGCGGATTGTCGTATGTTAAGGTTATCCTCAATACTGAAATGGTGCTGGGTGCGCCCGAGATTACCTCTCCGATGGAAATGTGTAACAGCCTGAAAGGAAAGATTAAGATTAGTGATATACCAACCAACGGACAAAATGTAGTATGGTATTATGATGCAGAAGGTTTATATCCGGTATTACCACCTTACTCTTACATTACCGAAAACTTTACCTTCTATGCGAAGTTGTTGTCCGGAAACTGCGAAAGTGCTGAGTTAACACAAGTAGTTATTACATTTGTTGATGAAATTACATCTGTTCCAACTATCCTTACTCCTCAAATCTTCTGCGAAGGCGCAACTTTAAGCGATGTTCAAGCTCCTGCCAACGTAGTTTGGTATAACTATCTGAACGAACCGCTATCTAAAAACTTTGTACTTGTAAGTGGTACATACTATGCAGCATTCGCGATTGGCGCAGATTGCGTTGGCGTTAACAAAGCAGAAGTAGAAATCATTATTAATCCTGAAGTTTATGCAGGAACAACAGATGTTCAACAATTCTGCTATGGTGCTACCTTAGCAGATTTAGCTGTGGAAGGCTATGGAATCGTTTGGTATGCAGAAGTAGAATTGATTAATATCTTGCCATTAAGTACAATAGTAGTGAATGAGGTAACCTATTATGCGGCTAACACAAGTGGTGAATGTGTGTTGATGAATGTTGCCGTAACCACCTTAGTTACTACTGTTTATCCTCCGGTATTGGATGAAAGTGCTGATACAAGAGTATGTAGCGGCGATGTTATTGATGTTGAGTTCTTGTTAAGTTTAATTACTGAAGTTACAGGCGTTGAAAATATAGTTTATGAAGATGCTGCATGTACTATCCCATTTACCGGTACAATAACGGCAAATGTTGCAGATGCTCCATATACATTCTATGTAAGGGCTTATCATATTGAATCAGGTTGTTCACACGATGTTGAAGATGCCTTAGTATTAACCATTACGGTTACACAGCGTCCTGACGCTCCAACTATCGTTGATGGCGCCAATACTACCGTATGCGACGGCGAACTTATTGACGAAGCATTGTTAGCAAGTTTGATAGTTTACAATACGGCAACTGCCACTGTTGAATATTACCTGGATGCAGCATGCCAAGTGCCGTTTACCAATATCACTGCCAATTATGCAGATGGTTCATACACTATCTATATCATTGCAAGAAGTCTTGAAAATGAAAATTGTGCCACTAATGTAGAAAATGCATTGGCATTAACCATTACAGTTATTGAAATTCCGGCTGCTCCGGAAATTAAGCCAGGTGCAAAACTGTTTGTATGCGACGGTGCGGTTATTGATCTACCATTCTTACAAAACTTAATCACCTATAACAATAATTTAGTAACTGTTGAATTCTATATGAATGCAGCATGTACCATACCGTTTACCAGCATTACTACCAACTATGCAACGGCTACTTCACATACCATTTATGCAATAGCAAGAAATATTGAAAACACCAATTGTGCAACTGCTCCGGCTAATGCTTTGGTAATAACAATCGTTGTTGACCAAATCCCGGTGGTGGATGTACCAAACTTTATCTATTGTCATAACGAAGCCGTGCTGCAATATAATTTTGTTGGTACAGGTAATGCCCCAGGCACAACTTATAAGTGGAAAGTTATTCTTGACCCGGCCGGTATAGGTCTTCCGATTGTTTCGGGAACAAACTTTATTCCTGCCTTCACCGCAACCAACCCCGGATTTGAGCATATTACCGCTATTATCTCAGTTACACCTTATAGCCTCAACGGATGCGAAGGTGAAACCAAACTGTTTACCATAGTGATTAATCCTACCCCGGTTACCGCTCCTGTTCAAAGTAAGATTTACTGTCATGGAGAAATTACACAAGACCAATGCTTTACCAGCAATATACCGGGTGCTCTCTATGAATGGGAATTTGTATCAGGAACGCAAATACCTGGCATTCCTAACTCAGGTCAAACCTGCATATACAGCTTCACAGCAAACAATACGGGTACTGCACCTATAGTTGGTAATTACAGAGCGAGAGCAAACTACACCTATGGTACCAAAACTTGTTATGGCGGATGGCAAACTTTCAGTATTACCGTAATGCCGTATGCAACCGTAACTATTGACCCAAGTACCATACCTCCGGTTTGCTCAGGAAAATACACTCCGGCCATCACATTTAGTAGCAATGTTCAAAATAATGTTACATTTGTATGGACAAAAACTTCCGGCTTTGTTGAAGGATTCCCAGCAGAAGGCACGGGCAACATTAACCCAACTCAAGTGTTTACAGGTATTTCAACAAGCATTGCAAATTATGATGTAACAGCCGTTGTAAATGGCTGCGCAGGTGCTACCACGCAATTCGTAATTATTGTAAACCCGGTACCAACAGTATCTCCTGTTCCATCGTTTGAATATTGTCATGGTGAGGATGCTCCACCGTATCAATTTACCGGCAATAATCCATTAGCAGTATATTATTGGGAATTTATGGGTGGTGATGATATTGGACTTCCACACTCTGGCATGGGTGACTTCCCCGGATTTATTGCACAAAATGAAACTAATTTACCGTTAGTGGCTATCTATAGAGTTTGGGCAATGGCAAGTGAAAACGGAAATTGCGAAAGCAAAGATCAAACATTTACCATTACTATTTTCCCGAATCCAAAAATTACGGATATTTATAACGCCAACCAAACAATTTGTTCAGGTCAGAAAAATGCAACGATTAGTTTCACAAGTAATATTGGAACCGCAGACTTTAAATGGGAGTTTTTCAATGGCATAGTGATTGATGAAATTGGATTTAATGGAGAAGGTCCTATACCTCCAAGAGAAATCTATAATCACGGAACTACTTTGAAAGAAGCTTATTACAAAGTGTTTGCAGTAATTAAACAAACTAATAAAGAATGTGTTGGTACTACTCCGGGAATATTCCGAGTTGCTGTTAAGCCGAAAATTGAAATTGGAGAAATTACAGTGAAATCGGATGTATGTCATGGTGAAACCGTACAAGGCTTTACGCTGGGTATTGTTCCGGGTGTGAAATATTCATGGGAACTTACAAATGGCGTTAATATTGGTCTTCCTTATACTTCGGGCGAGGGTGCATTCCCAACCTTTATTGCGCAGAACTACGACAATTCGAAAGTAATAACTGCAGAATTTAGGGTTTTCGCCAGCTTTGACGGATGTAACAGCGACACTACTACGTTCACCATTAGCGTTAAACCTTATGTTAAAGTGGATAATGTTGGACCTTATGTATTCTGTGCAGGTAATGAAACACCGGTAATTGATTTTGTTGCCGAGTTTGCACACCTGAACAATGCTGAAGGAACAACATATATTTGGGAGCTTATTTCCGGAAATAATATCGGATTGGGTCAAACCTCAGGTATTAATGTAATTCCATCCTTTGTTCCTGTGAGCGGAATTATTCCATTAACCGCAACATTTAAAGTGAAAGCAGTTTATGACGGCCCTTGTAATGGAGAAGAAAAAACATTCATGATCATTGTTAATCCTATGCCAACTGTAACAAGCCCGTTACACGCAGTTACTAATTGCTCAGGCGTAATCAATTATATGATTACAACCTCCATGCCGGTAAATGAAATTTCCTGGATAAGAGAACCACATCCTGATATTAATGACGGTAGCGGTTCTTCCGGTAACAATGCTTATATTAATGAAACCCTCAACAATACAAGTTCAACTGTGGTTAACGTTTCTTACAAGATAACCTTGAAGATGGGTGATTGTGAGTATGTAGATGCTGCAGAACTTATAGTACAGGTATTGCCAAGCACCGGTTGGAAAGTTAGTGCGGTTACCACTACTTGCGCAAGCGCAGAAGTAGCGTATATTGAGTATGGTAATCTAATCATTGAAGGCGCAGAATACAAACTCATATTTGCTAAAGAGGGTGTTGATGCCGGCTTTGAAAGTGTTTATGATTTTACCGCATTGCCAATGCCAAACATTCCTGTTGTGATTCCGCAAGACGTTAAACCTGGAAATTACTCTGCCGAACTGACCCTACGCTCAGGTACTTGTGAAAATAAGTATAACATTGTAATTGTGATTAGAACTACGCCGGTGGTTACTCAAAAATCTGAATCTGATATTTATATCTGCAAAGGAAATGAATTTTATTTGTTTGTTAAAACTGAGGGTGGTAATATAAAATACAACTGGTATTTCAATGAAGTAGTATCAGGAAAGGAAATTGCTACCGGATATGAATACTCTGACATTTTCGATGGAGAAGACTGTACATATATCTTGAGAATCTCTAATGAATGCGGATATACGGAAGTACGCTTCAATGTTCACTTGAATCCGCTCATTATTGAAAGAAAATGGGATGATGTACTCTACATTGATAATACAGGCTTGAAATATGTTACTTACCAATGGTATGAAAACGGCCAACCGATTGCTAAGCTGGGCAACTCTCAATACTATACTCGTCCTGGAGGATTCCCCTGTATGACAGCATACAATGTAAGAGCCTATAAAGCAGACGGCAGTTATGATGAGGCTTGTCCTATTATTCCAGTAACGGAATGTGATGTTGTTACTCCAAAATTCATTGTATATCCAAGTCCTTCTATAGTTGGTGAAAAAGTTACTTTCAAATTAATATTACCAGTTGGCGAAAAACCGGATGCAGTAGCGCAAGTTTACGATATCATTGGTAAATTAGTAGCAGTACACAATATCACTGAACATATTACTGAAGTAACTGCTCCTTATGCAGCAGGAACTTATACGGTAAGAGTTAATTTAGTGAGTGGAAGAGAATTTGTAACGAAATTTGTAATAACTAAATAGAATGAATTTACTATCCGGTGGGGGGCTTTTCCCCTGCCGGATTTTATAATTAAAAAAAAAATTAATCAATAAAAAAAAATAATATGAAAAAAAACATTCTACTATCTCTGCTCATACTTTTTAGTATCAGTGCAATGTCTCAGGAAAAAGGTCTCTATCTTTCTATTTCCGGAGGAATAGGCCCCACCGGGTACAAGTATAATATTAAAGGCGTAAATAGTTTCGCTACTCCAAAAAACCAACTTTTGCTGGGCGGACAAGCCGGTATTGGTGTGAGTTATTATTTTACAAAACATTTCGGCATCTCTTCCGGTATTGGGGTATCTCACTATAGGTCGTACGGAAAATTATTAGGTAATTTTGAAGGATACGATGACAATGAATTAGACGAAAAATATGCTTTTCGTTTAGGCGATTATACAGATAACGACTTTGATGGGCATGTTACCAAATATAATTTAAGAGTAAGAACTCAAAATTGGACAGAATATCAATCCGGTAAATTTCTCGAAATTCCTCTTTTGTTAAACTTGCAAAAGAAGTTTGGTGAAAAAGAGGGTTTTGGAATATTTCTTGGTTTGGGTGCTAAATTTCAAATTCCTTTAAAGGCTGAATATTCAATAGTGGACGAAGTTAAAGGAATTCATGCGTCTGAACTAAATGTTTATGGATATTATGAGGAAAAGGAACTTTATTTAGGAAGATTTGACAATCCTGATTTGTCCCAACATGGGTTCGGAAAAATTAAAAATCCGGGAGAAGTTTTACCTCCGTTAGGTAATAATGGAAAATTAGACCATAAATTTAATGTGGCATTAGTGGGTGAGGCCGGTATCTTAATCTCTTTGAGCAGAAGAGTGGACCTTGCATTAGGTGCCTTTATTGATTATGGTTTGTTAAATTTAAAAAGAAAATCAGCCGACTATGAATTATTTCAAGGTCCAGGCAGAGACTATGTAGAGGGTGCCGAAGATTACAATGTCGCTAAAGGTATTGTTTACAATTCTATTACAACTACCAATTATGTTAAGAAACTTTCTACCCTCTCTTATGGCGGAAAAATTGGTGTAAGAGTGAAGATTGGTAAGTTATCAAGCAAGGAAAAAGAAAAGGTTATAGTTCCCCCTCAAGAGCCGGATACCACATACTCTACGTTGCTTGACAAACTGCAAGACCTCGACTCGCTCGTGAAAGAAGTGCTGGATGCCGTGAAAGAACCAAAACAAGAAATTGTGTTTAAAGAGCCGGATAAGAAACCCGACTATTACTACGAAGACGAAGATATTCGCTGGTTGTTTGAACCTATCTATTTCGACTTGGATAAATCAATCTTGAAACCGGAAAGCATAGAAAATCTTGACAAAAAAGTGGAAATTTTAAATAGATATAAAGATTTAAGACTGCTTATTCTTGGTAATACTTGCGACTTAGGTAGAGACTATTATAACTTTGAATTAGGGGCAAGAAGAGCGGAAGCAGCGAAGAAATATCTCATCAACAAAGGTATTGCTCCAGAAAGATTAGAAACAAGCACACATTCTAAATATGTGCCGGAATTGCCCAATACAAGCGAAGCTAACCGCCAGCATAACAGACGCGATGACTTTAGACCATTATTCCCCAAAAAAATGTATCGCCCGTAAGTCATTGATGAACGTGAAATAGAATCATAATTTAAAGGGGCTGTTAGATTCGACAGCCCCTTTTTTATGTGCATATTTTCAAGTACGCTATACTTCAACTAATTTTTTACACTTTAAAATAAAAGAAGTTGCATCGCGTTTAAAAAATTGCGACATCTATTATTTCATGATGAATGTTCAAAGTTTTTCTGTAATAATAACTTAATAATATGAAGAAGGTAAAACTTATACTTTTTGTAACCTCTATTTTTTTTTCCTGCCATTTTTCTTGTTTCTCACAATCAGGAGTTTTGTATTTGGATATGCTTGCAAAAAGCAGCAACAAATATGAGCAGTTTCAAAAAAATTTCAACCCATTACCAAGAAAACATGACCCCACATTGATAAAAAAGTGTTTTATTGAAATGGTTAACGACCTTCGGAAACAACTTTATAATTGTACCCCATTGTTGGCTCTCCCAATGTTGGATTCTGTGGCACAAATGCAAGCAGAATATCAGGCAACAAAAGAAAAACTCACCACTGCCAACGAGGCCCCCTACCAATATACAGCACAACGACTTAAAAAATACGGCTTTACTTCTCAAGGCACAGAATTGGTTTCAAAAGCAAAGTCGCAGCAAGGCGACAACGATTACTCCTATTACGATTTGTGTTTTGAGTTGTTGAAGCCCTTGTTGAAATCTTCTTCCGGCGTTCCCGCCGTTTTGTCGCCGCAATATACCATTGCCGGTTTCGCTTGCGAAATTGACAAGTATATGCGTTTTGTTTATATCTCTTTTGTTTTGGGTAACGACCTTACCATTCAGGTGTTTAACTCTGTGGGTTCTAAACAGAAAGATTTGCCCATTTCCAAAGGCAATGCAGGACTGCTGTTTTATGATGAAACTGTTTGTAAAAAATGTGCCGATGACCATACGTTGGAACAGATTTATGATATGCTCTACTGGGATGAAAACGGCAATGTTTTCTTACAATCTGATGATGCCAAATGGGTAAAAAAAATGCTCCCAAAGGCAGGAAGCGCCATTGTGTTAGACTTTATTCAAAAAGAGCAATACAGTTGCCGAGTGCCGCAAGTGGATAATAATAAACCTTTTCGGGGGATTGTTTCCAAACCCGTTTCCATGGAAAAGATTATTGCTGCTAATGATTCAACACCAAAATCTAATCTTTTTCATGCCAAAATTGGCGCAGTTCCGCAACAAATTGAATTAAATAAAGCCATTGATTTAAACTTGTTGCTTATAGGCGGAAAAAAATATGTATGCAGAACATTAATTAAAAAAAATGTTAGAAATATAAAAACCTCCGATGCCATTATAGATTCTTTAATTCAAGCGCAAAACTTTGAAGAAGCATTATATAAACTTTCCCCGCTACTTAGCGATGCTTCTATTACCGATAACCATCTTTTTTCAATTGTGCAATTGGCAGCGCATAAGCCAAAAACCTACTTAAGTTCTATCTTTACGCAAGCGGTTCAAATTGCAGCGCTCCGAAATCCACAAAGATTATGTAAGCTATTAGATGAATTTTCGGTCTCCATTTTAGATAATGTAGAAGTAAGGAAAGTTTATTGTAGTAATTGCAAATAAAAACTGAGAATTTAGTTTTTTAGAAAGTTCTAATTTAGTGAAAGATTTTTGTTTCTAAAAGAAGACATGATATGCACTTTCGATAAACCCCCAGCCCAAATTGGGCAAATTGGCATCGGTGGAAAGGATGATGAAGATATCGTTTTTCATAATTTCTTCTCGTAAATTCATTTCATCGGTTGTTTTAGGCGCGTCCGGATTTGAAGTGTAAATCTCTTTGTAATAGTACCAAAATTGGTCGTTTGAAAATAAACTTGACCATCCTGTGCTGTATATCCCCCAGTAAAAGCTGTCGGCAATAACCACCAGAGAAGGTTTTGATTTCCCCTCATCCGATTGAAATTTTATTTCAGGATACCCCATCTCAAAGCTTTTGGGCGAAAACAGCAGGTTCATTGCTTTAGAAATGTCAATATCATCTCGTTTGGGTTGAGTAACATTAATCTTTTCCCAATAAATATGGGGCATTTCTATATGATTTACTTTTTCCACATAACGCACTATTGAATCCGCAGCAAGACACAAACCATAGATACTCCAATGGATACCATATTGAGGATAAAGGGGATAGGGCGATTTTTCTTTGTTCTCAATAAAATAGCGATGAAAATCTAGGTTATTAATATTCCATTTTTCTATGAACTGCCTGTAAACCTCAATATTTGTTATTTCTATCTCTTTATGATAATGCTCAGGTATATATTCAGGGTAAAAGGATCCTTTTCCCGGGGCTAAAACCACAATCAATTTTTTATTTAATTTGGATAACGTATCTTGAAGCAACGCAAGTTTGTACATTCTTTGTTCAATGCTGTCTTGCCCAATAAAATCATCTCCATAAAACGCCTTGATGTAGTTTTCTTCATACAAATAATTTTCTTTACCCACAGTTACCCAGGCTGTTTTGGCTTTATTAAAAAAACTGAAACGCAGTTGGTGGTTTATGCGAATAAAAAAACTTCTAAAGCCAAAGTGGTCGGTTAGGTGTTTATCTTTTGCTTCTTGGTATGAACCTGAAAACCAGTCTTTCCACGAGAATTTTGGGGCTTCTGCAGTTATATAATATCCATCCAATGGTTTAAGTTTTATCCAATGAAATTTATATTGCGTAAAGTGTAATGCAAACAGTGTGAGCAAAGTAATCAGGAGTATAGCAGGCGTTCGGTTTTTTTTATTTTTCATAGTTTAAAATCTAAAATAAATAAAAGGATTAAAACCAAAAGCAGAAATGGAGCTTATAGAGAAAATGATGAGAATAAGTGCTAACCCACAAATAGTGAGATGTTTTTTGTTTGTATAAGCGTTGAAATAGATAGCATCTTGCCACTTTTTACCGATTTTTAGATAAGTAATAAACGAGAAAGCGATAGCGATAAACAGATAACAATAAAATTCTGAATCCATTAAATTTGAGGTGGTTCCGGTTTCAAAAACAAAAAGTCGTTTCAGAAACACAAAGGCATCGGAAATATTTTCTATTCTGAAAAATACCCAACCAATGACCACGAAAAAGAATGTAATCAACATGCTGGGGAATTTTCCGATTTTCTTATAGATTTTCAACAAAAATCCTCTTTCCAAAACTAAGAATAGCCCGTGATATGCGCCCCAGAGCACAAAACTCCACGAAGCGCCGTGCCATAAACCCGATGCTAAAAAGACCAACCACAAATTAAGATATAGCCTGCTTTTTGAGGCTACACGATTGCCTCCCAGCGGAATGTAGAGGTAGTTGCGCATCCATGCACCGAGCGTAATATGCCAGCGCCGCCAAAATTCGGTGATACTCTGCGAGATGTACGGATTATTAAAGTTCTCCGGAAATTTGAAGCCCACCATTTTTCCAATTCCTATCGCCATATCGGAGTAGCCGGAAAAGTCGAAATAGATTTGGAAAGTATAGGCTAAAATGCCCATCCATGCCGTATAAGTACCTAAATCTGAATAGTTCAGTGCAAAAACAGTGTCGGCATATAACCCCATTTGATTGGCGATGAGCACCTTTTTTGCCAACCCAATGGCGAAACGATAAAACCCGATAAGAATATTATCCCAAGTTTCATCTTTGGAGCGGTCTTCAATCTGGTCGGCAAGGTCGTGATAACGAATTATTGGGCCAGCTATCAGTTTGGGAAAGAAGATAATATAGAGTTGGTAACTCCAAAAATTATCCAAAGGTTTATGAATTTTCCGGAAAACATCCACTACATAAGTGATAGTTTCAAAGGTATAAAACGAAATTCCAATGGGCAGCACCAACTTTGTCCAGTGAAGATGTTGCACACCCATAAGCGACAATACCGCATTCACATTTTCAATAAAAAAATTGGAGTATTTGAAATAGCAAAGCAGTCCAAGATTAATAGAAACGGAAAGTGCAAGCATGAGCCGGCGGTAGTGCTGCGTTTTCATCTGCGCCATCCACTTTACCAAGTGAAAATCAATGAAAGTGGTGCCCAAAATCACAAAAATAAAACGCGGGCCACCCCAACTGTAGAAAACGATGCTAAATACCAGAATAACAATATTCTTTAGTTTTTTCGGAACTAAATAATAAGTAAGAATAAAGGCGGGGAGAAAAAAGAGGATAAAAAGAATACTGCTAAAAACCATCGTTTATTTTTAAGAGCGGCGAAAATAATTAAAAATTGTATTTTTGCCGTCAATTAATTCCATTAATGAGAAAAACTTCAAAAAAAATTGATTGTTCTATCGTAGCCTCTGTTTATAACGAAGAAGCGTGTTTGCAGATGTTTTACGAATCTTTGACAAAAACGCTTACATCTTTGTCAATTAGTTACGAGATTATTTTTGTAAACGATGGAAGTGCTGATAACAGTTTGTTCATATTAAAGAATATTGCTTTTAAAGACCATACAGTTAAAATTGTTGATTTTTCTAAGAATTTCGGGCACGAGGCAGCGATGCTTGCCGGCATTGACTACGCCTGCGGCGAGGCAGTAATTTGCATGGACAGCGATTTGCAACACCCGCCGGAATTGATTCCAGAAATGTTGCAAAAAAAAGCAGAAGGTTTTGAAGTTGTTAATATGGTAAGAACCGTTCGACGCGATGCGGGTTTATTGCAAAAAATGAACTCAAAACTGTTTTATAAGTTCATTAATAGTATTTCTACGGTAAAACTTGCAGAAAATGCTTCCGATTTCTTTTTGATTTCTCAAAAAGTTTGCCAAATATTACAAAACGACTTTAGGGAGCGCACCCGTTTTTTGCGCGGCATCATACAGTTGGTAGGTTTTAGAAAAACTACCATTGAGTTTGAGGCACCCAAACGCGCTGCCGGCAAAAGCAAGTATTCGTTTTTTAAACTGCTAAAACTTTCGCTAACGGCAATCTCCTCTTTCTCTAAAATTCCATTGCAGTTGGGAATTATTACCGGATTGATTTTCGGCATTTTAAGTATTGTGTTAATCATTTTTTCTTTTGTGATGTGGATTCTTGGAAAAACCATCCCCGGCTATACTACCTTGATCATTTTTATGAGCGCTTTTGCCGGCATTCAACTATTTGTAACGGGGTTAATAGGACAATATATCAGTTATGTTTTCGATGAAGTGAAAGGACGACCGGTGTATATTGTGAATGAAGTGTATGAATTTGATAACAATAAATGAAAATAGCTAACTACTCTTTTTTTCAGATATTAAAACCATTTGTTATTACGGTATTATTATTTATTACGGCAGTTTGGTTTTTTAATACGATTGAAACATTTCTATTTTATAAATACCAGGATTCAATTTCTTTTTTGGCAATAACAAAGTCGTTTTTTAATTTAACCGCAGTTTTTTGTCTTTATTCATTCATTATTTTCCCTTTTTATTTGCTCATTGGGTTGTGGAAGCAGAAAGCGGCTCAAATTTTTGCAGCCTTTTTGTTTGCCATATTCACTTTATTGGAAATAGGCCTATTCAAGTATTATAAGCAAACCGATGTTTTAATGGGAGCAGAATTGGTGGCAAGACCCGTTGCGGAAATTTTGACTACCATAAGAAATTCATCTAATATCCTTATTAATATCAGTTTAATTGTTGCTGTAATCGCCTTCTTTATTGTTATTCCTCTCTTTTTAAAGAAAGTGAAAATCTTTAATAATCTTCTTTCTCAAATAATAACTGTTATAACAATCGGAATATTAGCTGCTTGTACTGTTTTTTATCAACAAAGCGAAAACAAAGCACTAAATAGATATTTAGAATCTAAATCTTTTTACTTCTTTTCTGCTGTAAAAGACTATTTTATGCATAAGCCTGATGACTCAAGTTTTTTTATTTTTGATGATAAAGGAAAGACTGAAAAGATTGAAAAAAACGAGATGCTTCTAAAAGAATATGCGGAGATGTTTCCTTTTAGAACTATTTTGGATTTGAACTATCCGATGGAGCGTTCGTCTTCTGAAATTCCTGATGTTCTTTCGCCCTATTTCAATAAATCTGAAAAACAGCCCCATATTGTTATTGTAATTGTTGAATCTTTAGGTAGTTATATTATGGGAGAAAAAGAAAATGGCGTTAGTTTTACCCCTTTTTTAGATTCATTGGCAAGTGTGGGATTGTATTGGAAAAACTGTTTGGCAACCACTCCCAGAACTTTTGGCGTTGTGCCTGCTGTAATAGCCTCTGTTCCACATGGAATGAAAGGATTTCAATTTGGAATCATGCCCAAACATCATTCTTTATTCTCCATCTTAAATAATAATGATTACAATACAAACTTTTTTTATGGCGGCGACCCGAGTTTTGATAGTATGTTAGATTTTTTAACTGTTCAAGAGCCCAATCATATTGATAATTTTCAACCTCAAATGAAAACCTATCAAAAGAAAGATTTAGCAAATTATTGGGCGCTTTATGACCATGTTTTATTTAACGAAAGTTTTAAATTTTTAAAAAAACAGGAAAATAAAAAACCAAACGTAAATGTTTATTTAACCCTCACTACCCATGAACCATTTTATGGCGGAGATAAAGAGTTAAAGAAAATTTATGAACCCAAAACAGAAAAAATATTTGCAAAATTAAATCCTAAAATAAAAAAACAACTTCTACCGGTAAAAGATATTATCATGCCCTTTACCTATTTGGATGATTGTATGAGAGATTTTTTTTATCATTATTCACAACAGCCTGATTTTGAAAATACAATATTTATTATTACCGCCGACCATTCTTATGGATATCATAAAAATGATTTGGCTAACTATTCTGTTCCTTTAATTATATGGTCTCCATTATTAAAAACAGATAAAACTTTTCCAAACATTGTTTCTCATAATGCTATTACTCCGTCGGTTATTTCTTATTTGCAAAATAATTATAATCTGAAGGTACCGGAACAGATTGCATGGTGTAGCGATGGGTTAGATACAACATCTTTTTTTAATCCCTCTGAAAAAGTAATGTTTTTAAATTACAACAGAAAAGTAAACACGATGGTTTACCATCAATTTTATTATGAACAATCTGATAATAAATTATATAAAATTGACAAAAACTTGGATTTAGAAGCAGTTGCCGACCCTGTGATTATTGAAGATATAAAATCCAAATTTAACATATTAAAGTATGTCAACAATTATGTTTACCACAACGACAGGTTAATTAAAAGCGATAACAAATCTGATAATAAGTATAAAATCATTAAAGGGTATGAAAATAAGGATACCATTATTTGCAAAACGCCCGACACGATTCCTTCCATACAAGGAATAAATGTATATGACATTTTGCCTGAGCAAAAAATTACCGGTAAATATCATAAGATTAAAATTAATTTGACGGCAGATTTAGTGATTAACGATTATGTTTATCAAGATAGACAAATGGTGTTGGTTTTTAAATGTAGAGGAAAAAATTTTGAGTACATCTCCAAAGAAAATATCACAAAATATATTGAAGATGATGATATTCTATGTGATAAAAAATATGAAATGACTGTTGAAAAAGAGATTGATATAAATGACCTTGAAAGTTTTTTTGCACATATTTACGTAGCTACAAACGAAAGTGATGCCAATTGGAGTCCGGATAAAAAGATTACTATTTCGAATATAAGGGTTTTAATATCAGGAAAAAAAATTTAGATATAAAAAATAAAGCATTATGATAAAAAGAATAAAAACATTTTGTATTTCTCACGGCTGGTTAATGTGGTCGTTATTTGTAGCATTACTCACTTTGCTGTATTGGTTTGCTTTTCTCCATGAGGGAGGGTTGAACTACTTTTTTAATTCCGACGCGCTGTATTTGCCTGCACTTTACAGAGATTTTTTTCAAGATGGATACACTTTAAACGGCTGGACATTAAATCAAGCTGCAAATTTCTTTCCGGATATGTTTCTTTTTTTCTTGTTAAATGCGATATTCGGTAATTTTGTTGCAGCCACTTTTTGGTACGCTTTTGTACAATATTTTACTTTTATTTTCTTGATGTATTTAATTTTCAGGCAAATAAAGCCAAGCCTACCTTCTTCAACTTTTGCTCCGGCGGTCTTGTTATTTGCATCATTCCTGTTTCTCCTTTTTATTGATGAGCGTATTTGGATGTCTTGTCTCTTAAATCATAACTCTTATCATAATAGTCCCTTTATTATGTCGTTGCTTTGTATTTATCTGTTTTTTAAATATCTAAATACAAAGTCATGGAAAATACTTATTGTTATTCTTATATTATCAATGCTTTGCGGGGCTTGTGATAAATTGTTTTTTTTATGCTTTACAATTCCTGTTTCTTTGGTAATTATTGTGCTCTATTTTATCAACAAAGATTGGAAAACGCTGACAAAATTTTTGGGTGCCATCGCTATTGGGGCTATTTTCGCCGTAGTATTATGGATTATTTTTAAAAACAATTCATATTTTTCACTTACAAAGCCTTACGGGGCATTCACTTTATTTTACATTAAAGACTCGTGGGCGGTTTTATCACAACAGATGTATGATTATTTAACCGAATTTTCATTGGTAATGTTTCTCACATGGTTTTCTTTACTTTCTTACATTGTTGTTGTAATATATGTTTTTGTAAAGAGTTTCAAACTTTTTAAAGGGGAAAAACCTGACGACTATATGTATGTATTTCAACTATTTGTGTTGTTTTTTACGCCAATTGTACTTTTTGCGCCGGTATTTGCCGGAAGTTATGATGATAACTCATCATTACGTTATAACTTTTTCCCTTACATCTTATTGCCTTTCAATTTGATTGTGTTAATTAGCGGTTGGTTGAGTGAAATCAAAATAAGTAGAATAACATTAAACGCAACACTTTCTTTATTGATGCTTGGATATCTGCTGTATCATTTTACAATAAAAGATTTTAAAGAAGGATTACATACTTTTTTCAATTATTATCCGGAAAGAGCAAGAATCGTTGACCGTTGTTTTTCAGATGACGAAACCTTAAAGTATGGAGTTTCAGATGATTACTGGGCAGCAAGGCAGGTTACCATGTTTTCAAAAAAAGGAGTTAGAATCTATTGTACTTATGCCGGTGGAGACCCTTGGTTACATGTTTCCAATAAACATTGGTTTACTGATAATGATAAGGGTAGGCATGCTCATTGTGAGTTTACTTTTTTTATGTGGTCAAAAGATAAAGATGTTCCTGTTTTCTTTGAAGAAAACAACGAACTTCAACCCATTGATTTAGAGCGTTGGAATTTATACCATGTTGCACCCTACAGGTATATTATACCGGGCGTTCGTTTTAACGTAGAACCTGTTTTAATTGATAAATCGCAACTCAACGTAGAATAAATTATAAACAATAAATATTATTTTAACAATGAAACACTATTTTTTACCAAATTTCAAATCAGGAGTAGCGGTTTTTTGTATCGCTACAATCTTTGTATCAATATTTACGTCATGCTGTAAAGAAAAAAATTGCGATTGTCCCAAACCAGAAATTGATTATACAGAATTTTTTATTGCGCATGCCGGCTGCGCTATTGACGGAATAACCTATCTAAATTGCGTTGAAGCACTGGATTTGTCGTATAGTAAAGGTTGTAAATTATTTGAGCTTGATTTATCACTGACTACCGATGGAAAGATTGTTGCAGCACACGATCCGCCCGGCATAACGGAAGAAGAGTTTATGGCAAAACCACCCATTGCAGGAAAATATCACCGGATTAACATGGAATCCATAAATCTTTGGTTTCAAAACCATCCGAATGCCATTTTAGTAACCGATAAACTAAATGACCCTCAAAGAATTTATGATGAATTTAAATTTCGGAATAGAGTAATTATGGAGTTATTTACATGGGAAGCCGTGGATAAAGCAATAAAATTGGGAATAAAGCCCATGGTTTCCGAAAATTTAATTTTTGGCTGGTCACAAAAAGCTATGGAAATGGGAATACCGCCACAATCCCCCCCAAGAGGTTCAGATATAGAACAAACTTTAAAAGATAAAAATATAAAATATATTTGTATGAGTCGTTGGTATAGTATTAAAGGCAATGAGAAGTTACTTAGAAGATTGAAAGCAAATGGAGTTAAGAATTATGTTTATCATTTGGAAATACCAGTACCCATATCCGGACAAACAGCAGAAGAATATGTTTGGAATTATGAAATGAATCTTTGTTACGGTATGTATGCCAATGATTTGGATTTATTGACATCTTTACTTAATGGAGCGACAACAAAATAATTTTTATGAAAAATAAAGTCACGCACCTTCTATCAAAAGCAACTACATTTTGTAAATCTTACATAGAGTTATGTTTGTGGCTACTCATTTTTTCCATCGGGATACGTTTTTTTGAAACAGTTCTCTTATATAGAGTAAATCATAATTTCGCCTCAAGCATAGTTTGGAATTTAATTGGATTATGTTACGACATTTCTTTATATTTACGATTAAGTGTTTGTATTTTACCAATATTCATTGCAACATGTTTTCTCAGTGAAAAGATAACGAGAATTATTTTTAGAGTGCTCCAAAGTTTGATGTTACTGCTGTCGTTAATATGTATTCTGTTTTTCGCCACTTCCGGTTTTCTTTTGGATAAAGTGGTTTTCGCATATTCTCTAAAAGAAATAGTCGAAATCATTCAATCCAGTAGCAAAAGTTCGGCTTGGGTTTATTTTGTTGTTACTGTTTTACCGATACTCTACTATTATTTGTCGGGAAAAAGAATAAAAATCAATCATGTATTGGCGATAACATTTGCTGTATTAATTCCGGCTTCTTTTTTCATTTTTAAAGACCTTTCCATAAATGCAAAACAATATCATGTAAAAACAAATAAAGAGTACTTTTTTTTGAAGAGTGTGTTAAAAAGACAAACATCTTCATTTGAAGAAAACGATGAACAGGTAAGAAAAACAGTACAAAAATTTCGTAATTTTTTTCCTGAACTACAATTTGAGGAAACAGATTTTCCATTTCTCTATCAAGCTGTGTATAAAGATGTTTTATCTCCATTTTTCAACTTAAAACCAGAACCACCCAACTTTGTTTTTATTATTGTTGAAGGATTAGCTTATAATTTTTTAAAAAATGATTATCAACTAATGCCCTTTTTAGATTCGCTATCAAAAGAAAGCCTTTCGTGGGAAAATTGTTTGAGTGTTGCACCCAGAACTTATGGCGTGCTCCCCGGTTTGTTTGGAGCAGCACCCATAGGAGAAAAGGGATTTATGGATAGGTGCCCTAACAATCCGGCACATCACACCTTATTGAGTATTTTGCATCAAAATAATTACACTCAAAATTTCTTCTATAGTGGAAGTATGGATTTTGATAATATGAGACATTTTTTTAATGAAAATAATACGGCATATTTGGAAAATGATGATTGGGATAAAGATATAACAAACCAAAAAGGCAAATTTGCTTGGGGATGTGAAGACCATTTGCTTTTTTTGCAAGCACATAGAAAATTATCTCAAATTACCTCATCGCCCCGTACTGATATCTTTCTGACTCTGACATCACATGACCCGTATGAATATCCTGAAAGTTCACGTTTTCAAAAGAAAGTTGAGAATAATGTCATTCAAAATAAAAAATTATCTGATGAACAAAAAAACAGCATACTAAGAGAGATTAAACTTTATAGTGCTTTTGCATATTCTGACTGGGCGTTACAGCAACTCATGGAAAGTTATAAAAAAAGACCCGATTTTGATAATACTATTTTTATCATAACAGGCGACCATCATCCATGTCCTCAACAATTTGCCGGTTATCGCAATTATCATGTTGCATTAATTATCTATTCTCCGATGTTAAAATCGGGGAGAAATATGAAAGGAGTGGTTTCTCATAGAGACATAACCCCAAGCTTCCTATCAATGTTGCAAAATAAATATCATATCAATTCTCCCAAAGAAGTAACATGGCTAAACAGGGCATTAGACACCTCTTTGACATTCAATGCCAATTCTTTTTCTCCCTTACAACTGACGGACCACAGGTTGGGCGGCGTTATGTATAAAAACCATATATACTGTGAAGGGGTTCTTGAAGAACTTACCGATGGCCCCCCCCTTAGAATAGACAATAAAAATATTTTGCAACGTATGGAAAAACTGTTATCTCTGTATCAAGCATGCGAAAGATATATTTTGTATAACGAGACTTTAATAAAAAATAACGATACCCCGAAACATATGCAAACAGAAGTAGTTATTAACATTGAAGATACCATTGCACAAAATAGTTATTTTGCCAAAGATTCAGAATTGGAGGTAGTTGAAGGTCCGGAAAACCATAAAGCAACTCTTTATCTTGATAGCACCTATTTATTTCCAATAAAACTTCTTCATTATAAGGTGCCTTACAATGATATAGAAAAATTTATGGTTGAAATAGAGTTTAATATCTATATTAATAATGATGATAAAACCAAAGTTTTAAATTTGGTTTTGGACTTAACGAAAAATAATCAAGCAGAATCTGTACAATATGAAGCAGAATATTTTAAATTCGACAGACAAAACAGATGGTACAGATGTAAAAAGGTGATGATATACAAAAAAGAAACCTTTGCCTATCCGGCAGATGACTATGTACTTAAAGTATATCTTTGGAATCCTAACCGATTGGAGGCATACCTTGATGACATAAAAGTAAAAGTAACAATAACGGTGGATGAATAAATGCTAAATAATAAAATCTTAACATCTTAATAACAATGAAACATTTTTTTAAACAAAACCTTACATCCAATGTAGCCGGATTTTTTATGGCAACACTCTTTGTTTTAGTAATTACATCTTGTTGCAAAAATTGCGAGCCTTGCAACTGTGATGGAAAAAAACCTGACTATACAAAATTTTTTATTGCCCATGCCGGTGGTGCTATCGACGGAATAGTTTATACTAATTGCTTGGAAGCATTAGACTTATCGTATAGTAAAGGCTGCAAGTTATTTGAACTTGATTTAATAAATACTTCCGATAATAAATTGGTTGCCGCTCATGGTTGGGTAGATTTCAAAACTCTTGTTAATTATTCAGGTACAATAGACAATACCCCATTGACAGAAAAGGAATTTTTATCGTTAAAAATTCTTGGGAAATACACTCCGCTTAATATGGGCGCAATAAATTTTTGGTTTAGGAATCATCCCGATGCTATTTTAGTAACCGATAAGATAAATGATCCTGAAAGAATTTATAAAGATTTTCAATTTCCGGACAGAGTACTTATGGAACTGTTTACCTGGGATGCTGTGGACAAAGCCATCGAATTGAGAATAAAACCAATGCCTTCAGAAAACTTAATTTTCGGAAATTCAGAAAAAGCTATTGAAATGGGAATACCACCACAACTCCCTCTAAGAGATTCAAATTTTGAGCAAATTTTAGAAGAAAAAAAAATAGAATTTATCGGAACGGGTCTCTTTCTTTTACGAGATAACAAAGATTTTTTTAAACACCTGAAAGAAAAAGGGTATAAAACTTATGCTTGGTTGCCTATATATAAATCATTAGAAGAATATGTCTGGATTTATGAAATGATTTATTGTTATGGTATGTATGCCGATAATTTAGATTTATTGACCTTTTTACTAAATAAAGAAGCAACAAAATATTTTTTATGAAAAAAAAAGTTACACCGCTTCTATCAAAAACATCCACATCAGTAAATCATACATAGAACTGTGTTTGTGGCTTCTCATTTTTGCCATCGGGATACGTTTTTTTGAAGCAGTGCTTTTATACAGAATATATCTATGGAATCATAGTAATTTGGAAGGATATATTGACGATATAAAAGTGAAAGTAATGGTGCCTCTGCAATAAAATAATTTTACTTTTGCGCGTTCATTTTAATAAAATGAAGAAATAAAGAATTAATGACCCTATTACTCAAAACTTTCGAGCTTAATTTGCCTTTGGAGAATCCGGTGTTAATTTTTTCATTAATACTTTTTATCATTCTTTTTGCACCGCTTCTGCTGAATCGAATTAAAATACCGCCACTTATCGGGTTGATTATTGCAGGTACCGTCATTGGTCCGTATGGTTTCAACTTGGTGATGCGCGACAGCAGCATGATTCTGTTCGGAATGGTGGGATTGCTTTACATTATGTTTTTGGCCGGCTTGGAGATAGACCGCACCGAATTTAAGAAAAACAGTTGGAGAAGTTTGCTTTTCGGGATGTACACTTTTTTAATTCCTATGGGGATGGGATTTGCGGCAAGTTGGTATCTTCTACATTTTGAATTGTGGAGTTCCATTCTTTTGGCAAGTATGTTTTCTACCCATACCCTGATTGCCTACCCCATGATTAGCAGAATGGGAGTAGCCAAAAACAGGGCGGTAACTATCACGGTTGGTGGCACCATCATTACCGACACATTGGCGTTGTTGGTGCTTGCCGTAGTGGTTGGGCTTACCTCCGGCGATATTTCTCAAGATTTTTGGCTCAGGCTCTCTATTTCGCTGGTGTTGTTTATTGCCATTGTAATGTTGGTATTTCCAATAATAATCCGTTGGTTTTTCAAGCATTTTGATGACAATATTACCCAGTATATTTTTGTATTGGTCATGCTTTTTTTGGCTGCCTTTCTTGCCGAAGTTGCCGGTGTTGAGCCGATTATCGGCGCTTTTTTGGCAGGATTAGCACTCAACCGGCTCATTCCCCGCACCTCGCCGCTGATGAACCGCATTGAGTTTGTGGGAAACGCCCTCTTTATCCCTTTTTTCTTGATTGGCGTGGGAATGCTTGTGGATTACCGCGCTTTTATCAAAGATTGGGACACCCTTTATGTTGCCGCAATAATTACAACAGTGGCTGTTTTTTCAAAATTTGTAGCGGCGTGGCTTACACAAAAAACGTTCCGCTTTTCGGCAAACGAGCGGCGTATGATTTTTGGACTCAGCGGGGCAAGTGCTGCCGCCACCTTAGCCATTGTGATGGTGGGGTACAATATTATTTTGAATAAACCTGCCATTGAAGCAGCCGCCCTGCTTGGAGAAACCATTGAACCTGTTCGACTTTTGAACGAGAGCGTTCTGAACGGCACTATTGTTGCCATTTTGGTGAGTTGCACCGTTGCCTCTTTTGTGGCTCAACGAGGCGCCCGAAAAATTGCCCTGCTGGAAACTAATAATATGAGTGACGATAAAGAGAATAACCACGAAAAAATATTAGTTGCCGTTAATCATGAAGAGATGACCGAAGAGTTGGTTAATCTGGCACTTATCATAAAGTCTAAGTCTAACAAAAATGGGTTGTTTGCCCTTAATATTATTGACCATGAAAATTCGGAGACAAGCGCCGATAAAAAAGCCCAAAAAATGTTGGATAAAGCCGCAGTAACTGCCGCAGCCGCCGATGTTTATTTGCATGAACTGATGCGTTACGACCTGAATATTGTCAACGGTATTACCAATGTGGTTAAAGAGCAAAAAATTACCGACCTGATTTTGGGTTTACAGCAGGAGAAAGGATTTTCTAAAAACTTTGTGGGCAACCTCACTGAGGGAATTTTAACCAAATGCAACACCACTACCTTGATTTACAAGCCCTCACAACCTCTGTCCACCATTAAACGCCACATTATTGTGGTTCCCAACCACGCTGAAAAGGAGATAGGATTTCCATTCTGGCTGATTAAAGTTTGGAATATTGCAAGAAATACCGGCGCTAAATTAGTGTTCTACAGTACAGAACAAACGTTAAACTATATCAAAAAAATTAATACAAAACATCCTGTTGAATGTGAATTTAGAGAGTTTTCCGACTGGGACGATTTTTTGATTTTATCAAGAGATATTAAACTGGATGATAATTTAATTTTGATTTTAAGCAGAAAAGAGCGCCCCTCTTATCATTCAAACATGTTTAAAATTCCTATATATTTGAACAAATATTTTCAAACCACCAATTTTATTTTAGTTTATCCGATGCAAACAGGCGTTTCAGACAACTCCGACAGGGATTTAAAGAACCCTTCTGTACTGGATTCCATAGAAAAATTGGATGATTTGGGTAAAACAATTGCTAATCTATTTAAAAGAAAATAATTATGAAAAAAGTTACAAGTTACAAGTTACACGTTACACGTTACTTTCTTACGGTCTTACGGACTTACGGTCTTACGGTCTTTTTGCTTTCTGCTTTCTGCTTTCTGCCTTCTGCCTTATCTGCGCAATCTGATAAAAAGCCGGAAATGCTTACGAAAGAGACTTTTGTAAAAAAGGTTTGGGATTTTAAAGCCAACCCTAATGAGTTGAAATATTTGGGAGACAAGCCCTGTATGATTGATTTTTATGCCGATTGGTGCGGTCCGTGTAGAAGAATTGCTCCTTTTATGGAGGAGTTGGCCAAAACATACGCCGGAGAGATTTATGTTTATAAAATCAATACCGACCAGCAAAAAGAGTTGGCGGCACTGTTTCAGGCAAGGAGTATTCCCATGGTTATTTTTATTCCCATGAAGGGACAGGCGCAAGCCACCCGCGGAGCGCTCCCCAAAGAGCAATACGACCAATTGATTCAACAGATTTTATTAGGAAGGAAAGAGATTATTGATTCCATACAAGAATAAAATAGGCAAACATGCTTGAGTGTTTCCTTGTGTTAGAAGGGGTTAAAATTTATACTGCAACCTGCATGTAAATATCCCTTCTTCAACATGTTTTTGATAGTTAACAACATGATTTTTTCCGGAAGATGGTTTTTCAGGAACAGGAATAGCGTTCTCTATAGAATTGAAAGGCAAATCGTAAAAACACATCAAGCGGAGATAGGAAGTGCATTTCACTAAAACTCCTGCACCAAAATAATGATAAGGCAAATCGGTTTTGATTATTATTTCGTTGTTTTTGAGTTTATTGGGGTTTAAGTAGGCATATTTTAGTACAACAGTGAGCGGCGTTTTGTAAATATCTTGCACAAAATACAGATGAGCGCCCCAAAACTTCCGAATGTGGTTAAAATCTGCGGAATACTGAAGCAAACTGGGGCCGGTTTGCCATAAATTCCATTTTGGGGAGCTGAAATCTCCACGTGTTGACGGCTGCGTTCCCCATAAAACTTCGCCACGAATATTGGTAATTCCCCAATTGGTTTGTGCTGAAAACTGAGCATCAAAACCATAATACTGACGCACATTTTTCTGGAAAGGCGCAACTTCACGTTCTATCCATTTATATATTCCACGCCTTTTCTCTACAGTATAAAGCACAGTGTCTCTATTTCTTACTGTTCCGTAATACATAGAAGCGCCAATGCCAAAAGTAAATTTTTTCCATTTTTTATCATATTTCAAATGCCCGATAAAATCCATTTTTCCGTTATCTGGCAGAGTAATTCCGTTTCCGCAAAAAGCACCGGTTTCTATTTTTAATCCATCAACTTTTGAACCTTTTGGGGCGGTGAGTGTTACCATCGCGCCCAAATCTCGCTCATCGGGAAATAGTTTTTGGAATAAAACTGTTCTTTCCGGGCTTTCTCTACGCGATGAGGAATAAGAGATATCATCGCCAAAAGGCCGGTCGAAAATACCCACAGTTAGCGAAGCAATTTTTAGCCATGGCTCAGAAACTTTGAAATAAGCGTCTTTAATTCCAATTCCTTTTTCGGTAAGGTCTAATTGAAAAACTGCATTGCCCCAATTATCTTCCCATGCAATTTTAATACGCCCTCTACGTATCCCGAAACGAAAGAAATCTCCCGATTTTCCATCTCTGTCTTTATTATAACCCGTTGGGTTTCCTACTTTTGTTGTAGCAAACTCCTGCCCTACTTCAAATTGTCCTTGAATATATCCGGAAATTTTTAACTTTTTGAGTTTATTAGTTTCGATAAGATTTTTTTCTACATTTTCTTTAATGTGAGAGATTTCGGATTTAAGAGAGGCAGTGTCTGTTTGGGATGAAAGGGGGAGAAAAGAAAAAGCGGAAAAGCAGAGTATAGAAGACCATAAGACCGTAAGACCGTAAGACCGTAAGACTTTTGCTAACATAGAATTTTCATTATTTTAATTTAAACTTATATCTTACTGTATGAACAAAAATTTGGCTACTTTTTTCTCTTTTCCGGTTTTGCTTGAAGCCATAACAAAATATACTCCTGTGGCGGGGCGTTTGCCGTAAAAGTCTTTGCCATTCCAAATCAACTGTCCGCCATACGCATAGCCTTGCCAAACCAAATTTCCGGCGGCATCCGTAATTTTGCAGAACGAGTCTTCCATTAAACCTTTTACGGCAATAGGGCCGGTATAATCTTCACGCACCGGATTCGGATAAACAAGAACCTCTTTATAGTCTTCTCTTCCAACAGTAGCCGTGCCTTTGTATGAGAGCAATCCTCCATTGGTGGCGAAAAAAACTTCTCCATTTTCCGGATTAATTTTAATATCATTGATTTGATTGGAAAACAGGGGTGAGTTATCGGTAGTAAAATGGAAAAGTTCCTGAGTTCCATTTGGGGAAATAAGGAATACTCCAGCATTTCGTGTTCCCACCCATTTTCTGTCGGCGGCATCAACGGCAATACAAGTAATATATTCTGTTTCAAAAAGAATTTGGGCATAAGCAGTATCGCCAATACGCTGTTCAATGAGAATATTTTTTGCGTAAACCGTTCTGTCAAAAACCGATGCTGCGTCGTAAATCACTTTGATCCCTTGGTCGGCGCCAACCCAAATTCGTCCCTCTCTATCTTCTGCAACACAATTAACACGCCTTCCCGAAACTTTAGCCTCCGACACGAGGTCGGCCCGATATTTAGATTTTTCAATTTTATCTGAAGAACCTTTAAAAGCTACCAATTTGTTTTCGTTAGGAACAGTAATCCATTTATAATTACGTGAATCAACAAAAATGTGTTCAAGCGATGTGCTTTCCGGGTTTGTTACAAAAGGGCTCAAATCCAGCGAATACCATTTTTCACCGGTTGCGCTGAGGTCTTTAACCTTAACTAACTCTTTTACCTGCGATTGTGCCATCCAAAGATTATTTTGCTTGTCAATAGCTAATCCGGATAAAAATATCGCGCTGTCAATGGTGGGTCGTCCGGTTATTAAAGGTGAGTTATTACTGTCGTACAAATAAGTTTCAGCAGTTTCTTTGTTAATTTTAACGAGCCCTCCGCGCCATGAGGCGATATAGATTTCGTTTTTATTTAAAGGATTAATTACCACAGAATTGAATCCACTTGCTTTGCTGTGTTTCGAAAAATCAGTATGGGTCCACCAAAGGTAGTTTTGCAAAACACTAATGGCCGGCTGTGTCCAATTTGGGCCGGATGTTCGCGCACCGGGAACAAGAGCCAACATCCCATCGGTAAAGCAAAGCCCGTAAGTGTTACTGTTTGCAGGGCCCTCATCTATAATTATTTTATATTCTTTTGTTTCAGCATCTATGAATACTAATCCGGAAGCATTGTCAGCCACCCAAACATTCATATTTTTATCAAACGTTGCCCCATAGCAACTTTGCCAGCTATTTTGAAAGGCCGGCATCCAATCATAACGGATAAAACTGCTTCCTTCAAAAATTTTAACGTGATTCCAGTCGCAAACCAGCAACTTATTATCTTTTACTTCAAAACCTCTAAAGAAACTTATCTTCAATGGATTATCATATCTCCATTGATGGTTTTCATAAACAAACGATGAGTCGGGTTTTGAGCCGCAATCGCGAACAGCGTACAATCTATTTTGATAACTGCATAAAAATTTATAGGGAGATGTTGACAATTCACTTTCCTGCTTCCATGAGGAAAAATCAGCAAGATTTAACGCGGTTACCGGTAATGAAAAAACACCCTTGTCGGTTCCCAAATAGTAGCGTTCAGCATGTTCGGTAAAAGCAAGTGCTTTGTAAGTCTCATTATTCCGTACGGTAAACCAGGTTTCCTTTACTAAAAATGTTTTTAAATTGATAATTACTACTCCAAAATCACAGGTAAGATAGGCTAAATCTCCGAAAGTACAAATTTTGTTGATTGATTTTGAACCCGAAATTTGTTTGTTAAAAATATCACGAATATTATAAACTTTAAATACTTCACCGGATTGTGTAATAATGTCAAGATTAGCATTTTTATACGCAATAATAAGTCTTCCTTTGGGGTCGGCATAAATGGTTTGAATACCCACATCGGAAAGCCCGTTTAAATTCGACCACTTTACTTTGGTAGTGTCTCTTTTGTCCACAACCAAAATACTTTGATTGGTGGCCACATATATATTATCACGGTCTTGGGCTATGGAATGAAATTTATTATAGGGTAAATACTCTTTAAATTGACCAATAGGCACTTCCTGCGCCCAAAGATAAATAAACGAAAATTGGAGGATAATGAAAAATATTTTTTTATACATAATATATGTTAATAATTGTTTTTAATAGTGCTTGTTTTCAACATTCCTAACGACAAGCCGGATGTGCATATACTTATCAATATGACTAAAAAGAAAATAACTACAAAATCTATAAAGGAGATGGCAACGGGATAGGCTGAAATAATGTAAGAAGATTCGGCACTTGCAAAGGTAATAACTTCAAAATGCTGTTGTATTAAACAACAAATCAATCCGATGAACAATCCAACAAAACTGCCGATAAAGCCAATCATAGCGCCTACCATGAGAAATACTTTTTTAAGTAACGCCTTAGTTGCGCCCAAAGTGTGCAAAATTGAAATATCCTGCTTTTTTTCTATAATAAGCATAGCCAAAATACCTATGATGTTGAAAGTGGCAATGATGAGAATAAAACATAAAATGAGATAAACCATCAGGTTTTCTGCCTGTATGGTTTTATACAACAATTCTTCCTGCTGCATTTGGTTGCGTACAGTAAAGTGTACTCCTATCACTTCTGCTATTTTCTTTTGAACCTTACTGAGCGAAGCATGTTCATCAAGATAGATGGCAATAAAAGTGGTTTCCTTTTCATAGTCAAATATTTCTTTGGCAAGTGTTTCGGAAACAAACACAGCGTTTTCATCATAAGGAGTGAAACTTGCAAAAACTCCGGCCGGTTTGGCGTAACACATCTCAAATGCCTCCAAGTAGTTGACAAGGTTTTTTTTGTTTCGTTTCGGGTAATACAATTTGACGGGCACATAATCTTGCAGTTCAATACTTAACAAAGCGGCAACACCGGAGCCAAAAACAGCATGGTTCGTTTGCTTCGTGTTGAAATTACCTTCGATAATCATCTCTGCCAAACCCGATAACTCCGGAAAATTGTCAGAAATTCCGTATAAAGTAGTTAGCGTTTGTTTTTCGTTATAAGTAATTAAAACCAAATCGCAAAGAACCTGTTCCACTGCTTTTACACCTTCAATATCTTCCAAATCTGATAGGGTAAATTGCGTATCCGGTATCGAAAACACCTTGCCCTCTTTGGCTTCAATTTTTAATGGTGGATTAAAGCGGTTAAAATTACTAACCACTAAATCCTGTAATCCGTTAAAAACCGAAAGTACAATAATTAATGCTGCCGCACTTGCCGTAATACCCAACACCGAAACTAAAGAAATAATATTGATGATATTGTTTTTTTTTGGAGAAAACAGATATCGGAGGGCAATAAAGAGAGCAGTTTTTGAAGATTTTCTCACGACCTACGATTTCAACAGGTTTTCAATATTTTCAAGATAATCTAATGAATCGTCAATAAAAAATTCAAGCTGTGGGATTACGCGCAATTGATGTTTTACTTTTCGCGCCAACCGATACCGGATATCTTTTGTGTTCTTTTTTATTGCTTTCATAACATCGTTATTATCAGTTGCATTAAAAATACTAACATAAGAACGTGCCAAAGAGAGGTCGGGGGTAACTTTGGTTTGTGTTACGGTAATCATACAATCATAAATGGGGATTCCATCTTCTAAAAAAATATCGGCAAGTTCTTTTTGAATCAGTTTTGCAATTTTATTTTGGCGGGTACTATCCATTTTTTATTCTTTAAAGACATATTTAGTAACGAGATTTGCTTGTTTTTGGTATGAAAATTTATTTATTAGTGAATGCACTTTAAAATCTTGTTAATAAAAAAACGACTAACCCTTGCCAAACGCCCTTTCAAAGTGTATCTTTGCCGGCCGAATTAAGAACAGTGAAAATCATTCAAAACATCTTGGTTTCTGACGATATTTTTACCGAGCATTTCTGTTGCGACTTCAGCAGATGTGGCGGAAAGTGTTGTGTGGAAGGAGATGCCGGCGCACCGCTCGAACCTTTTGAAATCTCAGATTTGGAAGATGGATACCCTACTTTCAAAAAATATATGACCCCGGAAGGAGTTAAAAAAATTGATGCATTCGGAACTTTTGATTATGATAGGGAAGGAGCGTTTGTTACGCCGTTGTTGGATGATGAAAGTTGTGCGTTTGCTTTTATTGAAGGTAATATTGCAAAGTGCGCCATAGAAAAAGCGTTTTTAAATGGCGAATTTGATTTCCAAAAACCCATATCCTGCCATTTATACCCCATCCGCGTAAAAATTCTGCCCGACTACGAAGCGCTGAACTACCACCGCTGGCACGTGTGCCGCTCTGCCTGCGAAAATGGGAAAAACTTGAAAATGCCACTTTACAAATTCTTGGAAGTACCACTGATTAGGAAATACGGAGAAGAGTTTTATGGTGAGATGTTAAGAATTTAGATTTAATAAATATTTGAAATATAGAACAATGATTATAGACCATCTTTTTACTGCTGTTGCCCAAAAAGGGTACGTGTGTGTGGGATTAGATACAGATTATGAATATCTTCCTGCTTTTTTTTCAAAAACATTTTCGCATATTAGCGATGCACTTTTTGCGTTTAATAAACAAATTATTGACGCTACTATAGACGTTTCTGCTTGCTTTAAAGTGCAAATAGCCTACTACGAGGCTTTTGGAATGCAGGGGTTGGAAGCCTACAAAAAAACGCTAGCCTACCTGCGCGAGCAAAAAGCCATCATTATTGCCGATGTAAAACGCGGAGACATTGCCAAAACCGCCGAAATGTATGCTAAAGCACATTTCAGCGGTGATTTCGAAGCCGACTTTATGACTTTAAATCCCTACATGGGCATGGATACGATTATTCCTTTTTTACCTTTTGTTAAAAACAACGAAAAAGGCGTTTTTGTTTTAATAAGAACTTCAAACGAAGGCGCAAAAGATATTGAGTATTTGTCAATTACAGAAAACCAAAAACGTGTATATAATGTTGTGGGCGAAAAGATAAATACGCTGGGCAAAGATTTTCTCGGTGATTGCGGTTTTTCTTCTATTGGTGGGGTAATGGGCTGCACTCACGCCGACGAAGCGCGCGAGGTCCGCCATCAATTTGATTCCACTTTTTTTCTGATTCCCGGGTATGGTGCACAAGGCGGAAAAGCAGAGAATATTGCTCTATATCTGAAAAACGGAAATGGAGGCGTGGTAAATGCCTCCCGATCTATTCTGTTAGCATACAAAAAAATAGAAAACGGAGAAACACACTTCGGCGAACATGCCCGAAACGAAGTGGTGAGAATGCGAAATGATATTAGTGCTAAAGTTAATGAGTTTATGATGGAGTGGTAGATATGAGGCTACATCAAAAGTTTTTTAACCACAAAAAACGCAAAAGAATCACAAAGAACACAAATTCTAAATCTTTTAAATAAAAACTTTGTGAACTTTGTGGTAAAAGATTTTGACTTATGAGAACGCTTCTCCTAAAAGGGTGGGATAAAATAATTCAAAAAAAAGTATATGGCATTATTAGTTAAAAACATCAAAAAATTAGTGCAGGTTGAAGAAACCCCTGTCGTTTGGAGGGCAGGCAAAGAGATGCAAACACTTCATACCATTGAAGATGCATATCTGTTAACCGAAGGCGAAACCATTGTTGATTTTGGTAAAATGTGTCATTTCTCTTCTGAAAAACTTTCAACGATGAAAGAAAGAATTGAAGAGATTGACGCAACCGGACGGATGGTATTTCCCTCTTTTTGCGATTCACATACTCATATTGTTTATGCTGGAAGTCGTGAAATAGAATACATTGACAAAATAAAAGGGTTGAGTTACGAGGAGATTGCCAAGCGGGGCGGCGGCATCTTAAATTCTGCACAACGGTTGGCACAGGCAAGTGAAGAAGAACTGTACGAAGCCGCAAATGCAAGACTGCAAGAGATGGCATCTTACGGCACAGGCGCAGTAGAAATAAAAAGCGGATACGGACTTACCACGGAAACAGAACTGAAAATGTTGCGTGTAATCAGAGAGTTGCAAAAAAACTCTCCCCTAATTATCCGTTCCAACTTCTTGGGCGCACACGCCGTACCGTTGGCCTATAAAGGCAAACAGCATGAATATGTTGACCTCATTATCAATGAAATGATTCCGATGGTGGCAGCCGAAGAACTTGCCGACTTTATTGATGTTTTTTGCGACAAAGGATTTTTTACGGTAGAAGAAACAGAAAGGATTCTTATGCAGGGCATGAAATATGGGATGCGCCCCAAAATTCACGCCAACGAGTTGGATTATTCGGGTGGCATTCAAGCAGGAGTGAAATACAACGCACTCTCTGTTGACCATTTAGAGTACACCGGTGATGAAGAGATTGCCTGTTTGCTTGGCTCAGAAACGATGCCCACCTTTTTGCCGGGTGCTGCGTTCTTTCTCGGCATGATTTACGGACCGGTGCGCAAAATGATTGATGCAAGTTTGCCCATTGCTTTAGCCTCCGATTACAATCCTGGGTCTTCCCCTTCCGGCAATATGCAATTGATGCTCTCTATGGGGTGCATAAAATACAAAATGCTCCCCGAAGAAGCACTCAATGCCACCACCTTAAACACTGCATACGCAATGGGAATCAGCGACATTGCCGGCTCCATCGCCAAAGGGAAAATCGCCAATTTCTATATTACCAAACCTATTCCCTCTGTAGAATTTATGCCGTATTCGTTTGGAAGTAATAAGGTGGAAACAGTAGTGCTGCGGGGAAAGACAAAGAGTATTTTGAAGCAGACCGGTTTTTGGGCTGATATTTGTCACAAAAGTCATGCATCTCTATCTACTCATACCTCAGCGCTTCAATAGGTTTTATTTTCACGGCTTTTCGGGCGGGGAAATAACCGGCCAATACGCCTGCAATAATAAGTACCACGGTTGATGCAGCGGCAATACCCAAATCAACGGTAGGGTTGGTAAAAACCTTAAAATTGGTATCGCTATTGGAGGCGGCTTTTTCCATCACAAAGTTAATTAGTTCGGTAATGCTAATGCCGGCAAACATGCCAATATAGCCAAATAATCCGGTAATGCAAAGTGCTTCCAGCACAATTTGACGTAAAATAACACTTGGCTTTGCCCCCAGCGCCTTTTGAATCCCAAACTCTTTGGTGCGTTCCCGAACGGTAATCAGCATTATATTTCCAACCCCTACTATTCCGGCAATCAGCGTTCCAATTCCAATTATCCAAACAAAAATAGTGATGGCATTAAAAATTTGCATGGTTTGCATATATTGCTCCAACATATTCCAAATATAAACAGCATTATGGTCTTCGGGGTCAAACCCGTGTTTTCTGCTCATGCGCTGGCGCAACTCTTCCTCAAAAACCTTGTTCGCTTCAATCGTTTCTAACCCGTCCACCGTAAAAGTAAACCGGCTTAGTTTTCCGGAGGGATTAAAAATAACATTCAAGGTAGAAAAAGGAATATAGAGGCGGTTTTCCCAGTTGGCACCCTTAGTTTTGTATGTGCCCACTACCGTAAAAGCAACCCCATTGCTAATAATTTGTTTTCCCAGCGGGTCTTCTGTGTCAAACAGCACTAAAGCATCTTTATCTGCAACCACCGCTACTTTTCTTTTCTCATTGATGTCAATTTCGTTGATAAACCTGCCTGTTAGGATTTCAATATTTTCAAAAACCTGATATTTCGGAACTACCGCAAAGAGTGAGGTTTCAATTTTTTTCTTTTTATAAGAGACTCCATTTCCCCAAACATTATAAGAGGGGATAATATCCACCACTTCAGGTAAACCGTTCAGTAAAACAGAGTCTGTGTTATCGAAAAGTATTCTTTGCCACAGTTGTTTTCCTGGAGTAGGTTTGGCTATCCAACCTGCAGACATGGTGATTTTATTTTTGGATTGAGAACTGAAATTTCCGGTTACGCCGTTTTTCAGTCCGTTTCCGGCACCCAGCAAAATCATTAACATAAAAATACCCCACGCAATAGAGAAACCGGTCAAAAAAGTTCTTAACTTGTTTCTACTTAATGTAACCCCAATTTCCCTAAATAACTCTAACACCCTTTTTTAATTTTTAATTATTAATTATTAATTAATTACCCCATCCTTAATTCTAATAATCCGGTGGGTTGCGTCTGCCACAAACTGTTCGTGAGTAACCACAATGATGGTCATTCCTGTTTTGTTCACTTCTTTCAACAAGTCAATCACTTCGTAAGATGTTGCGCTATCTAATGCCCCGGTGGGTTCGTCGGCAAGAATCAGTTTGGGTTCGGTGATGAGCGCCCGAGCAATGGCTACCCGCTGTTTTTGCCCGCCGCTCAACTGGTTTGGAAAGTGGTGCGACCAGGGCGCCAAACCCACTTTATCCAAATACTCCATGGCTAAAATATTCCGCTTTTTACGCGACAAATTTCTGTAATAAAGCGGCAGCGCCACATTTTCCAACGCTGTTTTATAGGAGATTAAATTAAAATTTTGAAAAACAAAACCGATATATTTGTTTCTATATTCCGCCGCTTTTGTTTCCGACAGATTTTTTATCAATATATTATCTAAAAAATAATCACCATGGTCGTAGTTATCTAAAATTCCCAGAATATTGAGTAAAGTTGATTTTCCGGAACCGGAGGCACCCATAATGGAAATCATCTCGCCGGTATCAATTTTAAGGTCAATTCCTTTGAGCACGTGCAACGGCGCCGCTCCAAAATAGGTTTTGTGAATATTTTTAAGTGATATCATTTATAATTAAAAAGCAAAAATAGTTTTTTTTGCATGGCAAACATAATTATTTTTCTACTATTTTTGCAAAAAATTATATAGAGTTATGTTTAAAGGGATTTTTCAAAATTTATTTCGTAAAAAAGATATCGTTGCCATTTTGCGCGAAACAGAAACCACCAATGCGGGTTTGAAGCGCTCTTTAACGGCAACCAATTTAGTGGCGCTGGGAATTGGCGCCATTGTAGGTACCGGTATTTTTGTAATAACCGGTCAAGCAGCGGCCCAATATGCTGGTCCTGCCCTCACTATCTCTTTTGTTATCTCGGCGCTGGGGTGCATCTTTGCCGGTTTCTGTTATGCAGAATTTGCCGCCATGATTCCCGTTTCCGGTAGTGTGTATTCTTATAGTTATGCCACTATCGGCGAATTTTTGGCGTGGTTTATCGGCTGGGATTTGATTTTGGAATACCTGTTTGCCTGCTCAACGGTGGCGGTAGGCTGGTCGGGATATATGCAAAGTTTGCTTCACGGGTGGGGGATTGATTTACCCCATCAATTGATACAGTCCACGCTTGCCCACTCCCATGAAGGCTGGGCGCTCACAGGCAGCATTATCAACTTCCCGGCAGTGTGTATTGTGGCTATTATCACCTCATTGCTCCTATGTGGTATTCGACAGTCGGCGTGGGTAAACAATGTTATTGTGATTATTAAAGTGGTTGTTATTTTGATGTTTATTGGTTTTGGATTGTCGTATGTTGATACTTCCAACTGGGTGCCTTATATTCCCGAAAACACCGGCTCTTACGGACATTTTGGGTGGAGCGGGATTATGCGCGGTGCCGCGGTAGTGTTTTTTGCCTACCTTGGCTTTGATGCTCTCTCTACCGCAGCGCAGGAAACACGAAACCCCCAGCGAGATATGCCCAAAGGAATATTAATATCGCTCAGCGTTTGCGCACTGCTCTATGTTGCTGTTACTGCGGTACTTACCGGTATTGTAAAGTACGACTTAATGAATGTAGATGCACCTATTGCTGTGGCTATTGACTATGCAGGCTCCGGCCTCGCCTGGATGAGCCCCTTTATTAAATTGGGTGCCATTGCCGGCATCAGTTCGGTGATTTTGGTAATGATGATGGGACAATCGCGTATCTATTTCGCCATCTCCAGAGATGGACTGCTCCCTTCGCTATTTTCAAAAGTAAACGCAAAACGGGGGGTGCCGCAAAATGCGATTATATTTTCCGGTATTGCCACCGGACTCATTGCGGGCTTGTTTCCCCTGAACGTGCTCAGTGAGTTGGTTTCTATTGGCACATTAATGGCATTTGCTATTGTATGTATCTCGGTGATGGTATTGCGAAAAACCCATCCCGAACTGAAACGCCCCTTCAAAGTACCGTTAGTGTGGCTCATCCCCTCTCTTGGCGCATTATTCTGTTTCATCCAAATGGTGTCTTTACCCTGGACGGCATGGGAACGGCTCATTCTCTGGATGTTAGCGGGAATTGTAATCTATTTCCTGTATGGAAAACGGAATAGCCTTTTAGGGAAAAAAGCGAAAGCGTAGTTGAAAGTGTTTTTATTACTACAGCGCTTTTTCAATCATTTTTTGCACTTTCTTTTTCAATTCATCTATATTTTCGCAGGAATCTGGATAAACAGCAGGCAAAAAATCTACAAAGATGTGCGCAAAAGGTCGTGGAATACGTTTGAATTTGAAGGCGGCACGTTCAGAACCGGAAATGGCTACCGGCACAATGGGGATATTCAACTCGTAACTTAAAATGGCAAACATATCCTTAAACTCTTTCATTATCTTATCTTTAGAACGTTTGCCTTCGGGAAAAATAATCACATTTTTGCCTTGCCTCAACACTTCGCTCATTTGTAATACAGATTCACGCAAACTGGTGTTGATATTCATCACAATAATATTGTTTCTGGGCGCCATAAATCGTGCAAATAGCGAATGAAAATGTTTGTCTTTCGCAAAAAAGAAACTGTTTTTTACTCTTTTCCATGGCAACCGTGAGGTAACAAAGGCACCGTCCATTCCGCTACGGTGGTTCGCTACAAAAATTACAGGAACATCAGGAATATTAGTTTTCCCTTTTCCATGAAAACGAAAATAACAATGAAACATGAGTTTGACAAAATTGGCAGTAAACCAATGAACAAAACCTGAATGTGGCAACTTTAGTGTAGATCTTCCGGTTTGTAAAATCTCTTTCCACGACATCTCGTTCTCATTATACGCCGTGGTCTCTTTCTCAATATATGCACTTAGCTTTTCTAAACTGCATAGTTCATCTAAATGCTGGGCTTTCATTTGAATAGAAAAAGCATTTTCAATAAAAGAGAGCAACGATAGTTTACCCAAAGAGTCCATCGCTAAATCTATTTCAAAATGGGCATCGGAATGCGCTTTTACATTGAGTTCCTTATCAATAAACTGTTTTAAAACCTTAAAGGTGGTGGAGAAATTTTCAATATTTTCTTCCGGTTTTGTTTTCTTTTTTTGAATAAACTCATCCAATTTAAAGCGTTGCACTTTTCCCATTCTATTTTTGGGCAACTCTTCCGAAACGATATGAAACTGCTGAATACGTTTGTAAGGTAACGCATTTTTGTTGTATTCTGCAATTTCATTTTTCAACAGTTCTCCCATATCGCCTTCCGAATCTAACCGTACTGCGCTCATTTCCGGGTAAATGAGTAAGTGCAGGTGGTCTTGATGCAGAAAAACAGCAATCTCTTTCATAAAACGGCTATTTTTCATCAATTCCTGCTCAATTTCTCCTGGGTTGATATTTTTACCGTTTGAAGTAACAATAATCTCTTTAATTCTTCCGGTAACTCTAAGAATCCCGTCGGCGTCAATGATTCCCATATCTCCGGTGTGTAGCCATCCATCTCTAATTATGGCGGCAGTTTCTTCCGGTTTTTTGTAGTATCCCAACATCACATTTTCACCTTTTGCTAATATTTCGCCGTTTTCTGCAATCTTCATTTCACAGCCGGGTAATGCACGGCCAATGCAGTGGTAGCGCCATTCTCCAGGTCTTGAAAAGGCAATCATGGGCGCGCACTCTGTCATCCCGTAGCCTTCCAATATTTTGAATCCCAAAGTGATGAATATTTTGGCAATCTCTTTCGGAATGGCTGCCCCGCCGGTAAGCAAATAATGAATATTGCCGCCAAATTTTTGATGCACCGACTTGAAAATCATCTTGGAAAAAGCTCTCCATTGTAAAATAGAAGCCAAATTATAGAGGGTTTTTGCTAAGGAACTTTCGTTTATCTTAGACATAATCCCTTTGGAGAGCGTTTCAAATAGTTTGGGTACGCCAACAATGAGTGTAATCTTCCCATCCTTTAGAGTTTGCATTATAGAGTCGGGCCGCATGCCGTCGGTTATCCAGCAGGTAGCGCCTGCATAAATGGGGACCAAAATTGTACCGGCAAAAGGATAAGAATGATGCAACGGCAACAAAACCATCACGTTGCTATGATAATTAAATATGGGCAGTTGGTTGGTTACCGAATCTATATTATACCAAAAATTTTTATGAGAAAGCATCACCCCTTTTGGAGTGCCGGTTGTACCCGAAGTATAAATGATGGCAGCAAGCGTATCATCTTTTTTTACAGGTACTTCAATAATTGGCATCTGCTCAATATCTGAAATATCAATATCCGATGGAGATAAAATAATATATTGATAATCAGGAATTTCGATAGCAATAGCATTGATTTTTTCTTTATAATATTCAGAAACAAAGATGATTTCCGGACGGCATTCCTCTATAATATTAGTAATCTCTTTTAAAGTTGACTGAACATCTACGGGTAATACACAAGCGTTGCATTGAAATGCACCAAAAGTAACGAAGTAATATTCAGGACAGTTATCAGCGAAAATCATCACCTTTTCGGGGGCTTGTTCATTGGATAAAAATGTTTGACGATACTTTTCAATGTATTGTAATAACTGTGTATATGAATATGTTACACCTCGAAAAACAAGAGCAATTTTTGGAAAATTTTTTACCATATCTTTAATTTAATGAACGGGCAAAAATATATCTTATTAAGGAACTATGCAAAATATTATTGTTTTCTTTAATTAACATTTATTAACAATTTTATTTAATTATAAATCAATATTATATATTTTTTATTAACGTTTCTTAACAAAACGTATCGAATAAATAATATTTTTGCCCCGAAAAATTTTAAAATATTTTATCCTATGAAAAAACATTTAACTCATTTCGTTACTCGAAACAATCGCGCCAGTTGTGCCACTCTTATGGTCTTACGGACTTATGCTCTTATGCTCTTACGGTCTTATGGTCTTACGGTCTTATTGCTCTTCTGCTTTTCTGCTTTTCTGCAACTGAAAGCACAAACCCCAATTTACCAGTTGCTCAACGGCGATTTTGAAGCCCCGTTTTATCAAGAAACTTCGAGTTCTTCCAGTGTTGTACCTCATGGATACAATTCGTTTTATTCAGCCGCGGGCAGTCTTGCAACACTTGGTGCAGCACAGCGTTGCGCCTCTTCCACTGATGTTCGGCCGGGCTCAGCAGGCACACAATCTTTAAGAATATACTCAAACAGTGTTCTGGGAATTAGAGCCAATGGAAATGTTACCTCGGGAAGAATTTATGCAGGCAATATGACGGCAAACAGTGCTGATAATTACAATTATACGGAATATA
>Ga0209628_10000066_pt1 | contig 51521 bp, 47 predicted proteins | sample TergutCu122P4_FD_187285 | JGI IMG/M metagenome (GOLD analysis project Ga0209628, IMG submission 187285) | Cubitermes ugandensis P4 segment gut microbial communities from Kakamega Forest, Kenya - Cu122 P4 (SPAdes) (version 2) | ecosystem: Host-associated > Arthropoda: Insects > Digestive system... | reverse complement strand
TTACATTCAATAAATATTTTTGCAATATTGCAGTGAAAAATTGTGGAGTTTCTATTTCGCCTTCATTACATTTTTATAAAAATGATATTATTTTATGTGATGATGTGATTGAGTATTGCGGATTTCCTTGTTTTGTAAAACCTTGTAATTCAGGATCAAGTGTTGGAATTACCAAAGCACATAATCGTGAAGAGTTAGTTTCCGCCTTCACATTAGCATTTCGAGAGGATGAGCAAGTAATGGTTGAGCGTTTTATTCCGGGAAGAGAATTCACTTGCGGCGTTACCACATGGCAAGGAAAAATACAGGCTCTTGCTGTTACAGAGATAAAAAGTAAAAAAGAGTATTATGATTTTGAAGCCAAATATACTTCAGGGTTTCTTGAATTAGTAACACCAGCTGAAATTGCGCAAGAAACAGAAGAAAAAATAAAAAAATACTCCGAAATAATCTACAAAAAATTAGGGTGTAAAGGTGTTGCACGTATTGACTTCATTCTCAACCGGGAAAATGAACCCATATTTTTAGAAATCAACACAATTCCCGGGCAGACTTCAATGAGTATTATTCCCAAACAATTAGCATATAACCATATTTCATTAGATGAATTTTATGCAAATCTGATTTATGATGCACTTCCCGTTGATTAAATGAAAAAATACCTTTGTGAAACGATCTTTAATACCATTTAAACACTTTCACCCCAATAGAAAAACATACCACTCCCAGCGCAAACAGAAAGAATGAGGGAAGCATGATTCCCGGAAAACCTGCGCCTTCGTTAAAGATGGCGCGCAAACCGTCTGCGATGGCAGTAAGGGGTAAGGCTTTGATAAAACCAATGCTCCAATCGGGAAAATTATGGTAACTGAAAAATATCCCCGATAAAATCATCATCGGCATGGTAATGGCATTGATTAATCCGTTGCCCACTTCTACCTTGGAAGTACGGGAGGCAAGAAGTATGGCAATACCCGCAAAGGCAATATTGGCAGATAAAAAGAGTATCAGCAGCGCCCATAAAGAGCCTTGAATGGTTGTTCCGAAAATTAACCAAGCCACAGAGAAAAATAATCCGATTTGAACAAAATTCATGGCAATACGTACCAATACCATAGATATAAGAAAGTTGGATTTTTTCATGGGGGTTGCCACCATACGGCGAAGCAACTTCTGCGACCTTCTTTCCACAATGGCATAACTCACCCCCCAACAAAGAGAATTGATAATCCCAAGAGCGATAACTCCGGGAATGAGAAAATCGATATAGCGCACTCCTTTTAAGGTAAGCGCTTCTATTTTACCTTGTTCAGAAAAGTTGGATGGTGGAGATTTCAGCAGTGTGGTTAATTTTAGATAAGCCAGTTGAGCTTGCGAGTTATGCGGGTCGAAATGATAATGGCACTGCGCTGCCGAATCGGTTATCAGTATATCTACTTCGTTTCTTTTGAGAGCAATAATAGCATCATCCCAAGTCATAAAGTGAAAAATAAACACGGTATTTCCTAAAATTTTGTCCGGAACAGCCCAATGGCGTGTTATTTCTCCTTTGTTTTCTTTAGGTTGTGCATATTGGGTTAAAAGTGAATCTAACGTTTGAGGAACAGTATTCACTATAGCGATGTTAAACTTATATTCTTTGGTTTGGGTAAAAGCCAATCCCAATCCGACGGAAATTAATATGGGAAATACCATGCCCCAGAACAAAATTCCCGGTTCTCTAACAGTCTCTAAAAATTGTGCTTTGGATAGTTGATATAATTGTTTATTTCTGAACGACATCTTCATGTAAATTCTTGCCGGTTAATTGAATAAAAAGTTCGTCTAAATTATGGGCGCTGCCGTTAAGCAACGAAGGAAGTGTTCCTTCACACAAAATTTTTCCTTCATCCATAATAATAATGTGTTCGCTGCACAGCGATTCCGCTTCCTCCATGTTGTGTGTAGTTAAAATTAAGGTAGTGTTTCCTTTTTCTTTTAAATCTTTTAAAATATTCCAAAGGTCGAAACGGGAATGGGGGTCTAATCCTGTAGTGGGTTCATCTAAAAAAAGGATAGAAGGCTGATTAATTAAAGCAACTGCCAGCGCCAATCTTTGTTTTTGTCCTCCCGAAAGCGTTTTGGTCATGGCTTTTTGTTTCTCCCCTAACTCCGTAAGCATGATAACTTCGTTAACTCTATCTTCTCCCAAGCCAAAAAAACTTGCAAACAGTAACAGTGTCTCTTTTACAGTTAATTTCTCTGTAAACCGCGTTTCCTGCAAGGAGAGTCCAATGATATGGCGAAGTTTATTTTCATGTTTTTTCCAGGTCATTCCCTGAATATAGATATCTCCTGAGTCCGGTTTTCTAAGTCCTTCCATCATTTCAACCAAAGTAGTTTTTCCCGCACCGTTAGGACCTAACAAAGCGACAAACTCTCCCTTTTTGATATTTAAAGAGAGAGGTTTTACAGCATGAACATCTTTAAAAGATTTTGCAACCCCTTTAACTTCTATTTCGTACATCTCTTTTTTATTTAATTAGGAACGTAAAAATTTCCAATGGTTAAGTGTTACTACAACTTCTGTCCTCTGTTTTCAAAAATGAAGCCAATAAAAGTGTGGAAAAACCAACTATCAATATCATAATAGTTTGCGCTGTCCAACCGATCCATCCGGCAGCTAAACCCTGTGCATAATCAACATTGTAAAGCACCAATATTCCGGCAACAATAAGCGGATAGGCTCCCAGCCCCCCCTGCGCAATCATAAATCCGATAGAACCCACTACCAAAACTACAAAAGCAGGCATAGGTCCTAAGCTTTGTAAAAAATCAAAAGCAAAAAAACATAGAAAGATTCCCAAATAGTAAAATACCCAGATTAAGATAGTATAAAAAATGAACAGATAAGGGTGTTTCAAATCTTTTACAGAGATGAGCCCTTGCCATAATCCCGCTAAAAAATTTCTTACAATATGAAAAATTTTAGAATGTTTTCTATTTACCGGTAAGATTCCACTTTTTTTCTTTCTATATCCAATAACTAAAGCCGTAATGAGTCCGATTATAAATCCTAGAATGAAATACTTGAGTTCCCATATTGCCGCCCACTTTTCATTTACCCACAAACCTAATGTAGTTCCTGTATTTTTATTAATTACTAAGTCAGATAGTAATTTTTGGTTTAAAAAAATAATTAATATAAAGAGTAGTGCAAATACCAACAAATCAAAAATGCGTTCCACAACAACGGTTCCAAACGATTTTTGAAAAGGTACCTGATCGTAGCGTTGCAGAAAAGTACACCGCAATACTTCTCCCAAACGTGGAATGGCTAAATTTGCCAAGTAGCAAGTCATTACGGAATAGAAAGCAGTGGTTTTACGCACTCTATAACCCAGGGGGTCAATCAGCAGAATATTTCTTACAGCACGCAAATAATGAGCAATAGCGCCGCAAACGATTGAAATAAGGATAAAAAGCAGACTTTTGGTATTGAGTATTCCTTTGGCGCTATTTTTAATGATTTCAATATCTTCCGGTTTTAAGTCTTTTACGGAAAACCATATAAAAAAAATTCCAAGTCCAAGGAAAATAAGAAGTTGAATTATTTTCTTTACCATAATGATAGATTATTCTACGGATACTGATTTGGCCAAATTTCTGGGTTTATCTACATCGCAACCCCGAAGCAAGGCTACGTGATATGCCAGTAATTGCAGCGGAACTGAAGCTACCAGGGGAGACAGAAGTTCTTCTGTTTTAGGAATTTCAATACAAAAATCGGACATACTTTTTACCACTTCATCTCCTTCGGAAACGATAGAGATAATTTTTCCTCTTCTGGATTTTACTTCCTGAATATTACTCACCACTTTTTCATACATTTCCTGCTCCGTAGCAACCACCACAACAGGCATCTCTTCATCAATAAGGGCAATGGGACCATGTTTCATTTCTGCGGCAGGGTATCCTTCTGCATGGATGTAGGAGATCTCTTTCAACTTTAATGCACCTTCCAAAGCAACCGGAAAGTTTACCCCACGACCCAAATAGATGACATTGCGTTTGTCGATGAAATAATGCGCTATTTTTCTTATTTCATCATTTTTATTAAGAATCGTTTCTATTTTTTTAGGAACTGCTTCTAATCCGTTTACCAATTGATAGTAGTAGGATAGAGGAATTTTTCCTTTTTTTCTTGCCAAACTCAATGCCATGAGCATCAGCACGGTAACTTGTGCGGTAAATGCTTTGGTAGAAGCCACTCCGATTTCGGGTCCGGCGTGCGTGTAAGACCCTGCATGGGTATTTCGTGCAACACTTGAACCCACTACATTACAGATACCTATAACTGTTGCCCCTTTCCGTTTTGCCAGGTCAATCGCTGCAAGCGTGTCGGCGGTTTCTCCTGACTGGGAAATTACAATCAACACATCATCCTCATGAATAACCGGATTTCGATATCGAAACTCGGAGGCATATTCTACCTCTACAGGGACACGAATTAAATTTTCAAAAATATATTCTGCAACTAAACCGGCATGCCACGAAGTACCGCAAGCAGCAATAATAAAGCGTTTTGCGTGAAGCATTTTACTTTCATACTCAATAATTCCTCCGAGAGAAACCACATCTTTTTTTATATTCAGCCTGCCTCTCATACTGTCCATAATAGCTTTAGGCTGTTCAAAAATCTCTTTGAGCATATAATGGTCAAACCCACCTTTCTCAATCTGGTCTAATTTATATTCCAATTTTTGAATAAAGGGGCGTTGACTTTCATTCCGGATATTTGTGATTTCTAATTTTTTATCCGGATGTAATACCGCTACTTCTTCATCATTCAGATAAACCACTTTCTGAGTATATTCAACAATAGGGGCTCCGTCTGAACCCACAAAAAACTCATTTTTTCCTAATCCGATAAGAAGCGGGCTTCCTTTTTTTGCCACAATGATTTGGTTGGGATATTCTGTGGATAAAATGGCTAAAGCATAAGTTCCTACAATTACAGAGAGCGCCATGCGGACTGCTTCTATCAGAGTGGCTTTTTCTGTTTCTCTGATATTTTGAATCAGATGAACCAGCACTTCCGTATCTGTGTTGCTTTTAAAAATATATCCCCGTTCAATGAGTTCATTTTTAAGACTCAAATAGTTTTCTATAATTCCATTGTGAATTAAGGCTAACGTACCGTCATCCGATAAATGCGGGTGGGCATTTTCATCGTTGGGTTCGCCATGGGTAGCCCATCGGGTATGAGCAATTCCGGTAAAAGCAGTTACTTCTTTGGTTGCACAAAAATTTTCAAGATCAACCACTTTTCCCTGCTTTTTATACAGTTGAATATGTTCTTTATAAAGTAGGGCCACGCCGGCACTGTCATAGCCTCTGTATTCTAATCTTTTTAACCCGTTTATTAAAACCGGATATGCTTGTTTATTGCCTGTATAGGCTACAATTCCACACATAATATTTATTTTAGTGTAAAGAATTAATATTCAGTGTAGTAAATTTCCAATCGTAATCTTTTAGAAAGGTCTTGAGGAGCAGTTCCATTTAAAATCAATCGGTAGGCATTCGCTGCCGCACCATTTACAACTAAATAAATTGAAGGTTCGAAGTTATTTCTCAAAATAATATCTTGTATATATCTCGTAACCCGAAATCTATACTCTTTTTTAGCGGCATCATAAGTTCCTCCAAAATAAGCAGCACTTGCAAATATATCTTCATCCGGTATACGAACATTAACTCCTGAGGAATTAATCCCTGTAAGAAATAATCGTGCAGGAGGAGGAAATAAAGTGAGATCCGTATCAAAAATAGAAATCACTAATTCCGCTTTATTAATTACCATTCTTTTATCTTTAAATGCTTTGATATAAGGAAAAGTAATCTTGGTTTTTATACCCCCCATGGATTGCACATAAAGAATGTTCTTTCCAAGATCCGTTTCATTATTAAGCACTTGTTGTTTAAAATTATTTTCACCTAAAGTATAGTCATGTTTATAATGGCTAAACCGAACAATATTCTGGTTATTAGTAACTAAAGTAAATCGTCTTGCTACAGTATCCTGTTTATAGTAGAGCTGTATTCCAGATATGGCGCTATTTAAGTCAAAGTTAACAAGAGAACCTTTATTTAATAAAGGTTCGGCAGAAATATATAAACCTTTAAAAAAATTTTTAAAAACATCTGAACTATTCATCATCTTGGGGTTATCAAGAAAATTTTTTCCAAATTTATCAGTTAAACGAATACGTATATGAGAAGTTAGCAGGGAGTCTGCTGGTACTTTGGTTGTGGGTTTAGGATATAAATTAAAATCTGTAAAAGTGAGATTCTGTGTCTTATAAGATATTTCATCCGTTTGATGATACGTTTTAGAATCTTCAATTTTTTCCGTTAATTCATAAACTTTAATCGTAAAGGGATTTAATGTATCTCCATAAAATCCTCCGGAATATTTGAGTGTTAAGACAACAGAATCAAGCTGAGGGTTGCTCCCAAAATTTACACTATTGCTGGATGGAAGAAATTGGGTGTATAAACCGGTAGTTGTCGTGCCAAAAATATCATCTTTTAAGAATCCCAAATAATTGGATACAAGGTTCGTTGTATTTAATGTATCCTCTAAAATAGAATAGGCTGATAAGGATATGGAATCTGAAAAAGCAGCATTTAAAAGATCATCTCTTAGGTTAAGCCCAATAGAAGTAATATCCTTTTTGCAACCTTGTGTAAACAACAATAAGAGTGGAAGCAAAAAAGGGAATAGATGGGGCATCCGGCGAAAACTAAAATTCACGCGGAGGGAGTTCCAAAAGTTCTTCATAAAAATGGTTATATTCATCAACATATTCTAAATAATCTTCTGTTTCAGGGTGTGTAATGGTAGGGTATTCATATTTTTTTAAATACCTTTTTAAGGAGGGGGTAATGCTCGGATGCCCTATTACTACAGCATCGGAAAAATCAATGGCAGTTTTTAAAATAGTATCATAACCTGCTGAGCCTTTAAAATGGTTTAAAAATTCTCTGGGAATTCCTGTTATTTTAAGCTTCTTTAGGAAATGAGAGGAAAACCTTTCAGAGAAATAGTCGTTGTAAATGGAAGTAATAATTCTAACATCTTGAAAAAGAGGATTATCCTTATAAACTGTTCGAATAAAAACGGGAATTAATGCACTAAGCCATCCATGGCAATGAACAATATCCGGATTCCAACCCAATTTACGCACAGTCTCTATTACTCCCTTAGCATAAAAAAGAAGGCGTGAGTCATTATCTTCATAAAATTGATTATTCTCATCCATGTAGAGTGCTTTCCTTCTAAAGAAATCATCACTGTCAATAAAATAAACCTGCATTCGTACTGCTTGTAAGGATGCTACTTTAATAATGAGCGGATAGTCGGTATCTTCTATAATAATATTTTGTCCTGATAGCCTGATCACTTCATGTAACATGTTTTTTCGTTCATTTATTAATCCATATTTTGGCATAAAAGTTCTAATTTCGTTATCTCTTTCTTGAATTCCTTGAGGAAGGAATCGGCAAATAAACGATATGTAACTCTCAGGTAAATAAGGAAAAATGGCAGGAGTAATATATAAGATTCTTTTCTTTGACATGTTCAATAATTCAACATGCAAAAATATATAAAAAAAACGGAAATATCGTAGTTGTTTTTAAAAAAAAATATTTGTGCTTGATTTAAATAAAAAATATTGTATTATTGCTGCACAGTTTAATAAAATAAAATTACTATGAAATTAATTACTTGTTTCGCGTTTGTTCAAAACGCAACCCTCGAAAAAAAGATTATTGACTGTCTGTCAAAATTTAAAACTATCCAATTCTATGGATTTGTTAATCAACGTGTAGATTTTTTGGAACGGATGAATCACTTTCGTCCGGAAATTCTAATCCTTGACCTATCTCACTATAAGAATGGTGAAACTGAAATTTTAGAAATGATTCACAGACCTCCCTTTATTTTAGGGATTATTGCTTCCAAAGAGAGTGCGCACTATTGGTTGGATAAAGGTCTGTTTGATGTAGTCTCCGTTCAATTTTCCAATGATTTGCTAATTCGTAAAATTTATAAAATTATTCGCGTCATTTTTGATATTACTACAGTGCACCCCGTTGATACTATAGCTGCCGAAAATCCGATTGTTTATAAAGCCCTGAAATCTCCTTTAAGTAAAGAAAATGATTCTATCTTTACGCGTTATAAAAAAGTTACTACAAAAATTAAGTTTACTAATATTATGGTAATCACTAAAGAGAAAAAAATTATTGCCATAGAAACTTCAAGCAATCAGTGCTACTATCATGAATCCACTATTAAAGAAACCGCCACAAAACTTCCCCAGGAATATCTCCTCCGGATTAATAATGCTACCATTATCAATCTTAATTTTGTAGATAAAATTCACAGAAATCTTTTATATATGGGGTCAAGAGTTTTTACGGTATCACGTTCCTATTATTTTCAGTTCAAAAATGCACTGAACGCACTGCAGAAATAAATCATTTTTAAAATATATAAACCACTTTTTCCAAAAATAATGCCCCAGCAGGTACCGATGCACCTGCTTTGCATCTGTTTTTTTGTTGAATTATTTTTTCAAAATCAGCGATTGAAATTTTCCCTTTTCCCACAAGTAATAAGGTGCCTACAATGGCTCGCACCATATTTCTTAAAAATCTATTTGCCGTAATTGTAAAAACAATCAGTTCCCCTTGTTGCTCCCAAAATGCAACTTTGATCTCACAAAAATGGTTTTTTACCTCAGTATCAGCTTTTGAAAAACTTGTGAAATCTTTGTTTTTAAGCAATAGTGCAGCAGCCAAATTCATTGTTTTAATATCTAATTGTTCAAAAACACGGTAAGTGGTTTGATAATGAAAAGGATTTTTTTTGGTTGCAACATAATATTTATAAGTTCTTTCTATAGCACTGAAACGGGCATGTAAACCATCCTCCACCTGAAAAATTCTATGTACCACAATATCTTTAGGCAAAAATGTATTGAGCCTGTATGTAAATATGTTACAAAAATTTTCCGATAAGAAATCGTCGTAATCAAAATGAGCAAAATATTGTTTGGCATGCACACCGGCGTCGGTTCTCCCACAACCGGTAAGTTCAATGTTTGTTTTAAGCAGTGTGGAGAAAGCAGATTCCATAACAGATTGTACGGTAATTTGTTTCTGTTGGCGTTGCCATCCGAAAAAAGGTTCTCCATTGTAAGAAAGTTCTACAAAATATCGCATTTTTAATGGCAAAAGTATACGAAACTTTCAAATTTCATGTTTATTTGCAAATAATTGACAATGTTGGGTATCTAAAACATAAAAGCAGTGAATCGGTTTACTTTTACAACTATATATAATGAAATTTTAATTTTATGCTCTCGCAAATACTAAAAAAATACTGGGGGTTTGATCAGTTCCGGCCATTGCAGGAAGAAATTGCACACTCGGTTTTGGATGGGAACGATACGCTGGCGCTGCTGCCTACAGGCGGCGGCAAATCCATCTGTTTCCAAGTGCCGGCTTTGGTAAATAAAGGAATTTGTTTGGTAATTTCTCCATTAATCGCTCTGATGAAAGATCAGGTTGAAAATCTTAAAAGAAGAGGCATTAAAGCGGAAGCCATCTATTCAGGGATGAGTAACCAGGAAATAGATAGAATCTTAGGAAATGCCATTCATGATGCCCAGTTTAAGTTTTTGTATATATCGCCGGAGAGATTAAAAACAGACTCCTTTAAAGTAAATCTACAACAAATGAAAATCACTTTGATTGCGGTAGATGAAGCGCACTGTATTTCTCAATGGGGTTACGATTTCAGACCTCCCTATTTGGAAATTGCCGAAATCAGAAAATTTTTTCCAAAAGTTCCGATTTTGGCTCTTACTGCTACGGCTACCCCCGAAGTGGTAAACGATATTCAGGAACGGCTACAGTTTCGTAAAAAGAACGTTTTTCAAAAGAGTTTTAAACGTGAAAATTTAACCTATTTTATTATGTATGAAGAAAATAAAATGGGGAGATTGTTGAAAATGATTGAAAAAAATCCCGGTATAGGTATTATTTATGTGCGAAATCGGAAACGTACGCAAGAGATAGCTGAATATCTGAAACATTTTAATCTCTCTGCCGATTTTTATCATGCAGGTTTGGATAATGTTACCCGAAGTAGAAAACAAATGGAGTGGATGAGCGGAAAAACACGGGTAATAGTTTCTACAAACGCTTTCGGAATGGGTATTGACAAACCTGATGTACGCTGGGTGGTTCATCTGGATATTCCGGATACCCTGGAAGCCTATTTTCAAGAAGCGGGTAGAGCCGGACGAGACTTAAAACCTTCTATCGCAGTTATGTTGTACGACCATAATGATATTAATGAATTGAAAACCAACTTTGAAAACTCTTTTCCATCCATTACCATAATAAAAAATATTTATAAAACTTTAAACGAGTATTACCAAATCTCAATAGGAGAGGGGGAAAACAAACTCGTTCCTTTTAACCCGTACGAATTGTGCAGAAAATTAAATTTAAAGCCGATAGAATTAATAAACTCCCTTTCATTTTTAGAAAAAACAGGCGTACTGATGTTATCGGAAGATGTAAAAAAACAATCCACCCTGCATTTTATAGCCCATAAAGAGGAATTGGAGTATTTCTATTCTAATAATTATGATAAACAGGAATTTCTGAAACTTCTGTTACGTTCCTACGGAGGAGTTTTCTCTCACCATGTTAAAATAAGCGAAGAGGAGATTGCGCTGCGCAGTGAAATGAAAGTAGAAGATGTGGAAAAGGTATTAACGGAACTCTCTCAAAAAAATATTATACAATATTCAAAACGGAGTGATAAACCACATTTAATTTTTTTACAAAACAGAGTGCCGGAAAACTATATCTATTTTAAAGATGAAATTTATAAAAAGCGTAAAGAAGTGGCTCAAAAGAGACTCCATGCAGTTTTGTATTTTGTGGGAAACAAGCAAACTTGCCGGAGTCAGTTGCTTTTAAACTATTTTGGAGAAACAAAAAGTACCCCTTGCGGAAATTGCGATGTGTGTCGCAAAATAGATTCCCTTAAAATGAAACGTGAAGAAGAGGAGGCTATTAAAAAAGAGATTATGAAAATCATTCATCTGCCACACAACGAGATTATCCAAATTGTATCTGAACAATTTCCAGAGAAGAAAACCATTGCTGTATTAAGACAACTGATTAATAATTAAACTATTAAATTTTATATGAATCTTAGTATTTATATTTTTCCCAACACTTTTTCAAATAACTCCTAATCTCATTTTCCCGGGCATTGTTTTGCGGGTCGTAAAATTTTTTGCCGCTAATAGATTCGGGGAGAAACTCAAGATTTACAAAATTGTTTTCAAAAGAGTGGGCATATTTATAGCCTTTATGATAATCCAAATCTTTCATCAATTGGGTGGGAGCATTTCTAATGGGTAAGGGTACCGGCAAATCTCCCGTTTTTCGCACCCATTCCAGAGCCTCATCTATGGCAAGGTAAGAAGCATTACTTTTAGGGGAAGAAGCTAAATAAACAGCAGTTTGAGACAAGATTATGCGAGCCTCCGGCATTCCGATTTGATGCACAGCCTGAAAACAGTTGTTTGCCAGCAACAGCGCATTCGGATTAGCATTGCCGATATCTTCGGAGGCTAAAATAATCATGCGACGTGCTATAAATAACGGATCTTCACCGGCTTCAATCATTCTCGCCAACCAATACACCGCAGCGTTTGGATCACTGCCGCGCATTGATTTTATAAAAGCCGAAATAATGTCGTAATGTTGTTCCCCTTTTTTGTCGTAAAGCGCCAAATTCTTTTGAATACACTTCATAACCAAATCATTGGTAACTACTAAGATGCCCGATTTCGGGGGGCTCAACTGCACAACCAATTCAATGGCGTTCAAAAGTTTTCGTGCATCGCCTCCGGAAACTCGAAATAACGCCTCTTTTTCACTAATTTCAATGATAATATTGAATTTTTTCTCTAAATAATTTTTAGCGTTCTCCAAAATAAGACTCAGATCATTCATTTCCAACGCCTTTAGCACATATACCTGGCAGCGCGACAACAAAGGAGAAATCACTTCAAAAGAGGGATTCTCCGTAGTGGCTCCGATAAGGATAACAATTCCCTGTTCTACCGCACCTAACAACGAGTCTTGCTGCGATTTGCTAAACCGGTGAATTTCATCAATAAACAGGATGGTTTTTTCATCAGATATGGCAGCTTTATCAATAATATCCCGAATATCTTTAACCCCTGAATTAATAGCACTGAGCATATAAAACTTGGCATTTACCAATTGGGCGATGAGCAATGCAAGGGTGGTTTTGCCCACACCTGGCGGTCCCCATAAAATCATTGAGTGTAAAGCATTGTTTTCTATAGCATTCCGCAGTACTGAGCCTTCGCCCACCAAATGTTCCTGGCCGATAAATTGGGATAAGGTTTGAGGACGGAGGATTTCGGCAAGGGGTTTCATTGATTTAAGTGCTAAGCTAATTTACTATTCTTACTCCCCTAATTGTATTTTAACATCGTTCAATACATTCATATAATTAATAAATGCCTGATAAGGAGATGGATAAACTTCAAAATGTTTTTTTACACCACTCTGCGGAAACCATTTAGTTCCCATAAAATTATAATAAAGAGCGTTTTGTAAATATAGCCAGGCTTTCTTTGCTTCTTTGTTTGCAGATTTGAAATAGAGCGGCTCTAATTTGTAAAGTTGGTTAAATGCTTCTTGTTGCAACTCATTGCCTAACCATTCATTAATATCTTTTTCATCTCCGGAACAAGAGATTGCCCATGGTACATGCAAAGAAGATGCTTGTATCTCTTTTTGTAATACCTCTTTAGGCATAATAAAAGAGTACTTTTTCAATTCTACCAGTTGAGTAAAAAGTGCATAAAAAAAGTCAAAAATACCGGTTTCTTTGGTTTGATAATCTCCCAGTGTTTCATAATCAAGATAAAGATTGATAAATGGGGCATCAGAGGTGATGCCATTCAAAAAGTCAATATATTTTTCTGCAGTCAGTGGGTAATAACACCATGATTTATCTGAGAAACGCAAAGTAATATCATCGCATAACTGATAGCTCCTGAGTAAAAGTTTTTGTTCGGCATTAAATGGGTTACAATACAAATAGCAAGCACTTTTCCAGCCTAAAATATGTTTAGCTCCTTCCGTTAACACAATGCGATATCCTAATTCATATAGCCATTCGCCAATTTCATCAGAATAAATAATTTCCGTATTGCAAAAAGTAGTGGGTTTCACGCCAAACGTATCATACAGTAATTTTTCCTGTAGCTTTACTTGCTCTACAAAGGTTGACTTATGATTGAGTGCCGCTAAACTATGAGAGAAAGTGCTTCCGGTAATTTCTACCCGCCCGGTTGCAACCAGTTTCTTAAAACTCTCAATCACTTCAGGGCAATATTCATTAAATAAATCAATGGTCGTCCCTGAAATACTAAAACTAAATGCTACATCCTTCCCATATTTTTCAATAATAGTAAGCAACATTTGATTTGCAGGAAGATAACTTCTTTCTGCCAAACGATTTATCCAATAATTATTTTGATATTTATCAAAATAATCATGATTCTGATTAATGTCGAAAAAACGATAAGTACGAAGGATGTACGGTTGATTAACTTGAAAATGAAAACAAACTGAATGCATGAGAAAGTTTTAATTTATTTTATTAAAAGTTCATATAGCAAAAACGGTATTTTTTATAAAAATAAACATTAAGCGTTGCAAAAATAAGTAAAGTTTTTAATATAAAAAAGGAAAAAGAATTTTGCCGGTTAACTTTCTTTTTGAAATATAAAAAACTGATTTTTTTTTGTGTATTTTTGCACCCAGCTATTATAAACAGCAATTCTTCAAGATAAAATTAAAAAATCAATCAACAATCTTATGGCTGAACCCAACAATACCAAACTGCGAATATTTGCAACAGAAGAGTTTAAAGAAATTAAAATTAAAGATAAACTAAGACTTCGCTATGCGATATCAAACTTTGGACGGGTAATCAGTTTCTCTGAAAATATGGAAGAGGGAAGACTACTCAAAGGTTCTATTACAGAAGGCTATAGGTTGTTCCGATATAAGATATTTAAAAGAAAAAAAATATTAAACAAACATTTGTTTTACAGCAAACTTGTTGCGGAATATTTTCTTCCAAAAAGTTCTCCTGACCAAACTTATGTGTTACATTTAGACTATAATCTTTCAAATGACTTTGTGGGAAATCTGCGATGGGCTACCAAAGAGGAGATGCTGGAACATAATAAAAAGAGCCCCAAAGTGAAAATGGCGAAAAGAGAATCTACCAAACGTATAGTAGCTTATAACAAAAACAGGGAAGGGGCAAAACTAACCACAACCAAGGTTATGCTTATTAAAAAAATACTTGCCAATCCAAACCGTAAAACACGGATGAAAATTATTGCAAAGCAATTTGGAATTAGCGAAATGCAACTTTATCGCATTAGATCAGGTGAAAATTGGGCACGTGTTAAGATATAGCATACACAAATATTCAATTTTCCATTACATCCCACACGGGTACATGAACCTCTTTTTGCAGGGCATCTGATAACTTTTGCGAATCCATTTTATAACCCTGCGGAGAAACAGGATTTATACAAATAGCAATTAACTTATTTTTATTCAACACTTTAAACTTTCCGCCGGAGCGGTAATAATGATTTAATACGTCGTGAGTTGCAAAAATCTTGGTAAAATCTTTGGCTACTAAGGTTATATCAGCAATCTCTTTATGTATGCGCAAAGTGTTTAATAATGAGTTGGTAATTATTCCTGCTACGTAAAAAGTGTTTCCGTGTGAGAACAATTCGTTTTTGTGTTTATCTAACAATAAGGAAGAAGGAATTTTTAAATCAATATATTCTTGAGCATTGAGTGCATAAATACCGGTTTCAAAATCTTCCAGCGTGGTTTTTAAATCTGTTTTAAATTCTTCAATTTGAGTAAGTTGATAAACAAATTTGGTTTTGCGAACCAATTCTGAAAGTACAGGAGTTAAAGCCGCACCGGTGGTTAAGATTAAAGATTCGGATAGGGTAGGGGAGGCAAGCGATTTTCTTGAAAGCGCCCCATCCGTAATTATAAAATCAAAGCCAAAAAGATAAAGTTGTTTCATGGCCTGTTTTAACCAAACCGTTGTATTGGGTCCGGACAAAATTACGCTTCCTGAAGTGATGGCTTTGGCAAAAACCAATCTGCCGTGTGAGGTGGCTCGTTGGGAAACATCAATAATTTCTGCAGTAAGTTTTTTTTTGCGATAAAAATATTCGGAAGTTACAAATCCCATACCTTTATACATTTCTATTTCAGGTTTAGGAGTGCGAGTTACTAAATCGGTTCTCTCGCCGTCAATTCCAATAGAAGTAACTGCCACCTTTCTCTCTTTTTCTTTAAATTGTTCCAATAAATAGTTTAAACAGGTAGTTTTTCCCGTATTTTTTTCCATGCCAATAATGGAGAGGCTCTTATAGGGGTGGAGTTGGGCTATGAGCATGAGATTAAAAGTTTAAAAGTTCAATAGTTCAAAAGTTTAATGGTTTCATAGTTGAAATTTCTTACAGTTTATAGAAAATAGGCGACAATCATTTTTACACCGATAAATAATAGTAACAACATGAGCAGATATTTTAAACCTTTAAAACGGTTCATCACGTGAGAAACAATAAAAAATAAGGAACGCAATCCCAAGATAGCAAAGATGTTAGAGTAGAAAACGATATAGGGGTCGCGGGTAACGCCAAAAACCGCAGGAATGGAATCCACAGCAAATATCAAATCTGCGATTTCAATCATTAATAACACTAAAAATAAAGGAGTTACCAATATTTTTCCATTTATCTTAGTAAAAAAATCATGATTTTTAATCTCATGCGTCACCCATCCCCGTTTCTTAAAAAAACGGATCAGTTTATTTTTTTCTAAGTCAATGGTTGCTTCTACATCTCGTTCCAGAAACATTTTGATAGCGGAGTAGATCAAAATGGCGCCAAAAATCACTAATATCCACTCAAAACGGTGAATAAGTGCAGCCGCCACAAAAATGAAAATAAACCGAAAAACAACGGCGCCGATAATTCCATAAAACAAGATTCTGTGGTAATATTTTGCAGCAATACCAAAAGTTGTAAAAATCAGGAGCATTACAAAAATATTATCAATAGAAAGTGCTTTTTCAATAAAATAACCTAAATAAAATTCAACTGCTTTTTGAGAACCCATCTGATGCCAGACTAGTATGCCAAACAACAGCGAAATAGCAATCCAAACGAAAGTCCAAATGGCGGCATTTTTCAAAGAAATAGTTTCATCTTTTCGGTGAAATACACCCAAATCTAAAGCGAGCATGAGGGCGATAAAGGCAAGGTAGAGAACGAAAAAAAGCGGAGTTTCCATGGAGTAAAAAGTAGTTTAAATGAGAGTGTAAAAAATCCTATAATTAATATTATGTTAAATAGAAATTTTATTTATCCGGTTTTCTTCCAATTTCTAAAGAAACTTCTCCATTTTAGCCCAATAACTCCAAATATAGCCTCTTTAAAAATTCCTGCACTCATTTTGGAAGTTCCTAAAGTTCTGTCTTTAAAAATAATGGGAACTTCTACAATCTTAAATCCTAATTTATGTGCATTAAATTTCATTTCAATTTGAAAACCATATCCCACATGTTTAATCTTTGAAAAATTAATAACTTTTAAAACTTTAGCCGAATAGCACATGAAACCTGCTGTCGTATCTTTTACAGGAATCCCTAAAATAAGTCGAACATACATAGAACCATAATACGACATTAACAACCGCGACATGGGCCAATTCAACACATTCACACCCTGACAATAGCGCGACCCCACAGCCACCTCCGCATTATTTTCTAAAAGTGCTGAATATAAGCGTTCTATATCTTCCGGGTTATGCGAAAAATCAGCATCCATTTCAAAAACATAATCATAATCTCTGGCTAAAGCCCATTTAAAACCGTGAATATAGGCGGTTCCAAGTCCTAATTTTCCACTGCGTTCTTCCAAAAACAGACGATTTTTGAACTCCTCCCCTATTAAATTTTTTACAATACTTGCCGTGCCGTCGGGCGAACCGTCGTCTATTACCAATATATCAGAATCGCTTACAGAGAAAGTTTTACGAATAATTTTTTCAATATTTTCCTTTTCATTATAAGTGGGAATGATGATTAGTTTTTTGTGAGGGGTCATTTTTTTTAAGTTTAATAGTTTAATAGTTTAAGAGTTTAATGATTAGTGATTAGTGGTTATTCTTACGGTCTTTATTGTTTTTGAAGCAGTATATACACAGGAAAGTGGTCGCTATAACCGCCGGCATAGTTTCCTCCCGCATAGGTTCTAAACGGATATCCTTGAAATGAGCCGGTTTTTGTTTTTAAAAAGTTAGGGCTAAAGACTTGTGCCGACACATATTTGTATGTATTTGGTTTTGGATTTAATAATGAATAGGAAACCATAATCTGGTCAATTAATTCCCATGCATCTTTATAGGCATATGAACCGATTCCATCCTGATACATTTTCCACATAGGGTTAAAAATATTAGATTTTGCAACATCCTTTATTTTTCCTTTTGCGCCAAGGCCCACCGTAATACTTTTTGCCGGAGGATTATCATTCAGGTCGCCCATAATAATAATTTTGGCGTTTGGATGTATGGCAAGCAAGGAATCTACGATAGAGCGGGTTAGTTTTGCCGCAGCCATTCTCAGCGGATTGCTTCTTGCCTCCCCTCCCCTCTTTGATGGCCAGTGGTTTGCTATAAGATACAGTGTATCTGTTTTATCTAAAACACCCACCAAAAGCAGTTGGTCTCTGGTTTTAAATTTTGGGTTTTCGGGAATCTTTAAAGTATGTGCTTTTTGCGAGATAAGCTCAAATCTGTCGCCTTGATAGATGAAAGCCACATCCACGCCGCGCACATCGGGACCATCTTGATGTGCTACCTTATAATGTAAATGTTTAAGGGGAGTTTGCGCAACCAAATCGTTTAAAACGCTTTCATTTTCCACTTCGCAAACGCCAAGTACCACTACCCCACCCTGCTCTTTTCCTATTTCTGAGATTGCATAAGCCAGATTTTTTATTTTCTGTTCATATCTCTCTTGCGTCCATTGGTAGGCACCGGTGGGCAAAAACTCGCTATCGTCGGCAATGGAGTCTTTTTTTGTATCATATAGATTTTCAACATTATACCAACCAATAACGGCTGTTTTTTGTGCTTGTAGCGATGCTAAAGCAAAAAAAAGAATAATAAAAAAAGAAGTAATTTTTCTTATATGCATAATTCAATATTATTATTGAGGAGAGAGACACACGAAATTTTAAAAGCCTGTTTCCTATTCATATACAACCACGAATAGATCTTCATTAGAGCGTTGAAGATTTAGCTGTTCACGAGCATATTTTTCTAATATTCCGGCGGTGTCTTCTTTCAACTGTTCAAAAGTAAATATATTATTAATTTGATTTTTCGTATTCTTAATATTTTCGTCTAATTGTTTAATTTTTAAATTCAATTCTCTATGTTTGTATATATTGCTTTCAGAAAAAAATATTAAATATGTTAGAAAAGCGACTACAGTTATTACGTTGAGTGCTATAAAAAATACACGACTCATGGCTTCTTTCTATGATTAAATTAAAAAGCAAAAATAAGAAAATTAAAATAAAAAACGTTTCTTTGCACCTTTTTATTGAAATAATAAACACATATAGTGCAATTCTTGAAATATGGAAAAAAAGATTAATAAATTTGATGATAAAGATTTTTCTCAAGGAGAGAATTTAGAGCAATATTTAGATTTAGATATTAGAGTTCCAATTAGTGAGGAATCTAAAAAGATTTTTGCAAATACTTTTCATACACGAGGTCTTGTAGCTCCACCTGAGATTGATGAACCCCATTGTACGAATTATCAATTAAGTTGTTGTAAATTGCCCACTTCTGATTGGATGGAAGATTTGAAGATTACACCTTCTTATAAGGCATTTCCTATTTGTGAGGTACGATTTAAAAACAGCCATAAAGATTTTTTTCTGCTTCCTGAAGAAGGAAATTTTAATGTAGGAGACATTGTTGCAGTAGAAGCGCAATCCGGGCATGATATTGGCATCATTTCCATGTTAGGATTGAACATAAAAAAACAACTTGCGAAAAAACGTATTAATCAAGATGAAGTTACAAAAAAACTGTATCGTCTTGCACGAGTAGCTGACATTGACAAATGGATTACTACGGTTGATATGGAAAATACCACGATGCTTTCTTCCCGCTATATTGCATGGGATTTAAACTTAAACATGAAAGTGAATGATGTAGAGTATCAAGGAGATGGGACTAAGGCTATTTTTTATTACTCTGCGGAAGATAGGGTTGACTTTCGGGAGTTGATAAAAATTCTTGCAGAACAGTTTAAAATTAGAGTTGAAATGCGCCAAATTGGTGTACGTCAGGAAGCAGCCCGCTTGGGTGGTTTAGGAACTTGTGGAAGAGAACTCTGTTGTGCTTCTTGGCTTACCGGTTTTCAGTCGGTCTCTACTATAACTGCTCGTACACAACAACTTACTTTAAATCCTCAAAAATTAGCCGGGATGTGTGGAAAGCTCAAATGTTGCCTCAATTTTGAGCAACATACTTATTTAGAAGAAATGAAAGCGTTTCCACAGCCAAATGTTCACCTTTTAACTCAAAAGGGGAAATGTTTCTATAATAAAATTGATATCATGAAAAAAGTAGTTTGGTATCATTATGCAGATGACAATTCTACCATATATGCTATTCCCTTAGAAAATGTTAATCAAATTATTGAAATGAATAAAATGGGAAAGAGACCCGAAACTTTAGAAGAGTTTGCCATAGTAAACCAGAAGAAAGTGGATGAAGGGGTACACTACAGCATTGACGAATTGAAAAGCATTGAAGATAGATCATAGAGTGGATTAAAAATGTATTATTCTTATAGTTAGCTATTTTTTCATTTCATGATTCCAAAATAAACTTTATCCACAGAATACCACGACTGAAAACCTTTTGACTTCAAAAAATCAATAATGGGTGCAGGTTTAAAGGGTGCGGTTAATTCCAAGATTTCACCATTTTTCAACTCTTTTGACAAGCGGATAATCTCTTGCATCGGACTGTCTCCCGAATTGATAAACGGCGAGGCATCGAAACGAAGAGTTATTTTTGTTTCATCAAACCACTCCGGCTGCGTTGCATCGTCTTCGTCGTCTGCGGCTGTTTCATCTGAAATATCAATATCCGACAGACCTGCCGCTTGACGTAATCTCATCACCATTTCCGCAGGCGAAATGCCTGCCATTTTGGCGGCGTGCTGTATAGTGGCGATTTTGGCTACCGTTTTCCGTAAAATTGGATTTTGCAGTTTGGCAAAAGCCGGAGATAATGTGAGCAGAGTCTCTTCCAATTCCGGGTATGCATCCAGTAAGGGTGCTATTTTAGTTTGAAGGTTTATTTCCATAAAATTAATAGATGGTGTAATAATTTATTATTGGATATTACTACTTTTTTACAAAGAAATTGCCTATTGCATATTTACCAGGACCTGCAAATATTAGAACAACGAATACCACTAAATAAAGAAATGCTAATTCTCCATTGTGCTCGCCGACAAGTCGTGCTCCGTGCGCAACGAAGAAAGCTACAGACATATTAATTATTACCGGAATGAGTGCAAGACGAAATAGCAGTCCGGTAATAATACCCATTGCACAAAAAAACTCGGCAAAAATGACTAAAACTGCTGCTATATTGCCTCCCAATGCAGCGAAACTTTCTGCTGTGGCTGCAAAATTGGTAAGTTTTGCCCAACCGTGCATCATCAACATGCCGGCAAAAACTATCCGCAACATCAATAATAAAGCAGAAACCAATGAGTTATACCTGTTTAACGGAAATAAAAATTTTTTAATCATAATACATATTATTTAAAAATTACATTTATATAGAATAGGAAAGTAATCTACGGTCGCCTTCCAAATTTCGCAAGTCGGTAATATCCTGGGTCATCTCAATTACGCCGAGATATTCATTATCGCTGCTTCTCAACGCCGTGTAGTCAATATATACAAAACGTCCTTTGTAGTTTGAAATCCAAAACGCCGCTTTATTTTCTTTACCGCTTTTAAAGTCATTTAAAATCTGTTCTACAATATTTACGCTTTGCGGGGGGTGGCACATCCGAACATCGCGTCCAATGATGGAGCGGTTGCGTTCAAATACCCGTTTGGGACTGTGAGAGAAAAATTTCACCTTATCCTCTTTATCCACAAAGGTAATATCAACCGGCAGTGCAAGAAACAGCGCTTCCAATTCTTTCAGGTCAAAACTTCCGGAAGAGAGCCGTATGGCATTTCCGGGAAGAAAAGAAAGTTCTGCTTTTTCTTCAATAGCAGGATGCCATTCTGTAGGTGGGTCGTAAAGACAATACCCGTAAATAGAGGTTTCATGATAAATTTTGTACCAATCTTCCTCCGTCAAAGTATCCAAACACATGGGCAGCAGAATCTCTTCCTCTTTCATAATCATGCCTTCAATGGCTTCTATAACAGGTTGAAGCAGCAAGGGAATAATGGCTTCCAATTCCTCTTTTGTAAGTCCGTTTTCTACAGAGAGTGCTTCATGCGCTGCTTTTAGCAACTCGCGCGTTTCATCGTGCTTTCCCCACATCACTTTCGGTGGACCGGTAATTCCGGCTTTTTCCATGTAAGGAAACAACAAATATTCCTTACGTAGATAGTGTTTGTCCACATCCGACAAGTCGTTAAAAATCCTTCTGATTTGCAGCAAATAGTTTCCCATATCCGCATCTTTCTGACTTTGGAATTTTTCGAATAAACCTTTGAGTAATTTGATACGAGTTTGCAAGGCTCTGTTTTCCTGCAAAAATGTATCTGCCGGATGTCCGGGCGGAACCGTTTTAGCCCCGCTTGTATCTATACTTCCATCCAGCACCGCAGTGTGAATATCACAAAGTTTCAGTACTTCCTCAACGGGAAGACCTTCTGAAATCAGTTCCTGCTCTGTTTCTACCACTTCATTGTAAGGAATGGAGCGTAACAGATTCATCAAACTGCTTCTAACCTGTTCGGGTGCTTCGCCGCTGTGCAGTTGCAGAATCATGTGTTTTAGCAACTCTTTTCTTTTTTCCGAATTATTGATTATTTCGCTCATCTTGTTATCCTTTTATCATGGTTAATACCATTTTGAACTGTTCTTCCGCATGTAGCGCATGGGAAATGTTGGCAGGCATGATAATCATTTCTCCTGCTTTCACGATGTGGGGTCTGCCGCCGATAATAATTTTGGCTTTTCCGTCAATAATTTGTACCAAAGCGTCAAACGGAGCGGTATGTTCGCTTAAACCTTGTTCTTTGTCGAAGGAAAACAAGGTTACATTTCCCACTTGATTCTTCATAATTTGTTTACTGATGATTCCGCCTTTTGAATATTCAATCTCTTGTAACAGGTTGAATATCGTTTCTTTTGCAAATGTTGCTTCTGTTGCCATATCTACTATTTTTTAATGAGTTAATAAAGCGCAAAAATAAAGATGTTTGTTGTATTAAAATGTAATATTTGTTACACATTTCATTTTTTGTTGCAATTTTATAAAAAAATGCTTATTCTACGAGGGATCTCTCTAAAATGAAAATGGTGTATGATTATTTTGAAAATAATTATACACCATTTTTTTATCTTGGTGTAATTGTTTAATGAGTTGATCTTCATTATTAAATTTAATTTCTTCTCTAATTTTATGTAAAATTTGGAAAAAAATTTGTTGGTTGTAAATATCTTCCTTAAAGTCTAAAATATGAATTTCAATACTCATTTTTTGCAGTTCAAAGGTAGGTCTTGTTCCGACGTACAACATACCTTTAAAAGTTTGATTATGAATCGTAACCAACGCTGCATAAACTCCCTTATTAATATGTAATGTACTATCAATCATCTGTATATTAATTGTAGCAAATCCAAAATTCTTACCTTTACCCAACCCATGGATTACCTTACCCCAAAATTTTTCTTGCATAAAACCATGAAAATTTATTATGCAAAAATATAATTTATTTGCAATGAATAAGTTTAAAGCAATATTAAAAAAAAACGCCTTTAAATGTGATTTTACTATATACAAAAGTTTTTAAAAATCAAGTAGTATCTATCTTTTTTTTTAACTTTTTTTTGTTCATTTTTGAGAAGTTAAATAAAAGTTTCAATTAATTGTTAATTGTTTCACATTAAAAAGATTATAGTTTCGTATGGCGATAGAGGTGTCAAAAATCACAAAAGATTTTCAAAAAATATGGTCTAACTGCTTAGAAATCATACGTGATAATATTGATGAGAGAAACTATCAAACTTGGTTTGCGCCTATCATTCCTGTAGGTATTGATAAAACGACACTTATTTTACAACTTCCTTCTCACATGTTTTATGAATGGTTAGAGGAACACTATATTAATCTGCTCAAAAAAGTAGTAAAAAAAGAGTTGGGAAGTTTTGGAAAATTGCAATATAGAGTTGTAATGGAAAGAAAAACATCTTCCATTGAATCACAAACTATCAACTTGCCGTCTAATCCACGTCAGGCAATTTCTAATCCGTCTATAAAGATGCCTATTGACTTATATAAAAAAGAGAACAAAGATATCCCTGCTCCTTTTATAGTTCCCGGCATTAAGAAACATAAGATCCCATCAAATTTAGTAGAAACCTATAATTTTGATAATTATGTGGAGGGCGCCTGCAATAGATTAGCACGTACGGCAGGCTGGGCAATTGCGCAAGATCCGGGAGGCACTTCATTTAACCCATTTTTTGTCTACTCCGATGTGGGACTGGGAAAAACTCACTTAGCTCATGCTATAGGACTGCAAACCAAAATGAATTTTCCAAATAAAACCGTTTCCTATATAAATGCGGATACTTTTTATCAACAATATTTGGAAGCCTGTAAAACAGGAAATCGAAATGACTTTATCTTATACTATCAATCTATTGATGTACTTATTATTGATGATATTGAACATCTTGGTACCGGAAATAAAGTCTCTACCCAGGAAGCATTTTTTCACATTTTTAATCATCTCCATTTACAAAAGAAGCAGATTATTATCACTTCCGACAAATCTCCTGTGGATATTACCGGTTTTGAAGCACGGTTACTCTCCCGTTTTAAATGGGGGCTTACCGTAGAATTAACTGTTCCCGATTTTGATACACGCATTAAAATTCTAATTAAAAAATTAGAAAGTAATGGTATAACTTTTCCGGAAGAAGTAACTACCTATTTGGCATTAAGAGTTACTTCCAATACCCGCGAATTAGAAGGAGCCATGATTGCTATTTTAGCTCAAGCCTCTCTCAACCACCGTCCGGTAACAGTTGAATTAGCAAAGGAGATGGTGGATAAATACGTGAAAAGTACAGCCAAAGAAATTTCTGTTGAGTATATCCAGAAAATTATAGCAGAGCACTATAACGTACCTGTCGAAAAGATTAATGCCAATAAAAGAGACAGGGAAGTGGTGCTGCCACGACAGATTAGTATGTATTTTGCTAAAAGATATACCAAACTTTCATTAGCCAATATAGGGCTCCATTGCGGCGACAGAGACCATGCTACTGTACTTCATGCTTGCCGGACAATTTCAAATCTCTATGAAACAGATAAAAAAATAAAAAGAGATATTGATGATATTGATAAAAAGATGAAAATTTGATAATTAAGTGATTTTGCAAAAATCCGGATACGATTTTCTTACACATTCAGAGTTTTCAATTTTTACTGTACCATAATTTTTAAATAACGACCAAGCCATCACAAAACGATGGTCATTGTAGGAATCAAAATGAAAAGTTTTCGGTAATTCTTCTGCCCTTTTATGAATGGTAATGGTATCATCGGAATGTTTCATCACTTTTGTAAATTTTGATAATTCATTAACCAGAATATCCAAACGGTTTGATTCTTTTAAGTTTAAGTTTTTTAGCCCAACCATTGTTAGTTCAAAAGGATAGTAAACCGCTAAAACTGCCAAAATCATTGCTATATCCGGTGTTTGGGTTACTTCAATTTTTTGTTTGGGAATATTAATAGGGTTATTATGTTTTACTTCAATACCCTGTGCGCATTCAGTAAAAGAGAGTCCCCATTTCTGAAACCATGGGACAATCTCGGCATCTCCCTGAACTCTGTCGAAGTGTAAGTTTTTCAGGAGGTAATGTGCATTGGGAATAAGCAATGCATTGGCAAGCCAGAAAACGGCGGCGCTCCAGTCTGCAAGTTGCAGGAAAGGAGAAAAATCGTCTGCTTGCAGTATGGTTTCTGTCATTTGGATGTAAGGATTCCTGTAACGACCCAATCTACAGCCTGTATGTATCATCATCACGGCACTTATAAATTGCGAACTCTCCGAAAAATCAATCTCAATATCATCAATTTGCATTTTTCTTCCTTCAATTTGCCAACCTGCTTCTGTTTGTTTTATGGCCGCCCCTTTTGTATTCAAAAAATTTACCAAAGGGAGAACAGGTCTTTCCAACAGACGGGGTGTTCCTGTTAAAAACCATTTTCCGGGGGTAACCGCAAGCAGAGCCATGAGAAAACGATAGGCCGCCCCACAATCCTGAACCTCAATCACACACTCCTCCCCTACTGAATTTTTATTTTGTAAATCAATAATTTTCAGTGCATCGAAAACTATTTTAATATCGGTTGGGTCATTTTCATAAACCGGCAACAAAGTGCCATTTCTCATATAATTAACGATTAAGCATCGTATTACAATACTTTTAGAGCGGGGAAGTAAGACGGGAAGGGGCACAGCCATTGAAATGGTTTCCCTATTCGAGTTCCAAAATATTCAATCCTTGATTAAATCTAATATCTCTGGGAATACCCGCATCGTTCACTTTATCTAAATCTGCCTGCAAAGTTTTGGAAATTCCGCCGTTTTCGTTACGAAATTTTTGAGCAAATTCAAAATCGCCGTTTCCCTGGGTAACAATAATCAGTTCAGCCCAATCATTCATGGCTTGGTAGGCTTTGTCAAAATCAATCACATACTGACCATTTTCATTACGGGTAAAGGCACCGGCTTTCTCAAAGAAATTGAAACACATCATATTTGCTTTGCCGTGCGAACTTGCGGCACTAAAACGTACAGAGCGCAAAATACCGGCAATATAGGTAGTCATGGCATCTTCCGCAGTAATATTTGTAATCTCTTTTTTATCAATCAGTTTCATTACCATAAACAAGCCTAAAATGTCGGCTTTGGCTTCTTCCCAGGAGGTTTTTTCAGTACTTAAGGCTTTATCCACACTTCCTTTTCCATTGATGGTATTTTTTATTCCCAATCCGTGTGCCACCTCATGAAAAGTTACATTCCAAAAAAAGGCGTCAAATTTCAAGTTTTCCTGCTGTTCCGGAGCAATCATAAGTTCGCCGATAGGCATTAAAATTTTGTCGAATTTTGCTTGCATACTATTTCTCAACAACAGGCGGCGTGTACCTTTAGCAGCTGCAACGCGGTCGTCGTTGGGCAAATTAATTGCAATGGTTTTGCTTCCGGCATTGCAATCGCCGGCGTAGTACAATGCACTATAAATATTCAAGTCGGAAGAGGTGCCGGGTACAAATTTCTTGTATTTGGGATCGCAGGGCAACTCTTTTTGCAACTGAGGCAGCATGGAGATAAATTTTTCCAAATCTTTGCTGCGGTCAACATCTTTTAGCAGCACGAATGCTTCATAAGAGGCTTTGGCTTCCTGAAATTTATCATCATAATTTTCAATGGGACCCACTACAAAATCCAACTTACTATCTTTCATATCCATCCACGCCATATCGCTCTTAAAATAATTATCGGTTTGAAATGCTTTTTTGCGTTCAATGAGATAGTTTTTCAAACCCGTATTTTCTGCCAATTCAATCGCTTGATCCAATAATACACATACTTTATCCAACTCCTCTTTATATTCCTCTTTATACCAAACTGTTTTCAAACTACCATCCTCGTTGCGGCGAAGCACGGTATATAAACTTTCCTTGTCGGGGTTGTTAAAAGCCTTAAATTCTTCTAACGTAATATCTTGAGGATAATATTGGCACATATCCGGTTTTGCGCCAAATCCGGGGACAAAGGGAATATTCTCATTTAATCTCTCCCACGGACCATAATTAATATTCACAAATTCAGACATATAGGAATCAGTGATCGTGTCTAAAATGGTTTTGTCTCCAAAAGTTTGTTTCCAAAAGAGTTGGTCGATAATTTCAGAGATTTGAATCAAAATGGGAATCATTTGTTTTTCTTTTTCAGAAAGTTGCGCAATAAGTTCCAGCGCATTGAGGTCAAAATAGGCAAACTCTTCTACTTTTTTTTGCATTTCACTTTTTTGAATCATTTCAGTTTGTTTAGGTTTACATGCGGAAAAGCAGATGGCTAATCCTAAAATTAACATTAAAAAGGGTAGATTTTTTTTCATGACGATATTATTTTTTTATTTAAGGTTGCAAAGATAAAAATTTACTAATAAAAGTATAAAATTTGCTCCCGAATATCTTTGATTTTTGTATTTTTGCGAGCCTTTTTAGGCTAAAATAACAAAAACAAATTACAAAATTTTATTTATGAAATTGATTTACAAAGGAAAAACAAAAGATGTGTATGATCAGGGAGACGGTAACTTTTTGTTACAGTTTAAAGATGATGTAACAGGTACAGATGGTAAATTTGATCCGGGAGCCAATACGGTAGGATTGCAAATTAAAGGGATTAGCCGATCCTGCGTTAAACTTACCGAATTTTTTTTCAGAAAAATAGAAGCAGCCGGTATTCCTACGCACTATGTTTCGTCGGATGTTGAAAAAGCGCAAATGGTTGTTAAACCCGCCACCATTTTCGGCAAAGGGGTTGAGGTTATTTGCAGACTTAAAGTGGCAGGGAGTTTCTTTAGAAGGTTTGGCGATTATTGTAAAGAGGGAGATGAATTGGACTTCTTGGTAGAAACAACTTTAAAAGATGATGAGCGCGGCGACCCGCCCATTACCAAAGACCAACTTGACATGCTAAAGATTTTGAGTGCAGACGAGTATGAAATTTTAAAAGATTTGACAAAAAAAATCGCTGCCATTATTAAAGAAGAACTTAGCAGACAAGGTATGGTATTATATGATATGAAATTTGAATTTGGCAGAGTGGATGGTCAAATAACTTTGATAGACGAAATTTCCGGTGGCTGTATGCGTGTTTATAAAGATGGAAAATCTGTGGATCCGTTGGCAATTCCACAAGAATTAGGACTTTAGGTTCATTCCTGGAATTTAGAAACCTACTATCATCAATTTTTTCCGTTATTTGAGTTTATTCAGTTGTCAAAGTACAGTAATATATTCCTGCGGGGAGTTCTTTTTTTTTTGATAAAAAAACTATTTTCGCAGAAAATCTTAAATCTTTCATTTGTATGGAAAAATTAATTATTACGGCTGCTATTTGCGGCGCAGAAGTTCTCAAAGAACACAATCCGGCTGTTCCTTATACTATTGAAGAATTGGTTAGGGAAGCCAAGTCGGCTTACGATGCAGGCGCTGCTATCATTCACCTGCATGTTCGTTTGGACGATGGAACCCCCACACAGGATAAAAATCGTTTCAAAGAGGCCATAGATGCTATAAAGAAAGTGATGCCCGATATTATTATTCAACCTTCCACAGGTGGCGCTGTGGGGATGAGTAATGATGAAAGGTTGCAACCTACAGAACTTAACCCTGAAATGGCCACCTTAGATTGCGGCACCTTAAACTTTGGGGGAGATGACATCTTCGAAAATACTGAAAACACCATTAAATATTTTGGCCAAAGAATGATTGAGCGGGGAATCAAACCCGAATTGGAATGCTTTGACAAAAGTATGATAGAGATGGCGTTACGGTTGCAAAAACAAGGTTTTATTAACAAGCCGATGCACTTTGATTTTGTAATGGGGGTAAATGGCGGTATTGGCGGAACATTGCGCGACTTTGTGTTTATGCGTGGCTCTATCCCTGCAGAGGCAAGCTATACCGTTGCCGGTATCGGACGTTTTGAATTTCCTTTGGCAATGGCGGCCATTATTGATGGGGGGCATGTGCGCGTGGGTTTTGAAGACAATGTATATTTGTCGAAAGGAGTATTGGCAAAATCTAACGGCGAATTGGTAGCCAAAGTAGTCCGCATGGCAAAAGAACTCGGAAGAGAGATTGCAACTCCTCAAGAGGCACGGGTAATATTGGGATTAAAAGTGTAAAGTGTTAATTTTTTAAAATAAAAAATTACTCTCCTTGCCAATAATTAGGGGCTTCGCTAGTAATTGTAATATCGTGCGGATGGCTTTCTACCACTCCCGCGTTGGTAATTTTGCAAAATTTTGCTTGATGTAAATCAGTAACATATTTTGCGCCACAATAACCCATTCCAGCTTTGAGTCCTCCGGCCATTTGATAAATCACTTCATACAGGTTCCCTTTATAGGGTACTCTACCGGAGATTCCCTCGGGAACCAATTTTTTTACATCTTCCACATCACTTTGCATGTATCTGTCTTTAGAACCTTTTTGCATCGCTTCCAGCGAACCCATACCACGGTAACTTTTAAATTTACGACCGTTAAAGAGAATGGTTTCTCCCGGAGATTCTTCCACGCCGGCTAATAATCCGCCCAGCATCACCGAACTGGCTCCGGCAGCTAATGCTTTTACAATATCTCCGGAGTATCTGATTCCTCCATCTGCAATAATAGGGACACCACTATCTTTAATAGCTTTATACACCTCATAAATAGCGCTAATCTGAGGTACCCCTACACCGGCAACTACACGGGTGGTGCAAATGCTACCTGGACCAATTCCAACTTTTACGGCATCAGCACCGGCATTTACTAATGCTTTGGCGGCTTCGGCGGTGGCAATGTTTCCCACCACAACATCCAAATTCGGATATTCGCTTTTAATAGTTTTTAAAGTGTCAATAATATTTTTTGAATGGCCATGTGCAGAATCTAATACAATGGTGTCTACTTCGGCATCTGCCAATGCTGCAATTCTTTCTTGAGTATCAGGTGAAATTCCTACGCCGGCAGCCACACGCAAACGACCTTGTGTATCTTTGCAAGCAAAAGGTTTATCCTTGGCTTTGGTGATATCTTTATAGGTAATTAACCCAAGCAATTTTCCTTCATTGTCTACTACGGGCAACTTTTCTATTTTATATTGTTGGAGAATGTCGCTTGCCTGTTCAAGGGCAATCCCCGTTTTTGTAACAATTAGATTTTCTTTAGTCATTACAAGCTCAATAGGTTTATTGAAATCTTTCTCAAACCGGAGATCGCGATTGGTTACTATCCCAACTAACTTTTTAGCTTGGTTGACCACGGGAATTCCTCCAATTTTATATTCAGCCATCAATTTCAGAGCATTTCCTACTGTTTTTTCAGGTTGAATGGTAATGGGAGAAGTTATCATTCCATTTTCTGCTCTTTTTACAGATTTTACCTGTTTTGCCTGCTCCTCAATAGGCATATTTTTGTGAATTACACCTATACCACCTTCTCTGGCTATAGCAATTGCCATTTTGGCTTCCGTTACTGTATCCATAGCAGCAGAAACAAAAGGCACGTTTAATGTAATATTTTTAGAAAAACGGGTGGTTAAAATTACCTCTGCAGGCATAATTTCCGAATAAGCAGGAATCAGCAATAAATCGTCGAACGTAACCCCTTCAAGGAAAATTCTGTCGGTTTGAAATGAAGTCATTATAATATTCTTTGGTTTTATTGTAAGCAAATATGCCTCTTATCTCAAAATCATCAGCACACCCGTATAAGTTTTGGGGTTAGGAATAGCCTTATATTTGAATGCGTAATAATAAGTACCCTCCGGAAGTTTTTGTCCGCCCCTCGATAGCCCCTTAAAAGCTTCTTCTATATTATGGTATCCCTCTCCTTTGAAAACACATTTATAATTTTTTTGCTGAAAAACATTTCTTCCCCAAATGTCATAAATAATAAGTTCATTCTCTCTTTTAGGATTCAGTTTTTTAATTCCAAAAAACTCATTCAAATTATCCCCGTTTGGGGTAATGACATCAGGAATAATTAAGTCACAATCATACACTACTGTATCCTTATATTTGAAACAGCTATTTACGATACGTAAATTTTTCAGCGTATCATACAAACTGGTATCCATATAAGCGAGTACACGATAGTATCCCGGATTTTCTATTTCAATTTTGGGGTCAAAAACTGTCCAAACAGAATCTTTATGAGCAAACGACTTGTCGGAAGCAGAATATGTCCAGTCAAAAGCCGTTAAATTGGTTTTTAAATTTATAGTCCCTTTCATATCATCTTGGGAACAAAAATCTTTTTGGTTGAACTCTATTTTTAATTGAGCCGTATCAATAATAGTAAATATAAGCACTTTTAAAGTGTCGCAACCCATGTCAGGATCCATTGCAGGGAAAACCATAAGAATAGAATCGGGGTAGGCGTCATCAATATCGATTCGTCTTTTTCTCACCTCATTTTCCCATTTCACAGAGTCACAAGAACTAATACTATATTCCTCATAAATGTAGGGGTCCATTCGAATATGCCAACGTACCAAACTGTCGCATCCGGAGGATATTGAATATAGGGTATTCCAGGGAGTATACTTATCACTTTGAACATCATGATAAGTATAGGTAGAATCTCCCAAAAAAACTGAAATAGACCTTCCCTGACATATTGTAGTATCTAAATCTGTTCGTAAATAATCAATTTTTATAATAGTGGTTAAGGTATCTTTAATAGGAATCGTATCGGAAAGAATTTCAAAATAAACATTTATTTTATAGGTAGTTATATTTGGTTCAGGAGCAATAATAGAGAATTTCCACTTAATAGGTGTTGTATTACAAATGGTATCGTGAGAACCGTCATGCCAGCAAAAAGTAAAATTTTTAATATTAGTATCTAAAACTGCGAAATCAAAAAGAATAGAATCATTAGGGCAGTACCTGCCGGCTGTGTCAGTCAAAATTTTTTCTCCATTAATCAACATGACAAAATAATTGCTTTTGGGGGCTTTGAGCGTTGATTTTCGTTTAGATTTCTGCGCAAATCCAAACGCTACCATACTACAAATAATAAGTAAAAGTGTGATTTTCTTTAACATTGTGAAAAAAAATTAATGGTTGCAAATGTACATCATTTTATAAAATGAATTATTAGTTGCGTATTTATTACTATTTTTCTAATTTTCTTTCGTATTTCTATAAGGGAAAGTTAATGCACAATAAAGTGATCTTATCTTTTTATTTGGTATAGTTTTTTTATGGCAGCAGAGTCCTTGCATAATCCATTATCTTATTAATTCGCCTGATAGTTTCCGGTACTCCGATAAATTCAATAATATCAAATAAATCAGGGCCTTTGGAGTCTCCTACTAATGCAAGACGCAGACAATTTAGGAGTTGCCCCATATTTAATTGATTTTCATGAATAAATGTTAACGTTTGATGGTGTGCAACTGTTTTATCAAAAGGAGAAAAAGAAGTAAAAATATTAATAATCTTTTCTAAATGCACGTTTGTATCTTCTTTCCAGCGTTTTTTAAAAACTTCGTAGTTATAAGTTTCCGGTGCATGAAATAAAAATGAACATGGGTCCCAAAAATCAGTAATGAAATAAACACGATCTTTTACAAGTTTTATGGCTTTTTCAATTTGCTTAGTATCGGGAAAAATATTTTTTTCAGCGAGTTGATGTGCGAGATAGGGTACCAATTCTTTGTCTGGTTTTTGCTGAATATAATAATGATTAAACCACTTGGCTTTATCCAAATCAAACTTGGCCCCCGATTTACTAACTTTTTCCAACGAAAAGCGAGCCACAAGTTGCTCCAAATTCATAACTTCTTCCTCTGTACCGGGGTTCCAGCCTAACAAAGCCAGGAAGTTATTTATGGCTTCCGGCAAATAGCCACTTTCACGGAATCCCGAAGAAAGTTCACCCGACTTTGGGTCTTTCCATTGCAGTGGAAAGACAGGAAATCCAAGTCTGTCTCCGTCTCGTTTGCTCAGTTTTCCGTTTCCGTCGGGTTTTAGTAGTAAGGGTAAATGGGCAAATTGTGGTGCTTGCCATTCAAAAGCTTTGTAGAGCATCACGTGTAGCGGTGCAGAAGGAAGCCATTCTTCACCGCGAATTACATGCGTAATTTCCATTAGATGGTCATCTACTATATTGGCTAAGTGATATGTAGGTAATCCGTCAGATTTAAAAAGTACTTTATCATCTAATAACTGTGAATTAATTATTACTTCACCACGGATAAGATCGGAAATATGAATTTCAGTATTTTCAGGATATTTGAAGCGAATGACATAGTTTCCAAGTAATTTTTTTTCTATTTCTTCCTGATTTAATGTTAATGAATTACACATTTTATTTCGTGTATTCAGATCGTATTGAAATATTTTTTTCTCTGCTTCTGCTTCTTTTCGTTTTTTTTCCAATTCTTCAGAGGTATCGAAAGCGTAGTATGCCCACCCTTTTTCAATTAATTCATCTACATATTTTTTATAGATATGTACTCTTTCTGATTGTTTGTATGGTGCAAATGCACCACCTACATGTACCCCTTCATCAAAAGTAATACCCAGCCATTTAAAAGACTCAATAATATACTCTTCGGCTCCCGGTACGAATCGGGCTTGATCAGTATCTTCAATACGGAGAAGTAATTTTCCATTATTTTGTTTAGCAAATAAATAATTATACAAACAAGTACGGACACCCCCTATATGCAACGGACCTGTTGGGCTTGGGGCAAAGCGAAGACGAACCGTTTCAATTTTATTATTCGGGCACATACTCAGTATAATATCTAAATCCTAAATGTCTTGTTTTAGAACCTGTAATTAATGAATCTTCAGAGGCCCTCCCCACGGAAGCCGTAATTACAGGAGCTTTAAATCTTGAAGAAAAAAATCCAAATGCTAATCCTTCACTTGTTTTCAAATTTGAATAAATAATATTTACTTGTTGAAAACTGGATGTAGGTTCGTTTGATTTTAAAAATTTACATAAACTCGTATCTGCTGCCCAGGCTTCTATTTCAATACATATACCCGGTTTCTTAGGGGTTCCTATATATCGCGTTACATTTGGATTTGAGGACAATTTTCCGGCAATATCACTATAATAAGTTTTAGGAAATGTTTTTTCAATATAATTTCCATTTATTTTAAATGTTTCTCCCAGGTGGGGAGTTATATTCTTAACAATCTTGCCTTCATAAACTACCTTATTTGTTTTTTTATTGACTTCAAAGTAAAGAAAATTTACATGGATTTCATAATCTGCAGCATTTGTTGCTTGAGAAAATTTAAGAAATTGATTTTTGCCATATTTGGTGGTCATATCCAGTTCTTGCGGTAGCTCTACTATGTTAAATGCACCTACCATAGGAGTTTTCCCCTCTGTAATTTTTCCGCTTAAATGGGTAATTACAATTTTATAAACATAATCTTTGGAGAGGGGTTCGGTAGTATAGTATATCATCTTATCTTTATCATAATAAAAGAATCCCGAATCTCTCGGAAACACATTTGTTGTATAAAGCGGGATAGGCTGGCGCGCAGTTCTTTGGTTGTCTTTATATTCTTGTAAAACGGCCGTTATTTGGTCGTAATAATAGATGCTGTCGGGATTTTGTGCGTCTAACGAGACTCCTCCATGGGATTGAAAGCCTTTATAAATTTTAACATAATGAATGGAGTCCTTATAGTTTAATATTCCATAAACGACAGGAACATCTTGATAGGGTGCATTCAAATCAAAATCCGGTTTACAAGATATAAACAAAAAGAGCAAAGCAATTCCGGATAAAAAATAAGCAGTTTTCATAGGATTTTGTTTAAGGTTAAAAAGGTCAAAGTACTGAACTTAAAATTATCTTGTTACCATTTTATCGCCTCCGAGTCTCTTATCCATTTTGGCCCAATTCTATTCCCTTCTTTATCATAGTTTGAATTTTCTATATATTTTTCGTTAATTGAATAAATTAATCTAAATGTTAATGTATTATGAAATGGCCAACGATTTACCGGCGCTGTAGCATTTTCGCTCTGAGAGTAAAACTTTCTCATTTTACCAAATGGAGCCAATGAGTATTGAAATCTAAAATTTAATTTTAGACCTTTATAAATAGGGATTTTGACATCTGCCATAATACCCCAATCATTCTTATTATATCTTCCTGAGCTAACTGTAGTAGTGAGCCATCTTGCCCCCGAGTTCATTTTTGTTTTACTATAATCCATCTGCATCTCTCGGATATACACTAGCCGTCCCCAAGAGACACCTACCCCAATTCCTATTTTTGATCTTGGGTCTTCAAAATGTACTAACAGAGGGACTTCAAGATAATCCGTACGTAATTTATAGAAGATTTTTTTATCATAATCCGGATAATTAGGGTCAATCAGCAAAGTATCTCCTTTGGCAATATATTCCACATAAGTTCTGTTTTTGAGTAACGCACCTTTTTGTGAATACAGAAGTTCCAGAGTTAGTGAAAAACGTTGTTTTTTATCTAACATTAATTTCACAAAAGGGCCTCCGTTAAATCCTATTTTATTATATCCAAAAACTTCATCTCCATCTACCTGAGTAAGATTAATTCCTGCTGCCATTCCGCCGATAAAACGTTGTGCGGAAACTGAAGGCAGAAAGCAAATGAGTGACAGCAGAATAGAGAAAGCGATGAGATGTTTATTCATATCAGTTTTTTACGGAATTACAATGGGAAATTGATGATTAAATTCCATTCTATAGGGTTCGCCGATAATATTGGTAAGAAAATCAACATATTGATTTGAGAACTGGAACTCATTAGGGTCATAGTATGGCTTCGGAAGTGGAAAATTTCCAATATTTCCCATTTCAATAGCATCGGTATGAAACTCTTCCAATTCGCAATAGGGAATAACTTCACGCATTACCGGCATTTTTCCATAATCTTCTCTTAGTAAAAGATCTACAATTTTATCTGCTAATGTTGAAGTCAACCGCCTATCATACTCATAACATCTACCGGATCGTGGGATGTAGCCTGATATTTGCCCACGTGCTTCAATACCTAATTTTTTATTGATTTCAGATGCGATAACTCCGCATATTCCGCCGAACCGTGGGTGTCCATATTCATCTACTTCGGAACTGGCATATACCATTTCAATTTCGTCTTTTTCATTGTTATACCATCTTACCCCTTCAGCAACCGCAATAATTAAGCTACGTTTTGGGTTTTTCATATAATTTTCTTTCACCTTTTCGAAGAAAAAATCTTTACGTGCCTTTGTAACTACCACTTCCGGAATTAAAGCCATCTGCGCACCTCCAAACATAGCGGTTCCGGTAAGCCAACCGGCATCCCTGCCCATCACTTCCAAAACCATAATACGCTGGTGAGACTCATTGGTAGTATGCAACTTTGCTGTTAGTTTTTTTATTTGCATGGCCCCTGACGGGAAGCCGGGGCACAAAACTACTTCGTTTTGCTTGCCCTGATAATAGTGCATGGTACGTGTCCGTAAATCATTATCAATGGTTTTGGGAAATCCTAAAACAGGAATACCGTAAGTTTCGTACATTCGTTTGGCGGCTCCATTAGTATCATCTCCGCCAATAGTTACCAGCACATCTATTTTGTAACGTTCAATATTACGTAAAATTTGCTCGGATCGGTCTTCCTGATTCTTCTTGCTTGGAAATGGGTTGGTTCTACTTGATAACAATCCGGTACCTCCGTACATTCCGTTGTAGGGAATATGAGTTAAATCTACAACATCGCCATCTCCAAGTAACCCTTTCCATCCACGGAGTACGCCGTATACTTTAAAGCCCAACATAGATGCACGATTTCTAACAGCCTCAATACTTGAATTAATAGCCGGTGTATCTCCCCCACCCGACAAAATTGCTAAGGTTTTTCCTGCAAAAAGTTTCTCTTTTTTCATGTAATGTTAATATGTTATCTATTAATAATCGGCAAAAATAGCAAAATCATTAAATATATTTATTAAAAAAATCAACTTTCTATATATTTCGTGTATATTCGCAGCCGCAGTAAAATGAGTGCCATGAGCAAACGGTGGATTTTAAAAAAACAATACGAACGCGCTGTTATTGAAGATTTTGCAAAAGAGCTGAATATAGAAAAACCGCTTGCTGCTTTATTGTTAAATAGAGGAATAAATACTGTAGAAGTTGCAAATGATTTTTTTAATCCTGATATAAATAAACTGCACGACCCTTTTCTTATGAAAAATATGGATATTGCGGTTGACCGATTATCCCAAGCAATCATAAAAAATGAGAAAATATTAATTTATGGCGACTATGACGTAGATGGAACTACGGCTGTTGCACTTCTCTATTCTTTTCTAAGTGAGATAATAGGGTCTGATTATAAAAAACATATAGAATATTATATTCCTGACAGGTATACAGAAGGGTATGGTATATCCGATAAAGGAATAGAATATTGCCACCAAAATAATTTCACACTTCTTATCTCTTTAGATTGCGGTATAAAAGCCAATGATAAAGTGGATTTAGCACGCAACTATGGTATTGATGTGATTATCTGTGACCATCACTTGGAAGGAGATACCTTACCCAAAGCGATAGCCATTCTTGATCCCAAGTGTTCGCAATGTACTTATCCCTATAAAGAGTTGTCCGGGTGCGGGGTTGGATTAAAATTTATTCAGGGATATTGCCAAAAACATGACCTTCCTGACCAATTATGGCTTTCTAAATTAGATATGGTAGCCATCAGTATCGCTTCCGATATTGTTGCCATAACCGGTGAAAATAGAATTTTAGCCTACTATGGCTTAATTATTATCAATCGTTTTCCCCGCGTTGGCGTAAAATCTATTATTGAACAAGCCGGGATTAAAATTCAATATCCTCCTAAAGAAAATACTATTTTTTCCCGCCAAATTCAAATTTCAGACCTGGTATTTTTTGTAGGACCCCGAATTAATGCTGCAGGTCGTATCAATACCGGTCGGGAGTCGGTAAAACTTCTCATTTGTGAAGATGAAGACAAATCCCTGGACATAGGAAAAAATATTAACTCTCACAATGATACACGTAGAGAATTAGATAAAAAAGCCACGGAAGAAGCCATTAATCTTATTTTAACTCAAGAGGAGTTTGCACAAAGAAAAAGCATTGTTTTGTATAATCCAAAGTGGAATAAAGGAATTATCGGTATCGTAGCCTCCCGATTAGTGGAGGAATTTTATAAACCTGTTATTGTAATTACTGATTCTCCGGATGGATTAATCACAGGTTCAGCGCGTTCTATTAAAGAATTTAATATTTACAATGGCATTGATTTTTGTTCGGAATTATTGGAACATTTTGGCGGACATAAATTTGCTGCCGGGTTATCTTTAAAAAAAGAAAATTTAGAAGCTTTCTCCGAAAAATTTGAACAATTTGTATCTCAGAATATTAACGATGATGACTTTATCCCGGAAATAGAGGTTGATATGGAACTTGATCTCGGAGAGATTACGACCAACTTTATGAACAACTTGAAACGCTTTGCTCCTTTTGGCCCTGAAAATATGTCCCCCATTTTTATGTCAAAATCTGTTGTAGAAGAAGGAAATGGAAAGATTGTTGGAGATAAACATATAAAAATGAGATTGCTATATAGGAATAGAGCCAGCCAGCCGATTGATGCCATTGCTTTTAATCAAAAGTTACATTACGAACATATTGCAAACCAAAAAGATTTTGATATTTTATACCATGTAGAAGAAAATACATGGAACAATGTTACTAATATTCAATTAAATATAAAAGACATTCGAATTAATCAGTAATTCTTTCGCACTATTACAATTTTAAAAATATAATTTGACCTCAAAAAGAAATATTTTATTTTTTTCTTATTTTTGCAAAACTTAACAACTAATAAAAAAATTATGAAGTTTATTGTATCTCGTGATGTTTTATACAAGAATTTAAGCGCCATCAGTGGTGTTTTAGGAACTAACAGTACTTTACCTATATTGGATAATTTTCTTTTTACCGTTGAAGGAGATATGCTTACCCTTATGGCTTCCGACTTAGATGCCACAATGACAGCAACCATACAACTTACCAATGTAGAAGGAGAAGGATCGGTAGCCGTTCCATCAAAAACCATTTTAGAAACTTTAAAATTGATGGAAGATACTCCTATTGTTTTCGATATTAATCTTGAAAACCACACTCTTAAATTTTCAGCAATAAATGGTGAATATGACTCTTCCTGCTTCCCTGGCGAAGAATATCCTGCCATAAAGGCTATGGATACTTCTCAAATATTTGAAATTGACGCTCAGATTTTACAACGCGCTATCAGTAAAACTTTATTTGCAACAGGGAATGATGAACTTCGCCCGAACATGATGGGCATTTTGTGCGAACTCTCTCCTGAAAATATTACTTTTGTCGCTACAGATGCGCATAAATTGGTTTGTTATAAAAATACAGCAGTAAAGATAGATGACACTATCTCATTCATATTACCCAAAAAACCTATTGCACAACTTAAATCTATTTTAGCCGGAGTAACTGAAAAAATTAAGGTTGAATATGCTGTGGATACCCATCATATTCGCTTTTCATTTGGAAATATCGTCCTATTCTCTTCTTTAAAGGAAGGCAAATTCCCGGCTTATCAATCTGTAATCCCTAAAGAGAATCCTAATAAGTTTGTAGTAGATAAAAAGGCTTTTCATAAATCTATCTGTCGTGTGGGTATATACTCTAACCAATCCACTTATCAAGTGAGAATCTCGCTCTCTGAAGAAAAAACGGTAATTACTGCGGAAGATTTAGACTTTTCTAACAAAGCAGAAGAAAATATTGTGGGCACCTATTCGGGAGAAGCCATGGATATCGGATTTAATTCAAAATTTTTGCGAGAAATGTTGGAAAATATGGATTCTAACGAAATCTCACTTGAAATGTCTCAGCCCAATCGTGCTGCATTGCTAATTCCCACTGAACAAGACTCTCCCGAAGAAGATTTATTAATGCTTATCATGCCTGTAATGTTAAACTACTAAAATTTTGGCTCAAGAGTTTGCTCCGGAATAATCTCTTTGCGTATTTCGAAATTTTCATTCATGATAAAAAGCGCAGATTTTTCCAAAATTATTTTTTTGTCTTTAAGTTCTGTTTTTAAATCATATTTCCAAATTATTGACTGTCCGGGTGCTAAATTGGCCGTGAAAAACTCTACAGAATTTTCCTTACCTGTTTGTGTATCCGATATTTTTATTAACTCAATCTGAGAATGAAACAATTCCTGACGTAAAGATACCGCTGTTTGATTAATTCCGTTGATAAATACAAAAGTTACGGAGATTGTATTGAGTTTTTCTAAACTTACCGTTTGGCTATATTGCCATAACAGTTCCCCGTGGTCATTAATTAATTTGTTGCTTTGAGCAAAGATGTGAATGGAAACTGCCATAAAGACAATTATCAACCCATAAGATAGAAAGAGAAACTTCCTCATTTGATTAATTTCTAATTTGTAATTTATTTCTTACCGGATTGGCATAAATATCAAGTAAATAATGCATCATCTTCTCTTTTGATACCTCAGATACAATCGATTTTTCATTCAAATAATCCATAAAAGTAGTTTTTTCTTCCCATGTATAATGATTAGAAAACCTTGTTGAACCCTCTTGAATATCTAATGCAATATAGTTTTGCGGGAATAAAAAATAATTTTTATAAATTTGATTGTCAATTTGTTTACAAAGTTGGATAAGTTTTTCATTTAAGGGGAGTTTTATAGGAATAGTATCAATCTCCTCTTGTAATGGTTTTCCAATAACAAAATGCACGTCTCCTTTATAGCCGGTAATTCCTTCAATAATACTATGGGTATCTTCTCCTGCCTTTTTTATATAGGGAGAATTTTCGGAAAGTGCCAATTCCCTTGCTTTCAGTTGTGCACATGGTTCATACTGGTAAGAGATTGTAACCGGGGTAATTTGCATTTGTTTTAAGGTGTGCATCATATTTTTGGGGTCTGCCAGAGATAACATCTTTAAGAGACCTCGTTGTGTTTTATCATCTCCGTTTTTTGTTCTGCCATTTCCCTGCGCAATCCACACTGATTCTTTTTCTTCAAAAATACAATGTTTTATATAAGAAGATAATAAGTTTGTATTTTCCATTTTCTCTTTCAAGGTACCCGAACGCAATACTAAAAACATTTTGTGAATGCGAGCTAATTCTACAAAAAGCGGAGTGGAAATAAGATTGTCTCCTATGGCTATTTGGGTTTCTTCATATCCTTTTGAAAAAAAATAGATTTGTAGAAATGCGGAATCCAATACAATATCTCTATGATTACCAATAAATAAATATTGTTTTTGGGGATTAATATTTTCAATCCCTGAATAGTAGAGTTTTGTACATGTTTTATCTGTAAAATAGTGAAAAACCCTATTCGCAAAAGCTAAGTGAAACTCAAACTGAGTATTACAATTTAGAACTTCTTCAATCCATTCATCTACATTTATTTTATCCTTAAAAATAGAAAGTTGTTGTATGAATTGAGTATCAGTAAATAGTTTTTTTACTGCCTCCATGGTTTCTTTTTTACTATAAGGGCGAATCTTATCAAATAGATGTTTCATCGTTTATTTTTAAGTATAAAAATTTCAAAAATAGAATATGAAAAATAAATAACCATAAAAGCACCGACAAAATTCCAACGATCCTCTTTCTTAAAAACCAAATATAATACAAGAAATAGAAAAATAGCGATCAGTTTTATAATCCGGGATAACATGTAGCGTACAATAAACTTTTTTTCAGAAAGCTGTGACGGAGTGTGAAGAATAAGATATAGAGTCAATAAAGTTATAAGAAAGAAGAAGATAATAATAAATGGAATGGCTATTGAAGCATATTTTGGTGATACCCACTGGAATAAAATTCCAATGAGCGACATAATGACAGAAAAAACCACCAGTTGAAAAATACATTTGTAATTCTTCATACTATTCATCTTTTTTCTTTTTATAGGTTTCTTTACTAATCACATAATACAAAGAGAGCAGTATCGCAAGAATAGAAAATAGAATGGTAAAAATGTGATAGTTTCCGGTTTTTTCATCTAATTTTATTCCACCGAAAACACCTAAAAAAATGATAATTCCCATTTGAAAAACCAATCCTAAATAATTCGTTTCTTTTGGAATATTTTCTTTACCGCTCATATTTTGTAAAACTTCTTAATTTTCACTTTCAACATCAGCATTAGGAGGATTCATAATGCAGTTTCCCACAAAATTAGCTCCGGGTTCTATGGCAATTTTATTTATCCGTATATTTCCGGTTAGCACTGCTGATGCCTTTAAGGAAAGGAGTTCGGTTGCCATAATGTCGGCTTTGGCTTCACCCTCTATCTCAATAGAATGACATTTGATTTTTCCTTCAATGATTCCGGTTTTTCCGATATAGATTTTCGAGTTAGAAGTAATATTCCCTTTTAAGGAACCATCAATTCTGCAATCGCCTGTAGAAACAATATCTCCCGTAAGTACTGTGCCGGAAGCAATAATATTAACTCCCCCAATTTCTTCTTGTTCTAAATTTTTTGCCATAAGAATATTGTTTAATAAAAAGATTTTTTGAAATGAATGCAAATAAAGATAAAATTCTCTGAATTACGTACAAAAAAATACATAAGTACGAAAAAACTTTCAAAATCCATTAAAGTGAATGAACAAGGGTGGTAACATTAACAAGAAACCAATAATCACCAGGATTGATACAAAAGGGAAGAAGAATTTAAGCCATTTGGTGTATGGAATGCGTGCAATTCCTATGCAGCCGATGAGCACACCGGAGGTTGGTGTAATCATATTGGTAAACGCTTCGCCCAATTGATAGGCAAGAACGGTTACTTGTCGCGAAACGCCAATAATATCTGAAAATTCAGCCATCATTGGAACAGTAAGTACAGCCTTTGCAGAACTTGATGGAATTAAAACGTTTAACACGGTTTGAATAGCATACATGGCTCCTACGGATCCAATTTCATTGGCATTAGACATAATTTGAGAAATCCCATAAAGGATAGTGTCAATAATTTTTCCATCTTCTAAAATGATAATAATACCACTTCCGATAGCTACTACCAAAGCGGCATTCATAATATCTTTACATCCTTCCAAAAACAACCGAATAATCTTATCAAAAGTATGATGATAGGCAAATCCGCTTGCTACACCCAAAGCAAGGAACAAACCGGCTATCTCCCCCACATACCAATGGTATCCCAATACACCCACTATCAAAACTAACACTGTCAGCAGTAGTAAGGAGAGGATGTAACTATGAACTGACTTATATGCGGCATAGAAGCCAAAGAGAATAAAAAAAGCGGCTATAACAGGAAACAGCATCACCGTAAAATTTCTGTTACCCACTGTAATTGTGCTATAAGTAAACGTATATGAGCAGTAAAGGAGAGTAAAGGTAACTATTCCGTAAATAAGCCAGGTGCTCCATGATGATTTTTGTGTTTCAACAACTATATGTGTATTGGCCGCTTTTTCGTGCCAATACTTATCTATTTCATACATAGGAGATTTTTTGGGATTTTTTCTTACTTTGTTGGCATACCACAGTGTAAAGGCAATAGCTATGCTTGTAAGTATAAGCCAGCATAGAACCCTGTATTCCAGACCGGAAAATATGGGTATCCCCGCCAATCCTTGTGCAATACCTATAGTAAACGGATTAAACATTGCGCCGCCAAACCCTATGTGTGCCGCCACATAGCAGATCAATACACCTGTTATGGAATCATACCCCATAGAAATAGATAGCGGTACAAAAATGATAATAAATGCGATCGTTTCTTCGCTCATGCCAAAAATGGCCCCGAATAAACTAAACACAATCATAATGAGAGCAATTACAATGTTATTGACGCCAATTTTTCTGAAAAATTTGATTTTTTGCAACTTTTCAGTACTTTTCAAGAACCCGGAAATACCGATGTGAATTGCATTAGTGGCATTAAGTATCCAAAAGGCCCCTCCTAACATAAAGATAAAGGAAATAATATGTGCAGTTCTTGAAAATCCTTTATAAAAAGCGGTAAAAATTTGCCAAGTTTGAGGATTATTCTCCGTATATTGAAATGTACCTCCTTTTACTACGCTTCGAGCAATCCCATCTACCTCTACGGTTTCACGGCAAAACTCGCCTCCGGGAACAACCCATGTTGCAATGGCACAAATAATTACGATACTAAATACAATGGTAAAGGTGTGTGGAATTTTCATAAAAATATAATAGATTTACTGGTTGAAATTCAATTTTTTAAAATGCAAATGTATAAAATTTCATATTGGAAGGATGCCCTTTCAAATATCGAAAACAAAAAACACCTTTCTAATAATAGGGAAAATCTTGTAAATATGAAGTATTAAAAAAGATTTTGTTGATATGATGTATAAAAATATATTTTTGCGGCGGGTAAGTTTTCTACGATCTGCTCCCTTTTAACTCCCCCAGGGCAGGAATGCAGCAAGGGTAGATCGGTTGTAGCGATGCGATAGAAAGTGCTTACCTTTTTTATTTTTAAGTAAATATGTTAATAAAGATTTATCCTCATAACCCTAATCCGAAAGCTATTCAACAGGTGGCCAATTGTTTACGTAACGGTGGTATTGTAATTTTTCCCACTGATACCATTTACGGTATGGGATGTGATATTTATAAACCTAAATCTGTAGAAAAAATTATTACCATTTTAAAAGAAAGTAAAAAAAAGAACACACTCTCTTTTATTTGCCATGATCTCAGTCATTTATCAGATTTTACGCTTCCTATTGAAAATCATATTTTTAAAGCAATGAAGCGGGTATTGCCTGGTCCTTATACTTTCATCTTAAACGCTAATAGTCATGTACCTAAAATAATACACAGCGTAAAAAAAACAGTAGGAATTCGTGTTCCTGATAATAACATTATTAGAGCCATAGTAAAAGAATTAGGGCACCCTGTTTTCTCTACTTCCATCAAAAACGAAGATGAAATTGTTGAATATATTACTGATCCCGAACTGATTTACGAAAAGTATAGCGATTTAGTAGATTTAGTAGTAGATGGCGGATATGGGGATAATATTCCTTCGACTGTAATTGATTGTACTTCAGGAAGTATTGAAATTATCAGAGAGGGAAAAGGGGATTTATGGGAGTTAGTGTAGGGCAATATGGAAAAATACTCAACTTATAAGTTAGAATAATTAATATTTCATGTATTTTTGCGCGCTTTCTGCCCGAATGGCGGAATTGGTAGACGCGCTACATTCAGGGTGTAGTAATCGCACGGTTGTGCAAGTTCGAGTCTTGTTTCGGGCACAAAGAAAATACTAATGAATTAATATGCAATTTATTAGTATTTTTATTTATGTGATTTTGTCCTGTTTTTGTCCTTTCGAGAAGGAATATATTTACGAAATTGTCTCTATTCACAAAGGTTTCAATATTTAATAAACAACAATTTTTCGAACTTCACCAAAATTTGATTTTAAAAAATAGATTCCGGATGGAAGTTCGGAGGCCTTAATATCATAATTTTTATTATCTACGCTAAAACTATTCAACAGTTTTCCTTCAATAGTAAAGAAAGAAAAAGTAGTTGAAATATCTACATGTGTAATACTAATAGTTTGTGTTGCTGGATTATAATAAGCATCGAAACTTTTAGCCACAGGTGTTTGAATAGCATTTGTTTTTGGTTTAATTACACTTAATACAAAATCATCGAAATAGAAGCCATCCCGTTCAGTCCACCCATCGCTTACTAATTTGAATCCCACTTTGATATTATTTCCTTTATATTTACTTAAATCAACCACTTCGTGCACCCAATCCATCTGAACACCATCATATACCGGCTTAAAATCCTGATACCCACTTCCGGGTTTTGTATATTTTCCTTCTTGGGGTTCCCAGTATCCGTTGTTTGCCGAAACAAGAAATTGCACATAATCGTAATTTGTTTCTATATCCCACTGGGCTTCAAACTCGGCAAAAACGGCAATAGCGTCTGTTAAATCGTAAAAATTTTTAGAATAGATAGTGTTGTTCGCATAGTATGAATAATAATCGTAAGGAGAATCTGCAATAGAGTGTGTCGGGGATGAATATTTAGACGTAGTAAGCCCCCAGAAATCAGAACTCCAATGATCCATGTTTTCACAATCATCTTCAAAAAGTTTCTCCACCACGCCGAAGAATTTTGAGAAGCGCTGTTTATGGGTAAATGTTCCATTATTCACACAAATGTCAAAAACAATTTGAGTGTCGGAAGAGATGTCAGGTTTTAGAACAATGGAAAATTCTCCTTGTTTTCTATCTAAGGTGTAAAGGTTTTCAAAAACCAGCGGGGTGGTTTGCACCGACTGAATATTATCGGAAACAGGTACAATAGTAACCTCAAAATCAGCATTTTGAGCACGACCCAAAGAGATAAGTTCAAATGTAAAACTATTATTCAGTTCTTGAAACACAAATCCGGTTTTATCTTCAATTTCAGCGTATGGCAAAGCAAGCCGCATCAAATAGTTGTTCATCCATACATGTCCGGCACAAATCTCTTCAATACGGCTGGCGGGAGGCCAAAACCCTTCGTAGGGGTCGCCGGCTTCGGGACAAAACGAAATTACTAAATTTTTGGTTTCACGTTCTCCGCAAAACCAGTCTTCCGAACTTCCATTTGCATAATAATTCAGTATTTGATAAGTATTTCCGTAAGCATAGCGATTTTCTGCTGTAAGTCGTTCGGCATAAGTTCTATAAACAGGATACTCGGTGGGCACGTCATTTGCATACCCAAAAGGATACACCAAATAGTTTCCATACGTATGGTTATTTAAACAGAGCGATATTTCATTTTCTTCACAAAAATCTCTAAGCACTTGGGTTTCTATTTCACTGAAAGGTACTGAACCTCTGTATGTTTCATTCTCTTCATACGGAGAAGAGCCATAATCGTCGTATCCCCACATGTATCCCCAATTTCTGTTAAGGTCAATTCCATACCACCATCCCGAGTTTGGGTTTCTATTTTTGCGCCACATGCCGCCCCCATAAGGATTGGTTTGACGGTTATACTCATAGCCATCGGGACAAACGCAAGGCACAAAGTAAAGTTCCAAATTATCAAGATAATAGGTGATTTCAGGGTCAACGCCATATTTTTCCAATAAATTCCACATTTGATAAATCATTTGGTGCATTCCGGCGGGTTCACGGGCGTGGGTAAGCGCAGTGTAAAGCACACGCGGTTTATCCTGTTTTACTTCTAAATTACCTGAAATTTTTACCCAGTAGATATTTCTTCCCTCAATTGTTTGTTGCGGGAAAGCCTCCTTCTCTGAAATTAAATTAGGATACTCCGCCCTCATCTCATCCAATTCGGTTGTCATTTCCGCCAAGGTAAAATATCCCCCCATACTCCCCAAGTGAAAATGTGCAGGAGTCCTATTTCCTTTAAATGTTTTGGGGTTTCTCTTCATCTCTTTATTCAGTTTTTCAATAGAAACGCCTTCATTTTGCTTTACATAATAGGCCGACATATTTTCAATCAATATTTCATAAGGGATTTCCGTTTCCTGAATCTTTTTCAACTCATAATCAGAAAATTCACCAATAATATAGACACCTTTTCTAACATCTAAATTTTCTAAACAAACCCCTTTTTTTAATAATGCGTTAACATGCTCCTGCTTGGAAGCATAAATTTTAACACGTGAGTAATTGGCTTGTTTTTCCTGAGCAGCTAAAACAACAAATGCCCATAAAAAAATGAGAAAGAGGGTAATTTTTTTCATATTTACATAAATTATGTGCGAAAATAATAAATTTTCAACAATATAAAGAATTGAAAAAATATATCTAATTCAAATAGATTTTTTATTTTTGCCATTCAAAAAAATAATATAGATTATTATGGCAATAAATCACAAAAATCTTTTTCCTACTGTTACAGATGAACAATGGAACGATTGGAAGTGGCAACTGAAAAATCGTATTGAAACTTTGGATGCGCTGAAAAAATATGTGCATTTGAGTTCCGAAGAGGAAAACGGCGTTAAGGAATCGTTAAAAACTCTGCGGATGGCAATTACACCATACTATTTAAGTCTGATTAATCCGGAGGATAAAAATTGTCCCATTCGAAAGCAGGCGATTCCTACTAAATTTGAAACTCATAAGGCAGCGGCAGATTTGTTAGATCCTCTTGATGAAGACGAAGATTCGCCGGTATCGGGATTAACTCATCGCTATCCGGATAGAGTACTGTTCTTGATTACCGACAGGTGTGCCATGTATTGCCGTCATTGTACCCGAAGACGTTTTGCAGGACAACACGATTGTGAATCGTCGCAAGAGCGTATTCAAAGAGGAATTGATTATATTGCCGCTACTCCACAGATTCGCGATGTGCTGCTTTCCGGCGGTGATGCTTTAATGGTAAGCGATGCCATGTTGGAATCCATTATTCAACGTTTACGCAAAATCCCTCATGTTGAGATAATTAGGATTGGCACACGCGCCCCCGTAGTCTGCCCGCAACGCATTACAGATGATTTAGTTAATATGTTAAAGAAATATCATCCTGTTTGGCTAAATACACATTTTAACCATTCTAACGAGATGACAGATGAAGCAAAAGTAGCTTTGTCAAAATTGGCTGATGCTGGAATTCCGTTAGGAAATCAAACCGTTTTGTTAAGAGGGGTGAATGATTGTATTTTCGTAATGAAACGGTTGGTACACGACCTAGTAAAAAACCGTGTTCGCCCTTACTATATTTACCAATGTGATTTATCTCTTGGAATAGAACATTTTAGAACCTCTGTAGCAAAAGGAATTGAGATTATTGAAGGCTTACGCGGACACACATCCGGATATGCAGTGCCAACTTTTGTGGTGGATGGACCTGCAGGAGGTGGAAAAATCCCGGTAATGCCTAATTATTTAATTTCTCAAGGAAACAATCGCATCGTATTACGTAATTATGAAGGCGTTATTACAACCTATACGGAACCTGACGACTATACAGGTAACTGTAATTGTTGTAATGCTGACCAACAACAACATAAGGCGGAAGGAGTTGCATCGCTTTTAAACGGCCAAATGTTAGCGATTGAACCTGCTATTTTAGACCGAAGAAAAAGACATGCAAAGAAATAGATTCCTCTTTTTCTTTTTATTGTTCATTTTATTTATATTTATTTTGTTTTCTTATTCTTGTAAAAGAACAACGAATGGAATAGGGATTACCCCAAGCGCATTGAAAAATCACCTGCAAAATGCCCGAATTTTTGGAAATGTTTACTCTATTGAAACTGATACTTATTTTTATTCAGACAAAGATTCAATTTATGTTTTTTTAAACAAAAATTTCCAGTTCTATAATACTGGGGGTTATCTCATGGATGTTTATGATTTAAATAAAAACAACGATACCATTTCTAAAAAAACACTCTATTATTTGCCGAATGTAAAAGAAAACTATTGGGAAGAAAAAAATTTCAAAGAGTATAGTTTTTCAAAAGATACTTCTATTTATGATATCAATGGATTTAAAATAGAAGAGCGGTTTTTTCTAAATGACACATTGTTATATAGAATTGAATATAAGACAGATGGAATTGGAAGTATTATAGAAATGAAACGATTTCTCCCCGAATATCATTTAACGAATAAAATGTACTATAATAACGATGGATTAGTACAACGGATAGAGGAATATGACCCACAAAATCAGCTTTATAAATTTTTTACTATTGAATATGATAAATATGGCAATGAAGTAAACCGCTGTGCTTTTAAAAATATTCATGATATGATTGAATTTACTTATACTCAATATAATAATAAAGGTTGGTTGCAAAAAATAATTTTTGAAGATTGCTTGCATAATATTCGGGAGAATAGGATTTACACGCAATATGATAATAAAGGAAACTGGTTGGAAGAGATTTTATTGCAAGAGAATGACACAGTTGGAAAAAGGATAAGGAAGATTAGCTACTATTAAAGTAAGTTGCAATTTTATTCCGAAATTTTTAACAATTCAATATACATTTTCGCGAAAAAATATATTTTTGCCGCCATTTTCGGGATATAGCGTAGTCCGGTTATCGCGCCTGCTTTGGGAGCAGGAGGTCGCAAGTTCGAATCTTGCTATCCCGACTCAATGTTTGTAATGGAATGAAAATCAAAAAAATATAGCGATTTTCAAAAATTACTGATATACAAGTGATATAAAACATTTTTTTTCTGTGTTTCCAAATTTGAGAGATGCAAGAAAAAAAATGCCTTCAAGAAAACTTCCTCGCAAAAGGTAATAGAAAGTAAACCAACGCTTTTTATTGACTACACACCGGCAAGATACCATACGGGTAAAACCGGCAAAGATTGTTACATCTCTTATTATGCACTTGACCCATGGTCACAAAAATTAAAAATCAAAAAAATAAGGCTGAATAATATCAAAAGCAAAGCAGAAAGAAAAAAAATGGCTATCAGAGTAATTCAACGGGTATAGTTGCTTTTTTTTAGTAATTTTAGTGCTATGGTGCTATGTTTTTTAAGTGGTTGAAAATCAATTAGCACTAAATTGATTAGTGCTTTAGTGCTATTTAGTGCTATTTTAGTGCTACAAAAAATAGGGGTTAACAGTTTGTGTTTTAAATCGTTACAAAGTTAGTACTTTTAGTGCTCACTAAAGTACTAAAATTTAGGTAAAAATATCAAAGTATCATTGCAGAATAAATAATAAAAAAAAAGATATATTATTATATATCACCACGTTACATTTTTTTTGATTTTTTCCGATATACAAAAGCACCAAATTTTTTTTCAAAAGTAAGGGGGTGCGGGGAAAAATAGTGATTAATGGTTATAGTGTGAATGTTAATTAATGTTAGGTTTTGGGATTCCTAATTGCTTGCAAATATCAAAGGCTGCAAATTCAACAATATTTGGATGTCGGGGAATTGCTGTTTTCTTTTTGTTTTTAGTGTTGCAATACATGGAGTGGTTTCCTCCCTCTCTATACAGCACACACCCGTTTTCTTTTAAGTGTTTTAATAGCAGTTTTCTTTTCATATCCAAGTCTTAGTTTTCGTACCATAATATTATTTACCGGATTCAGCTCTCTAAATTCATCACGTT